>Ga0247822_10000614_pt1 | contig 19861 bp, 19 predicted proteins | sample 13C_Cellulose_Da_FD_192423 | JGI IMG/M metagenome (GOLD analysis project Ga0247822, IMG submission 192423) | Soil microbial communities from agricultural site in Penn Yan, New York, United States - 13C_Cellulose_Day30 | ecosystem: Environmental > Terrestrial > Soil > Agricultural land | place...
CGCGTCACGAAGATGACTGGCTCCAAAGGCTGGTAAGCGGCTCGATTTCCCTCGGTGCGCTCGCGTCTGTCCCCTGGGCGCGGGCGCACTTCCTTTTGTTAGCGAAGCCAGCCCGACCGGCGGGCGCGCCGCGCGAAATGCCAGATCACTCCGCAGACGACGATGATCAGGAACGGCAGGAACAGCATGTCGGAACTGACGAGGTTGCGAATCTCGGGCAGCAGCAACAGACCGGAGAACTGGACGATCACGGCGATCAGCGACACCAGCAGTAAAGGCTCGGCAAGCTTGCGGCGCATGAGCAGCAGTATCGCTCCAACCAGTCCGACCCACACCACCACGGCATAGGCCCCGGTCATCCAAGCCGGGGTCGCATCCCACATCTGGCGCTGGTCAGCGGGAAGGGCGGCGGGGTCGACACTGACCTGCATGACATACATGGCGCAGCCGAGGATTTCCCACGCCAGCGCCGCTAACGCCGCAAGTGTGAACCAGCGCGGCGCGACTGCTGGATATTCCTCGGCCATCGCCCGTCCCCCTTTTTTCTGCAGGCGTTAGCGTGACCGCGTTCGCCTTTCGGCGCAAGCGTCAGTTGACCGCGCCAGCTTAAGCCGTCAGGGCGGGCAGCCTTATGCCCCTCCCAGTCGTAGCCATCGTCGGCCGTCCCAATGTCGGCAAGTCGACCCTGTTCAACAGGTTGGTCGGCAAGCGCATCGCCCTGGTCGATGACCGGCCGGGCGTGACCCGCGACCGGCGCGAGGGCGATGCCGAGCTTCTGGGCCTCAAATTTCGAGTCATGGACACGGCCGGTTTCGAGGATGAGGACGCGCAATCGCTGCCAGGCCGGATGCGCGTACAGACAGAGGCGGCGGTCGAAGCCGCCGACGTCGCCCTGTTCGTCATCGATGCCCGCGAAGGGCTTACGCCGCTGGACGAGGAAATCGCCCGCTGGCTCCGCGGCAGCAAGACGCCCGTCGTGCTCGCCGCCAACAAGGCCGAAGGCCGTGCCGGTGAGACTGGCCGGATGGAAGCCTATGCGCTCGGCATGGGCGATCCGTTCGCGCTGTCCGCAGAGCATGGCGAAGGCCTGGTCGACCTGTTCGAGGCCATCCGCCCGTTCGTCGAGCGCGAGGACGAAGAGCCGGAAGAAGCGGACGACGACGGCGAGGAAAAGCCGCTCGGCCCTCTGAAGCTGGCGATCGTCGGCCGCCCCAATGCCGGCAAGTCTACCCTGGTCAACAAGATGCTGGACGAGGACCGGATGATCACCGGGCCGGAAGCCGGCATCACGCGCGACAGCATCTCGATCGACTGGCACTGGCAGGGCAGGGATGTCACGCTGGTTGACACCGCCGGCCTGCGCAAGCGCGCCAAGATCGACGACAAGCTGGAGAAGTTGAGCGCCGCGGACACCCGCCGGGCAATCGACATGGCCGAAGTCGTTGTGCTGCTGCTCGACGCGACGCGCGGGCTAGAAGCGCAGGATCTAAAGATTGCCGACCAGGTGATCGAGGAAGGCCGCTCCCTGATTATCGCGCTCAACAAATGGGACGTGGCCGAAAACGCTTCGAGCCTGTTCAACGGGGTCAAGGCCGCGCTGGAGGAGGGCTTGAGCCAGCTGAAAGGCGTTTATGTCCTCACTGTCAGCGGCAAGACCGGCAAGGGCATCGACCAGCTGATCAAGGCCGCATTCGAGCTTCGCGACGCTTGGAGCATGCGGGTCGGCACCGGCGAGCTCAATCGCTGGTTCGCGAAGGCGATCGAAGCCAATCCGCCGCCAGCGCCCGGCGGCAAGCGAATCAAGCTTCGCTACATCACGCAGGTGAAGGCGCGCCCGCCGACGTTCGTCATCTTCGGCAATCGTGTCGACGAGCTTCCGGGAAGCTACGAGCGCTACCTGCTCAACTCGATGCGGCGCGACCTCAAGCTCGGGCCGGTTCCGCTCCGCCTGAACCTGCGCGCGTCGAAAAATCCGTTCGGAACGAAGGCGCAATAAAGCAATACTTTACCCTTTCGGGTGCACAAGGCGGCCGTGGAACTGCGCTGGCTAGCGGCGCGATGGAGTGAACACGTGGACGACGCCAACCTCGTCGATTGGATGTATTTCGAACGCTCGCGCAACGAGCTCGGGCCCGGATTCATCCGGATTCTCGGCTATTATCGGGAGGACGGGGAGAAGAGCGTCGCCCAGATCGAACAGGCGATGCGCGAGCATAATACCATCGCGCTCGTCATTCCGGCGCACACGCTGAAAGGCGAGTCGCGTCAATTCGGGGCCGAGCCGCTGGCCGAGATCGCCGAGAAGATCGAGAATGTCGCCCGGTCCTGCATCGAGACGCATCGGTTCCCGGACGAATTGATCCCGGACGTCGTCGCGCTCCGCAAGCTGTTCCAGCGTACGCTCGAGCTGTTCGACAAGGCCACCAACCCGCTGCTGACCCGAACCGCGCCTGGCGGCTTCGGACGCAAGGCCGCGAACCAGGATTTCGGCCGGATTTAGCTTTTCCGCATCGCCTGCGGCCGGCCGCGGGCGAGGCTTCGCCATAGCCATTCCAAGGGTCCGTAGCGAAATTGTTCAAGCCAAGGCTTGGACCACAGCAGCATCAGCGCCCACACCGCGGGTGCGACGAGCCACGCCTCGTCGCGCGTGACTTTGCCATAGAGGCCGAGACCCCAGCCGTAGAAGATGGCGGTACAGATCAGCGACGTGCCGACATAGTTGGTGAAGGCGGCGCGCCCCACTGCGGCGACACGCTTCACCGCGCCGCTGTTCCGGCGCGACCACAATACGAACAATGCGGCATAGCCGAGCGCCTGGGCGAAGCGGAACGGCACCATCGCCGCGAGGAACCCGCCGAGCACCAGCGGCACGTAGAAGCCGGTCATCAAATTGGCGACGACCAGGGCGGCGTGACCGATCAGCCCGATGCCGATACCCCAGATCGCGATCCTCTTATACGTCCGGTCGTCCCACGCGCCGGTGAAGAAGCCGGAGCGGTATCCGGCCATTCCCACCAGCATCAGCGACAAGGTGTCCGGCATCAGCGCGAGGCTGTTCGAGAAAATCGCCCACAGCTTCGACCACTCGTAGGTGACGATGCCGCTCCAGCTTCCGCCATAGATCGCTCGGTCGCGAGCGATGTCGGACGGGATGGCGAAGACCGAGCTGGCGTTGGCATTCCAGTTGCGGATCATCTCCGGCGCCGCATTGGGGGCGTGTGCGGCAATATCCTGATGGACCAGGGTCGCCGCGATCGCCCCGAACAAGATCGTATTCACGAGAGCAAGGACGATGGCCGCGGCAATCATCCGGGTGACGCTCGATCGCGCCCACAGCAAGGCTATGAGGCCCGCCATGGCATAGAGGGCCAGAATATCGCCGTGCCAGATGAGAACCGCGTGGGCGAGGCCGAGCACCAACAGCACCGCCATCCGGCGGACGTGCAGCCCGGCGCCCCACTCGCCGGCCGCTTCCGCCTTGTCGATGACCAGCAGCATCGACGCTCCGAAAAGCATGGAGAAGAGCGACCGGAACTTGCCGTCCACCAACAGCATATTGACCGCCCACAGGAAGAGGTCGCCCATGCTGGCGTCGCGATAGGCTTGCGGGTTGAGATAGGCCGCCTGGACCATGGAGAAGTTGACGATGTTGACGCTGAGGATGCCCATGACCGCGATCCCCCGGATGACGTCCAGCGTCAGGAAACGGGTGCCGGCGGCTTCGGTCGGGACGGTGGACATCGGCGGGCAAGCACTCCACGGGACGCGAAGTGTTGTATTCAGCTAAGACAGTAAGGCAAGCGCGTTCTCGGGAGCGAGGCGATTATTCCTCGGCTGCTTCCGACTGCATCTGGATGTAGTTGTGGATGCCCATTTGCCGGATCAGCTCGAACTGGGTCTCGATGAAGTCGACATGGCCTTCCTCGGCGGCAAGGACCTCCGCGAACAGGTCGCGGCTGGTATAGTCCTTGACGCTCTCGCAATAAGCGACGCCCTCGCGGTACATGGCCACGGCTTCCAGCTCGGCTTCGAGATCGGCCTTCAGGATTTCCTCGACCGTCTCGCCGATCCGCAGGGAGCCGAGCGCCTGGAAGTTCGGGAAGCCGTCGAGGAACAGGATGCGGTCGGAGAATTTGTCCGCATGCTTCATCTCGTCGATCGATTCGTGGCGCTCATATTCCGCCAGCTTCTTGACGCCCCAGTTTTCGAGCAGGCGATAGTGCAGCCAATATTGGTTGATCGCGGTCAGCTCGGCCTTGAGCGCTTCATTGAGCAGCTCGATGACCTTGGGGTCGCCCTTCATCGTGTCTCTCCTCGCGGAGCGACCGCCCTAAGCCTCCAGCCCGACCAAGGGAAGGGCAAAAATGGCGGAAAAGTCAGAAAAATATGCGAATGCGAGTCAGTCGCAGTCGGGAGCTAGGCCGCGCGCTGATCGACTTCCGGCGGGTTGCTCAGAGACTGCTCGATGATGTCGCTGGCCAGATCTTCGCAGCCGCCGCATTCGAACTCGCAGCCCATCGAACGATAAGCGGTCTCGGCATCAGCGTGGCCACGCGCAGCGGCGGCGCGGATGTCGCAATCGCGAATCACATTGCAAGAGCAAACGATCATGGACGGATTATATGCGATAATGCGAACCATTCGCAAGAGTTTTAGAGTTCGTTCGACATCAGCGCCGGAAAGAAACCTTCGTGCGCGGCACGAAGATCGGCGAGCGAAACCGACTGCTCGCCGCCGCGGCCGACCAGGTCGAACGTCAGAGCATCGCCGCCGGTCGTCCCGATCGGTACGGCGAACAGCTTGGCCGCATTCGCCGCCTCGCGAACCGCGTCCGGATCGCTTGTGGTCACAACGTAGCGGCCCTGGTCTTCCCCGAACAGGATGGCGGCGGGGTTCGGAATTTGCTCGACCACCGTCATCGTCATCCCGATGTTTCCGGCCAGCGCCATCTCGGCGACCGCGACCGCAGCGCCGCCGTCCGAGCAATCGTGAACCGCGGAGACAAGGCCGTCCGCGATTAGCGCGCGAATGCATTCGCCCGCGCGCCGCTCGGCATCGAGGTCGACGGGCGGCGGGGGTCCGTCGCGGCGGCCCTGGCACACGTCAAGCCACAGGGATTGGCCGACGTGGCTGTCGCTGTGGCCAATGATGATGACCTGCTCGTTCGCGGCCTTGAACGCGATCGTCGCGCTCTTGGCCCAGTCGTCGAGCAGGCCGACGCCGCCGATGGCAGGAGTGGGCAGGATGGCGCTTCCGCCGCCGGTCGCCTTGCTCTCGTTATAGAGGCTGACATTGCCGGACACGATCGGGAAGTCGAGCGCGCGGCAGGCATCGCCCATGCCGCGAAGGGCCTCGACGAACTGGGCCATGATTTCCGGACGCTGCGGGTTGCCGAAGTTGAGGCAGTTGGTGACAGCGAGCGGCTTCGCCCCGACCGCGCAGAGGTTGCGATAGGCCTCCGCGATCGCCTGCTTCCCGCCTTCATAGGGGTCGGCATAGACGTAGCGCGGCGTGCAGTCGGTGGTGATCGCCAGCGCCTTTTGCGCGCCGTGGACGCGGACAACCGCCGCGTCGCCCCCCGGCTTCTGCACGGTGTCGGCGCCGACCTGTTGGTCGTACTGCTCCCAGATCCAGCGCCGCGAGGCGAGGTTGGGTGAAGCCATCATCTTCAAAAGGTCCGCGGCGATGTCGCTGCTCTCCGGAACGTCGCCAAGCGGCTTCACACCGGACCAGGCCTTGTACTTGTCGATGCTCATGTGCGGCCGGTCATATTCCGGAGCCGCGTCCGCGAGCGGTCCGAGCGGAATGTCGCACACCACGTCGCCCTGCCATTCGAGCACCATGTGCCCGGTGTCGGTGACTTCGCCGATCACCGCGAAATCGAGCTCCCACTTGCGGAAGATGGCCTCGGCCTCGCCCTCGCGGCCGGGCTTCAGCACCATCAGCATCCGCTCCTGGCTCTCGCTCAGCATCATCTCGTAGGGCGTCATGCCCTCTTCGCGCTGCGGGACCTTTTCCATGTCGAGACGGATGCCCGCGCCCCCCTTCGACGCCATCTCGACCGAAGAGGAGGTGAGGCCCGCCGCGCCCATGTCCTGGATAGCGACGATAGCGTCGGTCGCCATCAGCTCGAGGCACGCCTCAATCAGCAGTTTTTCGGTGAAGGGGTCGCCGACTTGGACGGTCGGACGCTTCTCGTCGCTATTCTCGTCGAAATCGGCGGAAGCCATGGTCGCGCCGTGGATTCCGTCGCGGCCGGTCTTGGAGCCGACGTAGACGATCGGATTGCCGATGCCGGTCGCGGCGGAATAGAAAATCTTGTCGGTCTTCGCGACGCCGACGGTCATTGCATTGACGAGGATGTTGCCGTCGTAGGCCGTATCGAAATTGACCTCGCCACCGACGGTCGGAACGCCGACGCAATTGCCATAGCCGCCGATGCCGCTCACCACGCCGCTGATCAGGTGACGCATCTTGGGATGATCGGGACGGCCGAAGCGTAGCGCGTTCATGTTCGCGATCGGACGTGCCCCCATCGTGAAGACGTCGCGCAAAATCCCGCCGACGCCCGTCGCAGCGCCCTGGTAGGGCTCGATGTAGCTCGGGTGGTTGTGGCTCTCCATTTTGAAGATCGCCGCATCGCCGTCGCCGATGTCGATCACTCCGGCGTTTTCTCCCGGACCGCAGATCACCCATGGCGCCTCGGTCGGCAGCTTCTTCAGGTGCAGGCGCGAGCTCTTGTAGCTGCAATGCTCCGACCACATGACCGAGAAGATGCCGAGCTCGACCAGGTTCGGCTCGCGGCCCAGCGCGGCGAGGATCCGGTCATACTCCTCCGTGCTGAGGCCGTGATCGGCAACCATTTGCGGCGTGATGACGGGGGCGGTGGCTTCGGCGACATTCATGGCGGCCCACTAGCCGCTGGGGGGGCAAAGAAAAACCCCCGGCGCGGACGGCCGGGGGTCCTTGGGTTGTTCTTCGCTCGGCAGCTTACTTCTTGCAGCTCTTGCCGTTGAAAGTGACTTCCGAAGCCTCCGGGTCGCCCTTCAGCGTCGTGCCTTCGGCGGTATAGTCACCCTCGGCTTCGGCCTGGGTGACGTTGACGCCGCTGGCGCCTTCCGGAGTTACGCGGGCGCTGTTGGCCTTGCCGTCCGACAGCCAGTCGATCGCGATGATGCTGTTGTCGCCGCAGCGATATTTGTGGCTGGCGACGATCGATGGCGGAAGCTGGACGTTGGCGACGGCATTGGCGAGTTCGGCGCCTCCGCGCGGATCGGCCGGACCACCGGTCACGACTTCGGGCGAGGTGTCGCAACCGGCGAGCGCGGCGGCGGCGAGCACGAGGAGATTCAGTTGCTTTTTCATGCGGATGCCCATTTCGGGGCGATTGTGCGGTGCGTCAAGACATCGTCCTCAGGTTCGTGTCAGAAGATTTGCAATGCGCGATTCCGATGCATAGGCTGCACGGCATGAGTGGGGAGGAGCCGTCTCATCGGCAACGCATAAGGATCGGGCTGACCGGCCTGGCTTTCGTGTTTCTGCTGGTGATCATTGGCGCGGCGATTACGCGCTGGAGCACTGAGCCGGACATGACGAATGCCGCCAACCTGGCCAATGCGTCGACCGAGCCGAACGATCCGTTGGCCGAGATTGGCGCGGCGCCCGGCGAGTCGTCCGCGGCCAATGCCGCTTCGGGTGAGAACGCGCAGAACGGTCAATGACTCGTCTTTTCGTGACGCTGGCGCTTTTGCTGGCGGCCGGCGGCTGTGGCGACGGCAAGACCGCGCCATCCGATCCGAAACCCGATCTTCACCTCATCACATCGCTGCCGCTTCTGTTCGGCGAGACCTTCGGCCTCGACTCCCGGCAGCGTGCAATCATCCCTTTCCTCGAGGAACGCTACCGGCTCGTGGCGATCGATTTGCCGAGCCAGGCCCCGGTCAACGCCACCCTGCTGATGGTCCAGCCGCGCGCGCTTCCAGCCGAAGAGCTTGTTCATCTCGACAAGTGGGTGAGGGCCGGGGGCAGGCTGGTGCTGCTCGCCGATCCGCGGCTCGAATGGCCGAGCGAACGGCCACTCGGAGACCCGCTGCGTCCGCCGCCAATGTTCGCCGATACCGGCCTGCTGCTCCATTGGGGCCTGCGGCTCGATGCTCCGGACAAGGCCGGCCCGGTCGAAATCCACGGGGTGACCTACGTGTCGCCAGGCCGGTTCGCCGGACGCGGAGACTGCGTCATCGACTCCGGCGCGATTGTCGCGCGCTGCAAGTTGGGCACGGGACGCGCGACGATTGTCGCCGATGCCGACTGGCTCGACGACGTGCTCGTCAAACGCAGCGGCGGTTCGTTCGAATCTCAGCAACGGGCGTTAGAGGCCTTGCTTCTTAACTGAAATTCCGAGTCGTCCCGATTCGATCACCCCACAAACTTATCCACAGGGTTGCGCCCAAGAACAGGCCGTGAACAGCCTGCACAAATTGTTGCGTCCAAGCCGCAATTTCCCAAGGAAAAGTGCGATTTGGGCATGAAATCCCACGAAATGGCATCAAAATCCATTGTGTCCCCAGGCTGCTTGAGTTACCAACATCACTGGCGCGGGGCGATCCTTACCTTCGACGGAAGGACGCGGGGCGGACGGCGATCCCGTTCACCCTGCGAACGGGAAAGCTATGCGCCCCCGGGGAGTGATCAGGGTGGCACTGGAGCATCTATTTCAAGGAAGCGCGTTGAACGCGGTGGACGCCAAGGGCCGCGTCTCCGTTCCCGCATTCCTGCGCTCCGTCATCGAACGCCGCGGCGACGCCCGCACCATCGTCCTTGCGAAACATGAGGTGTTCCCCTGCCTCAGCGCCTACGACCCTGCTTACGCCGCCCTCAAATATGCCAAGATCGAACGCCTCGCCGAGAAGGAAGAGACTTCTGGCGGAAGCGACCTCGAATATGCGCGCCGCACGTTGATGGCCTTCGGCGCGACCGAGGAAGTCCCCTATGACAGTTCGGGCCGGATCCTGCTTCCCCCAATGATGCGCCGCAAAGGCGCAATCGAGGATCTGGCCCTCTTTATCGGTGCCGGCGAAACCTTCCAGCTGTGGAACCCGCAGCTGTTCCTCGAGGACAAGAACGTGCCCGAGGACATGAAGGACATCGCTCGCTTCCGGCTCGAGGAGAGGGGCCTGTCGCTATGACCGGCACCCAAACCGCGAGCCCTGCACCCCATGTCCCCGTGCTGATCGACGAAGTCGTCGCCAGTCTCTCCATCCAATCGGGCGAGACTCACGTCGATGGCACATTTGGAGCTGGCGGCTACACGCGCGCCATGCTCGGGGAGGGGGCGGGACGAGTGATCGCCTTCGATCGTGACCCGCAAGCGATCGAAGAAGGGCGGTCACTCGTCCCTGACTCCCGCCTCATACTCATTCACGACCGCTTCTCGCGGATGGACGAGGTGCTCGAAGAGCGTGAACTTGCGCCGGTCGACGGCGTCGCGCTCGACATCGGCGTCTCGTCGATGCAGCTCGACCGGGCAGATCGCGGCTTTTCGTTCGCCAACGACGGCCCGCTCGACATGCGCATGAGTCAGGCCGGGATGAGCGCAGCCGACTTCCTCAACAATGCCGAGGAAGCAGAGATTGCGCGGGTCATCAAGGATTATGGGGAAGAGCCGCGCGCCCGTTCGGTCGCCCGCGCGATCGTCGCTGCCCGTCCGCTGACCCGCACGTCGGAACTCGCGGCCGTGGTCCGCAAGGCGCTCGGGCATCACAAGGGCATGAAAACCGATCCGGCAACGCGCACCTTCCAGGCGATCCGCATCCATTTGAACGCCGAGCTCGAGGAGCTGGAAGCGGGCCTTCGCGCCGCCGAGCGCGTGCTTCGTCCGGGCGGTCGCCTCGCAGTGGTGACCTTCCATTCCCTCGAGGACCGGATCGTCAAGCAGTTCCTCAAAGCACGCAGCGGCGCGACCCCCGGCGGCTCGCGCCACCTGCCGGAAGTGAAGCGCGGCCCCCAGCCGAGCTTCGAGAAAGTCGCGAAGCCCGTCTCGCCCGGCGAGGCGGAGCTTCAACGGAACCCGCGCGCGCGCTCGGCGCGCCTGCGCACAGCCGTGCGCACCGATGCGCCCGCGTGGGACCAGGTCAAAGGAGCAGGGCGATGAGCGTTCGGGGTTTCGGCTCCCTGGTCATGGCGACGAGCGTCGCCGGGGCGGCGCTCGGCTGCTATCTCGTCTCGCTCAATGTCGCGTCGGAGCGCGCGGAGCTTGAGTCGGTCGAAGCGCGGATCGTCACGACCCAGCGCCAGATCCGCACCTTGCAGACGGAAATCGGCACGCGCGGCCGGCTCGCCCAGCTGGAGCGTTGGAATGCGAATTTCATCCGTCTGTCCGCGCCGAGCGCCGACCAGATCCTTGAAGGCAGCTTCCAGCTTGCGACGATGGTCCGGCCGCCGGCCCGTCACGCAATCGATGCGCCGGTCGTCCTCGCTTCCGCGCCTGTCCAGACCGAAAAGACGCCGCGCATCGTCGATGATTCGCAGGATGCGGTCGCGGCTGTCACCGCGGTGAAGCCGCGCACCGTGCGCCCGGACGAGCTTCTTCACGTCGCGGGCTATGAGGTCCCGGTCCGTCAGACGGCGGCCATCGAAAAGCCGGTCAAGCCTAAGGCGACCACCGCCAAGCCGACGGCGAAGAGGGCTGCGGCGAGCGGAACGAAACATGCGGCGGCCGACCCGCTCGCACCCTTGCCCGCGGCCAAGGCAGCGGCCAAGGGACGCGCATCCGGCGGCTCGACCGACAAGCCGGCAACGTCCACCATCAAGGATAACGGCTCGGCGCAATGAACGCACCATCGCCTGCCCTCGTCGCACGCCCGGATCGGCTACGGCTTGTAGGACAGCGGCGGCAGGTCCTCGCGGTGATGCATCAGCGGCTGATGATCGGCATGCTGGTTTATGGCGGTGTCATCGCCCTCGTCGTGATCCGGATCCTGTGGCTTGCCGCTTTCGGGGATCATGCCGGGCGACAGCAGTCCGTTACCCAGCTCGTTCCCGCGCGCGGCGACATCGTCGATCGCGAAGGCCACGCGCTGGCGCGCTCGATCGACGCGTGGAGCATCGCGCTCCACCCCGGCAAGGTGATCGGCAACAAGCTGGATCTTGCCCGCGCTCTCGCTCGCATCATGCCGGAGCGGGACGAAGCGACTTATTATGCGATGCTTCGCTCGAACAAGACGTTCTTCTACCTTCGCCGCCGCGCGGCGCCGGACGTCGTCGAGGCGATCAACGCACTCGGGGAGCCCGGAATTGGCCTCGATCGCGAGCCCGACCGGCTCTACCCGCAGACCAGCCTCGCGGCGCACGTCCTCGGCTACACCGACGTCGACGGACACGGCGTGTCGGGGCTCGAAAAGTTCTTCGACGCGCAATTGTCCGACCCGGCCCGCCGCGGCGAGCCGGTGACCCTGTCCATCTCGAGCCGGATCCAGCAGGCGCTGGAGCATGAGCTCCTCGACGCCAAGACCCGCTTCTCGGCGATCGGCGCGGCCGGCGTCATCATGGACATTCACACCGGCGAAGTGCTGGCGATGACCAGCCTTCCGCAGCTCAATCCGAATATCGCCGGCCAGGGTTCGGCGGACGCGCGCTTCAATCGCGCTACGCTCGGCGTCTACGAACTCGGCTCGACGTTCAAAGCCTTCACAGTGGCGATGGGGCTCGATTCGGGGGTCGTGAAGTCGGTCGGCCAGATGTATCCGTGCCCGGGCCAGCTTCATGTGTCCGGCCGTTCGATCGGCGACACCCATCCGTTCAACCGCGCATGCTCGGTCGCCGAGATCATGCAGGAAAGTTCGAACGTTGGCACCGCCCAGATCGCGGACCAGGTCGGCGCCGCACGGCAGAAGGAATTCCTCAAGAAGATGGGATTCCTCGACCGGCTGGAGATCGAGCTTCCCGAGCGCGCCCGCACCCTCAGCCCGCGCGACTGGAGCCGCACGGACGTGATGACGGTCGGCTTCGGCCACTCTATCGCGGTGACGCCCCTTCACCTCGCCACTGGCTATGCCGCGTTAATGAACGGCGGCGTCTATCGGCCTGCGACACTACTCAAGGTCGACCGCAAACATCCCGCCGGGAAAGGCCGCCGGGTCTTCTCCGAAGAGACCAGCTACAAGATGCGCTCCTTGCTTCGGCTGGTCGTGACCAAGGGCACCGGTTCCAAGGCCGATGCGCCGGGCTACCGCGTCGGCGGCAAGACCGGAACCGCCGACAAGGTCGCGGGCGGCGGCTATTCGCACAACCGCGTGGTCACCAACTTCGCCGGCGTCTTTCCGGTGGACGAGCCGCGCTACGTCATGGTCGTGATGCTCGACGAGCCGCAGGCGACTGCGGAGAGCATGGGCTTCCGCTATGCGGGCTGGAACGTCGCGCCGGTGGTGTCTAAGACCATCAGCCGTATCGCGCCGATGCTCGGCGTTCGCCCCGACAAGAAGCGCGATGCGAACATGGCCGAAGTGCTGCCTTACATTCGCGAGAAAGAATAACTCCTAGTGAAGCTCAATGACCTCGCCCCGGTCGAGGACGATTCCACCGTTACCGGCTTCGCGCTCGACCATCGCAAGGTGGTTCGCGGCAATGTCTTCGGCGCATTTCGCGGCGAGACGTTCAACGGCGAGGATTTCGTCGAAGGAGCGGTCCGCAACGGCGCCATCGCCGTCGTCGCCCGTCCCGAGGCGCGGATCGAAGGCGCGGTTCACATCGCCGATGCCGAGCCGCGCCGCCGCTTCGCCACCATGGCCGCTCGCTTCTTTGGTCCGTATCCCGAGACGATCGTCGCCGTCACCGGAACCAACGGCAAGACCTCGACGGTCGAGATGACCCGCCAGCTTTGGCGCATGGCCGGCCACCGCTCGGCGTCCATCGGCACGCTCGGCGTGACCACCGCCGACGACCAGGTGAAGACCGGCCTCACCACGCCCGACATCGTCACCTTCCTCAGCAATGTGTCGGGCCTCCGGCGCATGGGCATCGACCATGTCGCTTACGAGGCATCGAGCCACGGCCTCGACCAGTATCGCGCCGAAGGCGTGCCGCTGAAAGCCATTGCCTTCACCAATTTCAGCCGCGACCATCTCGACTACCACCCCTCGATGGAGGCTTATTTCGACGCCAAGATGCGGCTGTTCGGTGAGGTTGCCGGAGACGATTCTACAGCGGTCATCTGGGCCGACGATCCCAAGTCCGGCGAAGTCATCGCGCGGTGCGGGAAGCGTGGCCTCAAGCTCCTCACGGTTGGCGAGAAGGGCGACGCCATTCGCCTCGTCTCGCGCAAAGCCACCCCGCTCGGCCAGCAGCTCGTCCTCATCCACGACGGAGCGGAGCATAAGATGATGCTTCCGCTGATCGGCGCCTACCAGGTCAACAACGTCCTCACCGCAGCGGGTCTCGTGCTCGCGACGGGCGGCGAGTGGAAGTCCACGCTGTCGGCGATGGCCCGCGTCGCGCCGGTTCGCGGACGGCTGGAGCGCGCCGTGATCAGCCGCCCCGGCGCCCCGGTCTATGTCGACTATGCGCATACGCCCGACGCGCTTGAGGCGGCCATCGCCGCGCTCCGCCCGCATGTCGAGGGCCGGCTGATTACCGTCTTCGGCGCCGGCGGCGACCGCGACGTCGGCAAGCGCGGACCGATGGGCGCGGCGGCGGTTCGCGGCAGCGATGTCGTCATCGTCACCGACGACAATCCGCGCAGCGAGGACCCGGCCGTCATTCGCCAGGCAATCATGGCCGACGCCCCCGGCGCGATCGAGATCGGCGGGCGGCGCGAAGCGATTGCCGAGGCGGTCCGAATGGCGAAGAGCGGCGACATCATCCTGCTTGCCGGCAAAGGGCACGAGACCGGCCAGATCGTCGGCAATCAGGTCTTCCCGTTTGACGACGCCGAAGTGGCGCGGGAGTGCGCGGCATGAGCCCGCTGTGGACCAGCGCCGAGATCGAGGCGGCGACCGGCGGCACCGCCAGCGCGCCGTTCGAGGTCACGGGCATCACCTTCGACAGCCGCGAGGTCGAGCCCGGCCACCTGTTCGTCGCCATGCCCGGCACCGTCTACGACGGGCATGACTTTGTCGCCGGTGCATTCGGGCGCGGCGCAATCGCGGCGCTCGTATCCACAAAGGTCGACGGCCCGCACGTGCTCGTCCCCGACGTCGCCGAGGCCCTCACGGCAATGGCCATCGCCTCGCGCAACCGGCTCGGCGAGAACGCAGTTGTCATCGGCGTGACCGGCTCGGTCGGCAAGACCTCGACCAAGGAAGCGCTTGCCGCCGCGCTGGAGCGGAGCCGCAAGGGCCACGTCCACCGCTCGGTCAAGAGCTACAACAATCATACCGGCGTGCCTTTGAGCCTCGCCCGGATGCCGCGCGAAACCTGTTTCGCCGTTCTGGAAATGGGGATGAGCGCTGCGGGCGAGATCGCCGCTTTGACGCGACTCGTCCGGCCGCACATCGCCATCGTCAATGCGATCGCCGCGGCCCATATTGAGCATCTCGGCTCGATCGAGGCGATCGCCGACGCCAAGGGCGAGATTTTCGAGGGGCTGGAAGGCCCCAAGGTCGCGATCATTCCGGAGGACAGCCACCAGCGCGATCGGCTGGTGAAAGCTGCACGGGGCCACGCGGACGAAACCGTCACCTTCGGGCGCAGCGAGGATGCCGACGTCTACGCCGTTCACGCCGTCAACAGCTCCCACGGCGGAAGCCTGATCACCGCACGGCTCCTGTCCAGCGAGGTGACTTTCACTCTGTCGCAGCGCGGGCAACACTGGATCTCCAACTCGCTCGCGGTGCTTGCCGCGGTCGAAGCCGCGGGGTGCGATCTGGCTGCGGCCGGCCTCGCGCTCGGCGACCTCGGCGGCCTCAAGGGACGCGGGGAGCGGCACCTGGTTCGCATCGGCGACGGCGAAGCGCTGCTGATCGACGAGAGCTATAACGCCAACCCCGCCTCGATGGCGGCGACCCTGAAGAGCCTCGGCGATGAGATGATCGAGGGCCAACGTATTGCCGTGCTCGGGCCGATGCGCGAACTCGGCGCGGAAGGCGAGCGCGCGCATGCGGACGTCGGCGAGAATGCGCTTGAGGCGGGAATCGACCGGCTCATCCTGATCGGGCCGGAATATGACGGGCTCGCTTCCCGGTTCGGCGACAGGATCGCGATCGACCGGGCGAGTGACGTCGACCAGGCGATCGCCAAGCTCATGAGCAAGCTCGCGCCCGGCGACGCCGTATTGGTCAAGGCCTCCAACAGCGTCGGCCTTGCGCGACTCGTCGAGGTGGTGGCAGGGGGCCGCGAACTCGTGAATGAGGGGCCGGACCACTAATGCTTTATGTCCTTGCCGAGCAGCTGGACTTTCCCGGCCTGCTGAACCTCATTCGCTACATCAGCTTCCGCGCCGGTGCGGCGAGCGCGACCGCGCTGCTCATCGGCCTGCTGCTTGGACCGGCCTTCATCCGCTGGCTTCGCGCCAAGCAGGGCAAGGGTCAGCCAATCCGCGCCGACGGGCCGCAGAGCCACCTCGCCAAGCGCGGAACGCCAACGATGGGCGGACTGCTGATCCTCATTTCGGTGATCATCTCGGTGCTGTTGTGGATGGACCTCACCAGCCCGTTCGTCTGGGCCTGCCTTTTGGTGCTCGGCGGGTTTGGCGCGATCGGTTTCCTCGACGATTACGACAAGGTGAAGAAGGCACATCACGCGGGGCTCTCCGGCAAGATGCGCCTGACTCTGGAATTCGCCATCGCCGGTTTCGCGACCTGGCTGATGCTCGGCTATTCCGGCACCAACCTGCACTTGCCCTTCATCCAGGGGCCGGTCGCGGACATCGGCTGGTTTTACATCGTCTTCGGCGCCTTCGTAATCGTCGCGTTCGGCAATGCCGTGAACCTGACCGACGGCCTCGACGGGCTGGCGACCATGCCGGTGGTTATCGCCGCAATGGCCTTCACGCTCATCGCCTACCTCGTCGGCAATGTGAAGTTTGCCGAATATCTCGGTATCCCACATGTGACCGGGGCGGGCGACCTGACCGTGCTGCTCCTCGCCATTACCGGCGCCAGCCTCGCATTCCTGTGGTTCAACGCGCCACCGGCGGCTGTTTTCATGGGCGACACCGGAAGCCTCGCGCTGGGTGGCGCATTGGGCGCCGTCGCGGTGGCGACGCACCATGAATTCGTGCTGGCGATTATCGGCGGGCTGTTCGTGCTCGAGGCGGTCAGCGTCATCGTCCAGGTTTTCTGGTTCAAGCGGTTCGGCAAGCGCATCTTCAAGATGGCGCCGATCCACCACCACTTCGAGCATCTGGGCTGGAGCGAGCCGACCGTCGTCATCCGCTTCTGGATCATCGCCTTCGTTCTGGCGCTGGCGGGTCTCTCGACGCTCAAGCTGCGGTGATCACCGCCAAGGCCTTCGCCGGCAAACATTATGCGGTGTACGGGCTGGCGCGGTCAGGCCTCGCGACGGTCGAGGCGTTGCTTGCCAGCGGCGCGCGGGTCACGGCGTGGGACGGCAAGGCGGAAGCTCGCGCAAAGGCGCCGGCTGGCGCGGCACTTGCCGATCTCGACGAAGCGGACCTTGCCCAGTTCGACAGCCTCGTCGTCACACCGGGACTACCGCTCAACCGCCATCCGATCGCGCAAAGGGCGCGGGAAGCAGGCGTGGAGATCATCGGCGACATTGAGCTGTTCGCGCGGGCCCGGCCCGAGCTTCCGCCGCACAAGGTCGTCGGGATCACCGGCACGAACGGCAAGTCGACGACCACTGCGCTCGTCCATCACATCCTCAAGACCGCGGGCGTGCCGACGACGATGGGCGGCAACATCGGCCTGCCCATCCTCGCCCAAGACCCGCTACCCGAAGGCGGAGTCTATGTGCTTGAGCTATCGAGCTACCAGATCGACCTGACGCAAAGCCTAGATTGTGATATCGCGGCGCTGCTCAACATCACGCCCGACCACCTCGACCGCTACGACAGCTTCGAAGCCTATGCGGCGTCAAAGAGGCGCTTGCTGTCGATGAGCGCGCTTGGCGAGAATGCCACTTGGTACTTCTATTTCCGCCGTGAACCGTTCTTGTCGCTGAATAGCGTCGCCGAAGTAAGCAATATCATGTCGGGCCGGTTGGTCCATTCGATCCTCAGGGTAAAGGGGCGCCCCGTTCCCGCTGACTTGCCTCGGGAAGGTCCGTTGCCGGAGTCCGAACGGTGGTGGGAGGGCCCCTCCACCAGCCAGGGTGAGTGGCCAAGCCTTCAGGGCTCCCACAATCTCGAAAACGCCAATGCCGCGATCGTCATGACCAAAGCGCTTGATGTTGCGGATTCCGACATCGGCGAGGCCCTCCGCACCTATCCCGGATTGCCGCACCGCATGGAGCGCACCCGCGAGAAGGACGGCGTCCTGTTCGTCAACGACAGCAAGGCGACCAATGCCGAGGCCGCGGCGCCCGCGCTCGCCGCTTATCCGCGCGTGCGGTGGATCGTGGGCGGGCAGGCGAAGGGCGAGACGCTGGGCGAGACCGCGCATCACCTCGACCACGTCATCCGCGCCTACACCATCGGTGAGGCCGGCCCGATGTTCGAGCGCCTGCTCCGAGACGCCGGCATTGACGTCATTTCCTGCGAAACGCTTGAAAATGCGACAAAACGCGCCGCCGGGGATTCACAGCCGGGCGATACTGTCTTACTCTCTCCCGCAAGCGCTTCGTTCGACCAGTTCCGGGATTTCGAGGCGCGTGGGGACCGGTTCCGCGAACTGGTGGAGGGGCTATGAATACGGCGACCATTTCCGGGCGGATCAAGGCCGGCGCGGCTTTCGCCGACCCGGCGCGCTATGGCCGCTCCGACCGCTCGGCGATGAGCCGCTGGTTCTGGGAAATCGACAAGGTCCTGCTGCTGATGATTGCGGCGCTGATCGGCATCGGTTTGATCGCCGTCGCCGCCGCTTCCCCCGCCGCCGCCGACCGCTATTCGGGCGGAAGCGTCCGTGTGAACGAGCTGTTCTTCTTCTACCGCCAGATGATGTGGATCGCCGTCTCCATGCCGGTGATGATCATCATCTCGATGATGCCGCGAAGCCAGGCCAAGCGCTTCTCGATCGGCGGTGCGATCGTATTCCTCGCGCTTCTCGCCGCCGTTCCGTTCATCGGCGCCGAAAAGAATGGCGCCGTGCGCTGGATCGAGCTTGGCGTCGGCCAGCTCCAGCCCTCGGAGTTTTTGAAGCCCTTCTTCGTCGTTTCGATGGCCTGGCTCCTGTCCTTGAAGGAAAAGGACAAGAGCCTGCCGGTCTTCACCGTATCGGCCGTTCTGCTGGGCGTGGTTGCGGTGCTGCTGATGAAGCAGCCGGATTTCGGCTCGACGATCATCTACGGCACGGTGTGGATCGCAATGCTGGCGCTCGCCGGGCTCAATCTTCGAATTCTCATTGGCCTCGGTGCGGCGGCGGTCGTCGGAGTCATCCTCGCTTACTTTTTCTATCCGGTTGCGACCGTCCGCATCGACGGCTTCCTGTTCGGCGAGGGCGACAATTTCCAGGTCGAAAATGCGATGCGCACGCTGACTGCGGGCGGCCTGTTCGGAATGGGTCCGGGCGGCGGCACCCGCAAGTTCGGCCTGCCGGAGCCGCACACCGACTACATCTTCTCCGTCATCGGCGAGGAGTTCGGGCTGATCGCCTGCCTCGCCATCGCTCTGCTTTATCTCGGAATCGTCGCCCGCGTTCTGGTGAAATTGCTCGACGAGGAAAATAGCTTTGCCATCCTCGCCGCCGCCGGGCTCGTTATCCAGTTTGGCCTGCAGGCGCTGATCAACATGGCCGTCAACGTCCAAATCGCGCCCTCCAAGGGCATGACGCTGCCGTTCATCTCTTACGGCGGAAGCTCGATGCTGGCGCTGTCCATCGCCACCGGATTGCTGCTCGCCTTCACGCGGCGAAACCCCTATCTGACGCGCTCGCCCTACGTCGTGAAATGGGGCGGGGAGACCGCGAAAGCATGAACGTAATCCTGGCTGCCGGAGGAACCGGTGGGCACATGATCCCGGCCCACGCGCTGGCCGCCGAACTGAAGAAGCGCGGCCATGGCGTCGCGCTGGTCACTGACGAGCGCGGTGCGAAGATCCCCGGCCTGTTCGACGGCGTGCCGATCCACATCCTCCCCGCCGGCCGGCTTGGCGGCGGGCCCTTGGGCTGGATTCGCGCGGGAATGTCGATCGTCGCCGGGCGCGGTCAGGCCAAGCGCCTCTATCGCGCCTACCCGCCCGACGTGGTGATCGGCTTCGGGGGCTATCCGGCATTCCCAGCCTTGCTGGCCGCCAGCAGCCGGAACATTCCGACCATCCTTCACGAGCAGAATGCAGTGCTCGGCCGGGTCAACCGGTTGCTCGCAGGTGAAGCGGCGGCCATCGCCACCGCTTATGCCGATGTCGAGCGATTGAAGCCCGCGCATCAGGCCAAGACGGTCCTGGTCGGTAATCCCGTTCGTGAAGCCGTGGCCCGGCTCGGCGAGGCGCCGCTTCCGCCGTTCGACGAGTTTGCGCCGCTTAAGATTCTCGTCACCGGCGGAAGCCAGGGCGCAAGCATTCTCGGGCAGGTCGTGCCGGCGGGCCTTGGCGCGCTGGAACCTTCGCTGCGCCGCCGCCTACAGGTCGTCCAGCAGTGCCGGCCCGACGATATTGAGGCCGTCCGCGCGAAATATGCCGAGCTCGGTGTCCCTGCCGAGCTTTCGACCTACATCGCCGACATGCCGGCCAAGCTCGCCGACAGCCATCTTGTCATCGCCCGCGCGGGTGCTTCGACAATCGCCGAGTTGACTGCCGCCGGAAGGCCCGCAATCC
>Ga0247822_10000615_pt1 | contig 19859 bp, 8 predicted proteins | sample 13C_Cellulose_Da_FD_192423 | JGI IMG/M metagenome (GOLD analysis project Ga0247822, IMG submission 192423) | Soil microbial communities from agricultural site in Penn Yan, New York, United States - 13C_Cellulose_Day30 | ecosystem: Environmental > Terrestrial > Soil > Agricultural land | place...
AGTCCGGGCCGAACCGGCCAAGCCGAAGATCGCCAACGTCCCCGGCCGGCTCGGCCCGGACTGGCTCAACCGCGTGCGCGCCGCCGCCGGCGCGCCGTGGAAGCGCCGCCTGGCCCACGCCGCCCTGGTGATCCCGAGGGTCCGCGCCTTCGAGAGGCAGTTCCTGCCGCTCAACGACGAGGATCTGCGCAAGGCCAGCATGAGGCTGCGCGGCATCGCTCGCGGCGGGGTGAAGCTGGAGCGACTCATCCCCGAGGCGTTCGGCCTGTGCTGTGCCGCCATCCGCCGCATCCACGGGTTCCAGCCGTTCGACGTGCAGATCGCCGCCGGGATCGTCATGCACACCGGCGGGCTGGTGGAACTGGCCACCGGCGAAGGCAAGACCCTCTCGGCCGTCTCCCCGGCGTTCCTCAACGCGCTGACGGGCAAGGGCGTCCACGTCACCACGGTCAACGACTACCTGGCCAAGCGCGACGCCGAGGACATGGGGCCGGTGTACCGGCTGCTCGGGCTGTCGGTCGGGTGCATCCAGCAGAAGATGCAGGACGCCGACCGCAAGGCCGCCTATCAGTGCGACCTGACCTACGGGACCGCCAGCGAGTTCGGGTTCGACTTCCTGCGCGACCGGCTGAAGGTCCGCGGCGGCCAGGCGCAGACCGCGCCGTTCTACGCTCCGTGGATGGGCCACGCCGGCAACGCCGACCCGCGCGTCCAGCGCGAGCTGAACTACGCCATCGTGGACGAGGCGGACAGCGTCTTCATCGACGAGGCCCGCACCCCGCTGATCATTGCCAACCCGACCCGGCTGGCGACCCCCGAGGAGCAGCAGGTCTACCTGTGGGCCGACCGCGTCGCCCGGGAGATGCGCCGCGACGAGCACTTCCGCATTGACCTGAAGAAGGACAAGATCGAGCTGACCGACGGCGGCCGCTACCTGGTGCGGTACTCCAACCCGCCGCACGGCCAGCACTCGCACGCAATGGACAAGTTGATCGAGGCGATCGAGAAGGCGCTCCACGCCTACCACCGGTTCGCCCGCGACCACCATTACATGGTCAACAAGGAAAACAAGATCGTCATCATCGACGAGGGGACCGGCCGGCCCATGCCCGACCGCCACTGGCGCGACGGACTGCATCAGGCGGTCGAGGCCAAGGAGCAGGTCCCGATCAACATGCAGTCCGACCACGCCGCCCAGATCACCTACCAAAACTTCTACCGGCTGTACAAGAAGCTGGCCGGCATGTCCGGCACGCTCATGCCGAACTTCTGGGAGCTGCGGCGGGTGTACCGGCGCTGGGTGACGAAAGTACCGACCAACCGGCCGGTCATCCGCACCCAGGCCGCGGACTCCGTCCACCCGACCGAGCAGGCCAAGTTCGACGCGGTGGTCCGGCAGATTCAGCACATGATGGAGCGCGGCCGGCCGGTGCTGGTCGGTTCCCGGACCGTCGAGAAGTCCGAGCGGCTCTCGAAGATGCTGACCGAGGTGGGGATCGCACACGAGGTCTTGAACGCCCGGCAGGACCAGCGCGAGGCGGAGATCATCTCCCAGGCGGGGCAACAGGGCCGGGTGACGGTGGCGACGAACATGGCCGGCCGCGGAACGGACATCAAGCTCGGCCGCGGGGTGGCAGAGGCTGGCGGGCTACACGTCGTCGGCATCGAGCGGCACGAGGCGGAGCGGATCGACCGCCAACTCGCCGGCCGGTCCGGGCGGCAGGGGGATCCCGGCAGCGCGCTCTTCTACGTGTCGCTGGAGGACCAGGTGCTGGAGGGGCTCGGGCCGAAGCGGCAGCGGGCGATGGAATCGCTCGGCCAGAGCGGGTCGAGCCGGCCGTGGGCGATCTACCGGCGGCTGTTCAAGAAGGCCCAGCGGCGGATCGAGCGCAAGCACTATCGCCAGCGGCTGGACCTGATGCACTACGACAAGCAGCGCCAGGAGATGCTCCAGGACCTGGGGGCCGACCCGTACGTGGATTAAAGGCGAACGGCCGGCGTGAGCCGGCCGGTGGGTCTGCGTCCTACCGGCCGGCTCACGCCGGCCGTTCGCCACACCGTCCCACCCACACCACACCGCCGGACGCCGCCATGCCCTTCCGCCTCGGCCTCGCCGCCCTGCTTGTCGCTTCCGTTGCGTCTGCCGGTGACACCTGGCCGCAGTTCCGCGGCCCCAACGGCGACGGTGTCTCCGACGCGAAGGGCGTGCCCACGAAGTGGGGCGAGACGGAGAACGTCCGCTGGAAGGTGCCGGTCCACGATAAGGGCTGGTCGTCGCCGGTCGTCTGGAAGGACCAGGTCTGGGTGACGACCGCCCACGAGAAGGGCCGCGAATATTACATCCTCTGCTTCGACGCCAAAACGGGCAAAACGCTTCACGACGTCCACCTCTTCAACGACGCCGACACGCCCGACGTCAGCCAGTACAACAGCTACGCCTCGCCGACGCCGTGCGTCGAGGAGGGCTGCGTCTACGCCCACTTCGGCACCCACGGCACCGCCTGCCTGGACACCGCCACCGGCAAGGTCCTCTGGCAGCGGACCGACCTGAAGTGCTACCACCACCGGGCCCCCGGCTCGTCGGCGGTGGTGTACCGGGACTGGCTGTTCCTGCTCTTCGACGGGTTCGACCCGCAGTTCCTCGTCTGCCTCGACAAGCACACCGGGAAGACGGTCTGGAGGAAGGACCGCGACTTGCCGTACCAGAACACCGGCAAGCCGGACCGGGACAACGACTTCAAGAAGGCGTTCGCGACGCCGTCGGTATTCGAGGTCAACGGCAAGCCGCAACTGGTCGCCCCGGCCGCGATGGGCACCATCGCCTACGACGCGGCGACGGGTGAGGAAGTCTGGCGGGTGATCCACGGCGGCATGAACGAGGCGTGCCGGCCGCTGCTGGCTCACGGGCTGATCTTCCTGACCACCGGCCACACCGCCGGGCTGATCGCGGTGAAGGCCGGGCAGACCGGCGACCTGACGAAGACCGGCGTCGCCTGGCGGCTGACCCGAGCGGCCCCGACTCGGCCGTCGCCGCTGGTGTTGGGTGATTTACTCTTCCTGGTCAACGACACCGGCACCGCGTCGTGCCTGGACGCGAAGACTGGCAAGGAGGTCTGGAAGGAGTCGCTCGACGGCAAGTTCAGCGCCTCGCCGGTGTCCGCGGAGGGCCGCGTCTACTTCACGTCGGAGAACGGCAAGGTGTTCGTGGTCGCAGCGGACCGGACATTCCAGTTGCTGGAGACGAACAAGCTCGAACCCGGCTGCATGGCCTCCCCGGCAGTGGTAGACGGCGTGATCTTCCTGCGCACCAAGACGCACCTGTATTGCATCGGGAAGTAGTCGGGTGGGCGAGACCCTTAGCGAGCCGGGTTCGCAACAGGCTCGGCAAGGACCTCGCCCTCATGGCCGGGCGTTTCCACCTGGGATGCCCAATCACACCACGATCGGGTCGTACAAATCATCTTCTCCTGGCCAGGCACCAGGCGAATCCCCCAAACCGACCTCCGGCGGGTTCTGGTGTAACAATTGTGAGCCCATCGGGGCCACCGCCCGATCGCCGCTCACCTCGACACCATCGGACCAATCCGGCTTGGTCGCTTTGAAGCGAGGAAGGGAGTCGGCACGGACAACGTCGATAGGGGTGGGTGGAAGTGCAATCTTCGACAACGGGGCGATGCTGCCGCCCGCACCCGCCTCGTCCAGCGTGGGTGTGATGCGGAGCACTTCTCCGGTACCGACGGAGATCCCCCGGTTCGACACATAGACGGCCCCATCGTTGCCGACCAGCACGCTCGTCGGCCGGACCAGGCCTTCGCTCGCTATGGTCGTGCGTGTGCCGTCCGGAGCGACGCGGATCAAGGCGCCGTTGCCCGAGAGGAAGGGGCCTGTCGCGTGTTGCAACACGTACAGGCTGCCGTCGGGGCCGAAGTCTATGTCGATGATAGTTTTGAACCCCGTGTACACGACTTCGGGCGCCTCGCCGGGGACTACGCGAAAGATGTTGGCGGTGCCAGCAGCGAAGGGGACGCCAGTTAACTGGCCAACGTAGTAGGCGCCGTCGGGTCCCCGGGTGACGCATGTCGGCACGGCATCGGTCAGGTGGCCGTCGTCGCGTGACGGGAACTCTGCCAGCGTACTCACCGTCCCGTTCGCGGCGATCCGGAGGAGGACGTTGCCGCCAGCATCCGTCAAGACCTGGCCTCCCGCTTCCGCGAGCAGGCCGTAGGGGTTGCTGTCGAGGGGGCCCCCGCCGGGGTTCGCCGTCGCCTCGTTTGTGCCGATGTCGAACACGTTCTGCCAGTTGCCGTTCGGCGTCAGGCGGACCAGTTGGGCGAAGCCGGCGCCGACCTCCCCGAGTTCAGAGCGCCGCGTCGGGTTACCCCCGAAGCCGACGGTCACGTAGGCGTTGCCACGTCCCTGGAAAGAGATGTCGTGCGGACCTGTAGCGCCGTCCGGCGCTATGTACGAGGGCAAGCCAGTCGCGACCCTTGCTTGCTCGTCATGCCACAGGCGCGAGACGGCTCCTGTCGGTCCGTATTTGGCAATCACCCCCGGGCGAATCTCGAAGGACGGCCCGTCTCCCCCGCGGCCGGCCTCCGCGACATATAGCGCGCCTTCGGGGCCGAATGCCAGTCCGCGCGGGTTGTCTAGCCCGCTCATGACGACGGTGAGGTCGGCCGGCACGGCCCGGTCTTCAAGCGGCTCGACTGCGAGTCGGCTGGTCGCCAGCGACCGCGTCCGATTCCGGTCACGACATGGCGTCACGAACTTCAGCAGGGAGTTGAGCAACATGGGAGTCTTCAGTACTCAGTACGTGGAGGGTTGGGAAACATTCGCACAAATGACTAATAATTGATGTGTCACAACCGATGGTCAAGAAAAATTCATGTATTCGTATAATTATTAGGCAGCAGGTTGCGCTCTGCAAATATGTTTGACAGAGGTGGGCTACGGGGCGGTATGAACCGGGGGACACAGTGGTCCGCGGCGGGTCGCTCGGGGTCGCCCGGCTGGCGCACGCCGCCCTTGCAGTACGTTGTGAGCGCGGGGCAAGCAGGGAACGGGGCGACTCACAGCACGGTGCCGAGCAGCTTGATGAGGGCGGCGCTGACCCCGCCGACCGCGGCCGCGGCGACCAACCCTGCGCAGAACGCCTTCCACCCCAGCCGTCGCAGCCGGCCCAGCCCCGTCCCCAGGCCGACCGCCGCCATCGCCGCCGTCAGGCACCACGCAGCCCCCGCGTCCGCAGCCGTCAGGAACTGCGCCCACTCCGTCCGGTCGAGCACCCCGAAGGGCCGCTCGCCGAGATCGCCGGCCGTGCGCAGGGCCGCCGCTGCCACGAACCCCAGCACGAACAGCGGCACCATCTGCGCCAGCCGCAAATGCTTGGTGTTCGCCCCGCGGTCGGTGGGGTCGCGGTACAGCGCCACCACCAGCGGGATGACCGCGACCATGCTGAGGTTCCGCACCAGCTTGGCGACCGTCGCGGCTTCGAGGGCGTCCGGGGCGTCGTACTGCTCCTGGTAGACCAGCCCGGCACCGGCCACCTGCGCGGTGTCGTGGATCGCGGTGCCCAGGAACAGCCCCGCCAGGTGCGGGTCGGCCGGGAACAGGCCGTGGGCCAGCAGTGGGTAAGCGAACAGCGCGACCAGACCGAAGAGAGTCACACAGGCGACGGCGTAGCTGACCTCGTCCTCTTCCGCCTTGATGGCCGGGGCGGTGGCGACGATCGCGCTGACGCCGCAGATGCTCGTGCCGACGGCGATCAGCCCGCCGAGCCGCCGCGGCAGGCCGAGGAACTTCGCCAGCACGCCGACCGACACCAGAGCCGCCGCGACCACGGCCAGGATGACCGGCAGCCCCGCCAGCCCGAACTGGCCGACCGCGCCGAGGCTCAGCCGTAGCCCGAGCAGCACGATCCCCAGCCGCAGCACCTCGCGGCCGCACAGCCGCAGGCCCTTCTCGTACACCGCCGGCAACCCGACCGTGTTGCGGACCAGGAGCCCCAGCGCGACGGCGGCCGCGACCTCGCTGACCGGGCTGCGGGTGAACCCGAGCACCTCTTCGCCCAGTGCGGGCGCCGCCCAGCGGCCGGCGGCCCCAAGCCCGATCGCCAGGCCGATCCCGGGCAGCGCCGCGCCGACCCAGCCGAACGCATCGTGGGCCCGGCTGAGTACGGTGCCGCGGGCTGCTTTCTCGGCCGGCGACTCGGCCGGCTGCGGCCAGGCCGGCACCCCCTCCATACTGTCCAGCCAGGCGGCCCAGTGCGGCACCGGCGGGGCGGCGAGTTGGGCCATGGGCGCGGCTCCGGAACGGGTCACGTCGATGGGACGGTAACACGCCCGTGCGGCGGTCGCAAGCTTACGACGGTATATCCGGTGGCGGCGTGTCGCGGAATGGCTTGCCAACTCGGTACAGCGCCAGCCGGTGTTCATACTCGTCGCGCTGGTCGGGCGGGGTCATGGCGACGACCTTCTCCTGCCAGCGGACGGCCGGGGCGAACTCGCCGGCCTCGGCGTGCGCCGCCGCCAGCGTATCCAGGTAGCCGGCGACCGCGTGGCCGGTTAACTCGCAGGCCCGGACGGCGTCGGCCACCGCCTGCGCCCCGTCGCGAACGGCGTCCGCCGGGCAGGTCGCCCGCAACCAGGCCAGCGAGTTCAGGGTCGCCGGGTCGTCCGGTTCGCGGTCGCGCGACGCCTCGTAGTCGGCCAGCGCCGCCTCGTAGTCGCCGGCCGCGTACCGCACCGATGCCCGCAGCGCCAGCGCCGCCGCGAAGCCCGGCCGCAGTTCGACCGCCGCGGTCGCGTCGGCCACCGCCGCCTCCCGGTCGCCGCGCTGCCGGTGGGCCACCGCCCGGGCGTAGTAGTAGCGGGCGTCGTCCGGGGCCAGCCGGACCGCGGCGCTGAAGTCCGCCGCCGCACGGTCCGGGTCGAGCATTTCCAGGTGCGCATACCCGCGCTGCAGGAAGCACGACGGGTCGTCCGGGGCCAGCTCGATCACCCGCGTGAAGTCGGCCGCGGCCGCCTCCCACTCGCGCATCCGCGCCCGGGTCAGTCCGCGGTTGAACACCGGCCCCGGGTCGGTCGGGTCCAACTCCGCGGCGTGGGTGAAGTCGTCCGCCGCCTTCGCGTGCTCCCCGGCCTCGGCCAGTGCCACCCCGCGCAGGTTGTGCGCCGACGAGTGATCCGGGTCGAACCGCAGCACCCAGGTGAAGTCGGCCGCCGCCTTCGCGTGCTCGCCCTCCGCCGCCCACAGTCGGGCCCGGTGCCAGAACGCCTCCGGGGACTGCGGGGCCAGTCGCAGCGCAGTCGTCAGGTCGGCGATCGCCTCTAACGGCCGGCCGAGCCGCTCGCGGCAGACCGCCCGGTACAGGTAAGCGCGGGGGTTGCGCGGGTGGGCGGCCAGCGCGTCCGAATAGTCGGCCTCGGCCTCGGCGAAGCGCTCACGCGCCGACAGGCAGTTGCCGCGGTTGAACAGCACCCGCGCGTCGTCGGGGGCCAACTCCAGGGCCGCCGCGTAATCGGCCAGGGCGGCGTCGTACTCCCCCTTCCGGCTCAGCGCCACCCCGCGGCCGTTGAGCGGGTCGGGGTCGTCGGGGGCCAGCCGGATCGCCTCGGAGTAGTCGGCGACGGCCGCGTCCAGGTCGCCGGCCTCGGCGTGGGCGGTCGCCCGGTTGTGGTACGCGGCGGCGTGGTCCGGCCGCAGCCGGATCGCCGCGGTGAAGTCCTCGGCGGCGAGGCCGGCCTGCCCGGCGGCGGCGTGGGCGTTGCCTCGCTGGTAGTATAGGTCCGGGTCCACCGGGTCGAGGTCGATCGCCCCGGTGAACGCCTCCAGCGCCCGGTTGAAGTCGCTTCGTCGGGCGTACGTCTGGCCCCGGTGGACCAGGGTCGTCAGGTCGGGCTGTCGCGGGTCCATGATGGGAATTATACCCGCGTCGGCGGCCGGCCGGTCAGTCCCGGTACGGTTCGCCCCGGCGGTATAGCTCCAGCCGGTCGACGTACTCGGCGGCCAGGTCGGGGTCGGCCAGCCCGATCGCCTTCTCCTGCCAGCGGACGGCGTCGGCAAACTCGCCGCACTCGGCGCAGGCAGCGGCCAGCGTGTCGAGGAACGTCGGGTCCTGCCACTCGGTCAACTCGCAGGCGCGGACGGCGCACTCCTTGGCCCGCTCGCCGTTGCGGACCGCATCGTCCGGTGCGGTCGCCCACAGCCACGCCAGGTGGTTGAACGCGGCCGGGTCGCGCGGCGACCGCTCCAGCGCCGCCAGGTGGTCGCGGACCGCATCGGCGTACCGCCCGGCCTGGGCGTGAACCGCTGCGCGCAGGTTGTACCCGCCCGGGTCGTTCGGTCCGAGCCGGACCGCCTCGGTGAAGTCCGCCAGCGCCCCCTCGGCGTCGCCGCGACCCTGCCGACACATCCCGCGAAGGGCGTGTGCATGGGCGGACGGCGCCTGGCGGATCACCTCGTCGGCGTCCGCCTCGGCGTCGGCGAGATGCCCCAGGGCCGACCGCACCGACGCCCGCGCCAGCCGGGTCAGCCCCGCGTCGGGGTCGAGCCGGATTGCCTCGGACAGGTCCGCCTCGGCCGCGGCGAGGTCGCCCAACCCGCGGTGGGCCAGCCCGCGGGTGCGGTATGCGGCCGCGCTCTCCGGGTCGAGTTGCAGGGCAGCGGAGCAGTCGGCGGCGGACTCGGTGTACCGCTCGCCGTCGAGGTGGAGATTGGCCCGGGCCAGCAGGTAGCCGGCCGCGTGGCTCGGGTCGCCGGCGATGGCGGCGGCGAAGTCTTCCAGCGCCTGGTCGGTCCGCCCGGCAGCGGCGTAGCATTGCGCCCGCAGACCGTGGACGGCCGCCCACCCCGAGTCCAGCGATAGTACGGTGTCGCAGTCGGCGGCGGCCGCGTCGTAGGACTTCTGCCGGAACAGCAGTTCGGCCCGCTCGGCGTAGGCGGCCGGGTCGTCGGGCTTTAGCCGGACGGCACGGTCGAGGTCGGCCAGCGCCTCCCCGCGGCGGTCGAGGGCGGCGAAGGCGCGGGCACGGGCGCGGTAGCCGGCGGCGACGTCCGGCCGCAGATTAACGGCGCGGGTGAAGCACTCCAGCGCCTCGCGCGGGTCGTCCGCGGTCAGCGCAGCGTGGCCGCGGTCAAACAGGTCGCGGGCGTCGGCGGTCGGGTCGGCGGACATGGTGGCGGTCCATGCGGCGGGCGAGTTATCAAGGGAAGTGTACTGCGAGCGAACCTGACGAGAATCAGCAAAGCGAGCGGGGGACGTAAGTCCCCCGAGGACCGGCAGAACGAGCGCCGCTTCCTCGGGGACTTACGTCCCCCGCTCGCTTTGCTGGGACTACTCCATCTCCTTCTCCTCCCCCTTCTTCTCCTTCACCGGCGGGAGGTACAGTTCCGGGACGCCGAGCTTCTTCGCGGACTCGTTGAGCTTCGCCAGGTCTTCCTTCACCAACTTGTCGAACTCCCCGACGTGCGTGGTGAGTTGCTTCTCCAGGTCGGCGGCCAGGTCGGCCATCGCCTTCGTCGGCGGGCCGTCCCCGTCGGTCACGTTGCCGAGCAGCCAGACCAGCTGCGAGTACAGCATCGCGCCGCCCTTCGCAGCGAACACGTCGTAGCTGATCTTCGCCTTCGGGTTGTGAAGCTTCTCCTCGACCGCCGAGAGCTTCTTGCCGAACGCCTCCGAGTCCTTGAGCAGTTGCTTCGCGTCGGCGTTCTCCTTGAGCAGATCCTTGCGGAGGCTGATCTGTTTCTGCAAGGCGCGGACGCGGAGCACAGTCTGCGAGAGCTTCGAGATGTCGTCGCGGAGCTTGAGGGCGAGTTGCTCCTGGGCGGCGAGCCCCGCCGGGTCCAGCGACCTTGTGACCCGCTCGAGTACGCTGGATACGCTTTCGATCGCGCCCTCTATTAGCTTGGCTTCGTCCTCCGTCGGCTTCGCCCCGCCCGGCTTGAGGGCTTCGATCTTCTTCTCCTTGCCGTCCCGCTCCACCACGGTCCAGGCCACCGTCTGTGTCAGCCGCGGGTCTGGCCTGACCTCCACCTTCTGCTCCTGCGACTCCTTGCCGACGGTGAGCTTGACCGTGTACGTCCCCGGTGCGGCCGGGATTCCCATGTTCGGGTTGCCGGAATCGACCACCGCGCCGGGGATCATCTCGGCCCCCTCATGTGTCAGATCCCAGACCACGCGGTTGGTCCCCTCCTTCACCGGGAAGGTCCGCTCCTTCTTGGCCGGCGGCCCCTGGTCCTCGTCGTCCTGGTCCGGCTCCTCCTTGCCCTCCGGCTTGCCCTTGGCCTTCGATACCAGCTTGCCCTTCGCGTCGAACACCTCCAGCGTCACGTCGTCCTTCTTCGGCTCCTTGCCCAGGTGGAACCACACCACCGCGCCGCGGGTCGGGTTCGGGGCGGTCGAGGTCCGCAGGTGGCTCGACACGTTGCCACCGCCGTAGTTCCACTTCGCCGCCGGACGCACGGTGAACAGGTGCAGCGGCTTCTCCTTGTGCGAGTCTGCCCACTCGCGGACCACGGTCAGGTCGTCGAGGATCCAGATGCTGCGGCCGTGCGTGCCAACTACCAGATCGTCGCCCTTCACCTGGAGATCGTGGACCGGGACCGTCGGTAGGTTCAGTTGCAGAGACTTCCACGACTTGCCGGCGTCCGGTGACACCATCACCCCGTCCTCGGTGGCGAGATACAGCACGCCCTTCTTCGCCGGGTCCTCGCGGACCGCGTGGCAGTGGGTGCCGGCGTCCAGCCCGTCGGTGATCTTCGTCCAGGTCTTGCCGTGGTCGGTCGTCTTCCAGACGTGCGGGCGGTAGTCGTCCATCCGGTGGTTGTCCACCACCAGGAAGCACGTCGCCGGGTCGTGCGGCGACGGCTCGACGCACTTCACCGTCCCCCAGTCGGGCAGGTCCGGGACGTTCGCGGTCACGTCCGTCCAGGTCTTGCATTCATCCTGGGTGAGCCACACCTTGCCGTCGTCGGTGCCGAGCCAGATCAGCCCCTTCTGCTTCGGCGACTCGCCGATGGCGAAGATGGTGCAGTACGTCTCCGCGCCGGTGTTGTCGCCGGTGATCGGGCCGCCGGACCACTGCTGCTTCTGCTTGTCGTCGCGGGTCAGGTCCTTCGACACCGGCTCCCACGTCTGGCCGCCGTCGCGGGTGCGGAAGAGCATGTTGCCGGCGTGGTAGACCGTCTTCGGGTCGTGGACCGAGACGAGGATTGGCGCGGTCCACTGGAAGCGGTACTTGTGCTTCGACGGGTCGATACCGGACGGGTTCCACTGGTTGACGGTGATGTTGCGGGCCTGTCGGGTGCGGTGGTCGTAGCGGGTCATGATGCCGCCGTACTCGCCGGCGTAGACGATGTTCGGGTCGGTGGGGTCGGAGACGCACCAGCCGGCCTCGCCGCCGCCGACGCCGTGCCAGTCGCCCAGGCCGATGCCGCGGGTGAGCGAGTTGCTCGGGCCCCTGGTGCTGCCGAGGTCCTGCATGCAGCCCATGACCAGATACGGGACCGAGTTGTCGGCGTGGACGTGGTAGAACTGGGTGATCGGCAACGGCGGGGCGTACCACGACTTGCCGCCGTCGGTCGAGATGTCCACCCCGCCGTCGTTGGCGTCGATCATCCGCTCGGGGTTCTTCGGGTCGATCCACAGGTCGTGGTGGTCGCTGTGGTGGGTGCCGCGGACCGCCTGGAACGACTTGCCGCCGTCGATACTCCGCAGCAAGGGGACGTTCGGGGCGTAGACCACGTCCGGGTTGGTCGGGTGGACGGTGAGGGTCGAGTAGTACCAAGCCCGCTGGCGGAGAGTGCGGTTGTCGCTGGTGCGCGTCCAGGTCTCGCCGCCGTCGTCGGAGCGGAACAGGCCGCCCTTCTCGGCCTCGATGAGGGCGTACACCCGCTGCGGCTCGGAAGGGGCGACCGCGACGCCGATCTTGCCCCAGGGTCTGGCCGGCAAGCCATTCTTGGGCGAACGGCCGGCGTCAGCCGGCTGGTTGGGCGAGTCAGCACCAGCCGGCTGACGCCGGCCGTTCGCCAGTGACACCCAGGTGTCGCCGCCGTCGCGGGAGACTTGCAGGTCCGAGCCGGGGCCGCCGCTGGTCATCTCCCACGGCCGCCGCCGGGCCTGCCAGAAGCCCGCGTAGACCACCCGCGGGTTGGTCGGGTCGATGGCCACGTCGCAAGCGCCGGTCTCCTCGTTCTTGGAGAGCACCTTCTCCCACGTCTTGCCGCCGTCGCGGGTGCGGTAGACGCCGCGCTCCGGGTTCGGGCCGAAGGCGTGCCCCAGCACTGCTGCATAGGCGACGTCCGGGTTCGTCGGGTGGACGGCCATCGTGCCGATCTGGCCGACCTGCTTCCAGACGTGCGACCAGGTCTTACCGGCGTCGGTGGACTTGAAGATGCCGGCGCCCGGCGCCACGTTGCCGCGGATGTTCGCCTCCCCGGTCCCGACGTACACGACGTTCGGGTCGCTCGGGGCGACGGCGATCGAGCCGATCGAGCTGGTCGGCTGGTCGTCGAAGACCGGCTTCCAGGTCAGGCCGCCGTCGGCGGACTTCCAGACGCCGCCGGAGGCGGTGGCGGCGTAGTACGTCAGCGGGTCGCCGGGGACGCCGCAGGCGCGGCTGACCCGGCCGCCGGCGAACGGGCCGACGCTGCGGTACTTGACCGGTGCGAATTCCTTGGGCCCCTTCGGCTCGTCGGCGGCGAGACCGGGGTACGCGATCCCGAGGATCAAGAGGGCGAGCGTGAGGCGGCAGCGCATGGTGCGACTCGCATCTGTCGGGGGTCGAAAGATGGCGTCCATGATACGGTCCAGGCCCGTCAACCCGCACGATTATGGCTGGCCGAAATGTCAACTCAGTTTATCCAGTGTCGCCGCATCATGGTCGGGCGGATTGCACGTGATCTATCGGTTGTGCCGAATCTTATTGCCTTGCGTTCACACGGGTCTAGTAATGGCGCCGGTGTCATCCGGCCCACCCTTACCCCGACCCCGGTGCAACATGACTCGCTCCGCGCGTACGAAATCCCTGTTCCGGGTGGCCCGTCTCCCCCTTTGGCTGGAGAAGCTGGAAGACCGCACCGTCCCGGCCTATACCGCCACGCTCGCCGGCACCACGGCCACGTTCACCGGCGACGCCAGCGGCGACCTGCTGGAGTTCACGGTTGCCGGCGGCCTGCTACAGCACAACCGGTTCACGGCCGGCGACCCCGGGTTCAACAGCGCCAGCGACTTCGACACGGCCGTGGCCGGCGACCAGACGCTGGCGGCCGACTTCGCCACCGCGATCGTCAACGTGAACGCCGGGGACGGGACTGACACCGTCCGCGTCGGCTCCGCCCTGGTCGCGGGCGACACGGTCGCCGCCGTCTTCCAGATCGACGGCCAGGGCAGCAACGACCAGATGGAGTTCGTGAACACCGCCTCCACCGCCGACCGGGCCATCAATCTCGTGGGGGGCACCCCGACCTCGAAGGTCCTCCTCCCCGGGCTGGTGAGCCTCCTCGCCGTCGGGTCGGGGGCGGAGGAGGTGAACGTCTCGGCGGGGTCGGGCAAGGACACCGTCACCATCAGCGGCGCCCCATTCACCGGCGTCGGCGACGACCTCAACACGGGTGGGGGTGACGACTCGATCGTCTTCCAGGACGGGGCGGCCTTCGGCGGGTTCGTCGATGGAGGTCTCGGCACCGACACCCTGGACTACGCGGCGTACACCACGCCGGTGGCGGTCAACCTGGGGGCCAACGCCCCGGGGCTGATCGCCACCCTGGGCGCCGACCAGGAGGCGCCGCCGACCACCAGTCCCGCGACCGGCACCGCCACGATCGCGTACAACAACGCCACGCACACCTTCGACATTAGCGTGACCGTGGACGGCATCCCGGCCGCCGACGTGACCGGGTTCCACATCCACCGCGGCGCGTTCGGGACCAACGGGCCGATCATCGAGGACTTCGGCACGGCAGGTCTGACCCCGACCGCAACCGGGTTCACGTTCAACGCGATCGGCGTGTCGTTCGATGCCATCCACGAGGCGGCGCTGCTGGGCGGGTTGACGTACCTGAACGTCCACACGGCGGAGTTCCCGAACGGTGCGACCCGCGGCCAGATCGTCGCGTCCGGCGTGTTCGTCCCGTCCACGGGGACGGCCACCGGGATCGGCGGGACGCTGTTGGACTTCGAGAACGCGACCGGCGGCTCGGGGGTACTTACCCTCGGCACGTTCGCGTTCGGCGACGGGTTGGTCGGCACCAAGGGGGTCAACGTACTGCGGGGCGGGGCAGGGAACGATGTGATCGTCGGCACCCAGGGCGACGACACGATGCAGGGGGAGGACGGGGACGACATCCTGGTCTGGAGCAACGGGGACAACTCGGACGTGATGGACGGCGGGGCCGGCGCGGACCGCGTCCAGGTCAATGGCGCCGTCGGCAAGGACGACGTGTTCACGGTCAACCCCGGCCCCGGCGGGCGGGTGGACTTCGACCGCACCAACCTGGTTCCGTTCTCGCTGGACATCGGCACCGTCGAACAACTCGCCGTCCTCGGGCTGAGTGGCAACGACAAGTTCACCGTCGCTGCGCTCACAGGGGTGACTGACCTGGCCGGCATCACCCTGGCCGGGCTGGACGGGAACGACACCTTCGACGTGGTCCCGGGGACGACCGTGCGTATCAGTGTCCAGGGCGGCCCGCCGACCGTCGCGCCAGGCGACAGCCTGAACGTGGACCTGACCGGGACCGCCAACGCGAACCGGATCATCGCCTCGACCGGGCCGGGGGACAGCAAGAGCGGCACGCTGACGTTCGCCTTCCGGCAACCGATCGACTTCGCCGGCGTCGAGACGCTCACGCCCGACCTGCCCCCGTCCGCGGTGCTGCTCGGGTCCGACGCCTTCGCGGCCGGTGCGGACGCCGGCGGCGGGCCAGCCGTGCGACTCTTCGCCGCGGACCAGACCGAACTGGCCTCGCTAAATGCGTTCGACCTGTCGTTCACCGGCGGGGTGCGGGTGGCGGCGGCGGACTTCAATGGCGACGGTGTCGTGGACCTGGTGGTCGGCACCGGGCCGGGCGTGGCGACGAGGGTCCGCATCCTCGACGGCAAGACGCAGGCCGAGTTGTTCACCATCGACCCGTTCGAGGCGTCGTTCACCGGCGGTGTGTTCGTCGCCGCGGGGGACGTGACCGGCGACGGCCGGGCGGACCTGGTCATTACCCCGGACGAGGGGGGCGGGCCGCGGGTGCGGATCTTCAACGGCGCCGACTTCAAGCAGGTCGCGGACTTCTTCGGGATTGAGGACCCCAACTTCCGCGGCGGGGCGCGGGCGGCGGTGGCGGATGTAACCGGCGACGGAGTCGGTGACCTGCTCGTGGCGGCCGGGTTCGGCGGCGGGCCGCGGATCGCGGTCTTCGACGGCACGTCGCTGGGGTCCGCGACGCCGACCAAGCCGTTCGGCGACTTCTTCGTGTTCGAGAACACGCTGCGCAACGGGGTATTCATCGCTTCGGGCGATTTAAACGGTGACGGGTTCGCGGAGGTGATCGCCGGCGGCGGCCCCGGCGGCGGGCCGCGGGTCTTCGCCCTCTCGGGTCAGGATCTTCTCGCCGGAAAGCAGACACAGTTGGCCAACTTCTTCGCTGGTGATACGGAGAACCGCGGCGGCATCCGGGTGACGGCCAAGGACCTGGACGGCGACAACCGGGCGGACCTGGTGGTCGGCGACGGGACCGGGGCGGGGTCGCGGGTGACCGGCTATTTCGGCAGCGCGATCCCGGCCGACGGCACCCCGCCGGCGGCGTTCGGGTTCGACGCCTTCCCCGGGTTCACCGGCGGCGTCTTCGTGGGGTAGGGCGGTCGGCGGCGCGGGGGCCTGGCGCCGACCGGCGCCAGGCCCCCGCTCTTTTTGTGTTGCTTTCCCCGCGGGATATCCCAGTAATAGCCGCGGAGTTGTCCGCCAGTTTCACCGCACCGGGGAGCGCGCCTCGCCATGACTCGACAGACCGACGCCCGCGGATCGCACCGGGTCCGGCGGCTCCGCATGGGGCTGGAGCGACTGGAGGACCGCACGGTCCCGGCCTACACCGCGACGCTCTCCGGTCCGGTCGCCACGTTCATCGGCGACACCGCGAGCGACACGCTAATCGTGGACGCTTCGGGCGGCAACCTGCGGCACAACCGCGCCACCGCCGGCGACCCCGGGTTCGCCAGCGACCTCGACTTCGACACGACCGTGGCCGGCAACCAGATGCTGGCCGTCGGCGGCGGGGTGATCACCGTGTCCGCGGGGGACGGCGATGACGGGCTAATCATCGGCAGCGCGACTGCCCCCGCGGCCACCCTGGACACGGTCTTCTTCTTCAGCGGTGAGGGCGGCACGGACACCCTGGTCTACGACGACCAGGCCGATACGACTGGGCGGGCGATCAGTGTGGCGTCCGGGGTCATTGCCATCGCGTCCCCCGGGTCTGCGGTCACGCACGACACCACGGAGGCCGTGAGCGTCCTGGCCGGCACCGGCGGCGACCTGATCGTCGCGGCGGACGTCTCCGCCGGGGTCAGTGTCTTCGCCGGGGGCGGGGACGACACGATCGCCTTCGCGGACGGGGCGACGCTGGGCGGCACGGTGGACGGCGGCGCCGGGACCGACACCCTGGACTACTCGGTGTACACGACCCCCGTGGCGGTCAACCTGGGGGCCAACGCGCCGGGGTTCGTCGCCACGCTGGGCGCCGACCAGGAGGTGCCGCCGACCGGCACCGCCGCGACCGGCACCGCCGCGCTGGGTTATATCGGGGGGGAGAACCCGACGTTCCCCCACACGTTCTCGTTGAACCTGACGGTGGACGGCATCTCCCCCGCCGAGGTGACGGGAATCCACATCCACCGCGCGCCGTTCGGGGTCAACGGCCCAATCATCGTGGACCTCGGCACGGCGGGCCTGACCCCGACCGCAACCGGGTTCACGGTGTTCTTCGGGACCGTCATCCCACTCGATCCGCTGCACGAGGCGGCGCTGATGGGCGGGCTCACGTACGTGAACGTCCACACCGCGACGTTCCCGGACGGGGCGATCCGCGGGCAGATCGTCCCGTCCGCACCATTCGTTGAGGTCGCGGGGTCGGCCACTGGCACGTCCGGGGTGAGCAACGTCGAGAACGCCACCGGCGGGTCCGGCAGCTTCACGGTCGGCGGGGTCGCGTTCGGCGACAGCCTGGTCGGCAACAAGCAGGTGAACGTGCTGCGCGGCGGAGAGGGTAACGACGTACTGGTCGGCGTCCAGGGCAACGACGTGGTGCAGGGGGAAGGCGGCGACGACGTCCTGGTCTGGAGCAACGGGGACAACACGGACGTGATGGACGGCGGGGCCGGCGCCGACCGCGTCCAGGTCAACGGCTCACTGGGGGTCGTCGGGGACATCTTCACCGTCGCCCCCGGGGCCGGCGGGCGGGTGGACTTCGACCGCACCAACCTGGTTCCGTTCGGGCTGGACATCGGCACCGTCGAACAACTCGTCGTTCTCGGGCTGAGCGGCAACGACACGTTCACCGTGGCCGCGCTCGTCGGAGTGGCCGGCCTGACCGGAGTCACCCTGGCCGGACTGGACGGCAGCGACACGTTCAACGTCGCCCCACAATCGAAGATCCTGGTCGCGGTCCAGGGCGGCCTGCCGAACTCGGGCGCGCCCGGCGACGCGCTGAACGTGGACACCACCGGGACGATCATCCCGCGGCTGGAGGGGGTCGCGGCCGGGCCGGGGGACAGCCGCAGCGGTTCCTGGGTGTTCGACGGCTTGCAACCGATCGCCTTCGACGGCATCGAGCAGATCGCGGGCTCGGCCGACCTGGCGGTCGTCCTGTCCGACTCGCCGGACCCGGTGGCGGCCGGGTCGGAGTTGACGTACTCGGTCGTCGTGCTCAACTCCGGGCCGGTGGACGCGACGGCCGCGCAGTTCCAGATGCTGGTTCCGGTCGGGACCACGTTCGTCTCGCTCACCGCCCCGGCGGGGTGGACGGTGGCGGCTCCGGCGGCCGGCGGCACGGGGGCGATTACCGCGACCCGGGCGACGTTCGCGACCGCGGACGGTCCGCAAATCTTCACGCTAAGGGTTCTGGTGGGCGCAGCGGCGGCCGGGTCGGTGACCGCCACCGCGACCGTGGCCAGCGCGGTTGACCCCAACCCGGGCAACAACTCGGACACCGAGGGTACGGCCATCGCGGCCACCGCGGACCTGGGCGTCACCAAGACGAACGGCACGCTGTACGTCGTCCCGGGGGCGACCACGACGTACACGATCGTGGTGACCAATGCCGGGCCGAGCAACGTGGCCGGAGTGGTCGTGACGGACCTGTTCCCGGGGCTGAGCGGGGTGGCGTTCACCGCGGTCGGTTCGGGCGGAGCGACCGGGTTCACCGCGACCGGGGGCGGGACGATCAACGACACGCTGACCCTGCCGGTGGGCGCCAGCGTCACCTACACGGCGTCCGGGGTGGTCACGCTTGGCATCGGCGAGGCGCTGGCCAACACGGTCTCGCTCGCGCTGCCGGCCGGCATCGCCGACCCGAACTCGGGGAACAACGTCGCAACCGACATCGATGCAGTCAACCCGCCGCCGGCGGTGCTGGTGGGCGTGCCGAACTTCGCGGTCGGCCCGGATGCCGGCGGCGGCCCGACAGTCAGCTACCGCAACGCGGACGGGACCACTCAGTTCAACCTGGAGGTGTTCGACGCGGCGTTCACCGGCGGGGTGCAGGTGGCGGTGGCGGACTTTACCGGCGACGGGGTGCCGGACCTGGTGGTCGGGACCGGGCCGGGGGTGGCGACCCGGGTGCGGGTGTTCGACGGGGTGACGAAGGCCCAGGTGTTCGCGGTGGACCCGTTCGAGGCGAGCTTCACCGGCGGGGTGTTCGTGGCTGCCGGCGACCTCACCGGCGACGGCCGGGCGGACCTGGTCATCACCCCGGACGAGGGCGGTGGGCCGCGGGTCCGCGTCTTCAACGGGGTCGGGTTCGGGGTGGCGGCCGACTTCCTGGGGATCGAGGATCCGGCGTTCCGGGGCGGCGCGAGGGCGTCCATCGGAGATGTCAACGGCGACGGGATCGGCGACCTGCTCGTGGCGGCCGGCTTCGGCGGTGGCCCGCGGATCGCCGTGTTCAACGGGGCGACGCTGTTCGACCCGCTGCCGGCGGTGGTCGGGGCGTTGCCGCCGAAGCTCTTCGGCGACTTCTTCGTGTTCGAGGACACGCTGCGCAACGGGGTGTTCATCACATCGGGGGACCTGGACGGCGACGGGTTCGCGGAGGTGATCGCCGGCGGCGGCCCCGGCGGCGGACCGCGCGTGTTCGCCCTCTCGGGTCAGGACCTGCTGAGCGGCACGCAGACGCAGCGGGCGAACTTCTTCGCCGGGGACACGGAGAGCCGGGGCGGCGTGCGGCTGGCGGTGAAGGACCTGGACGGGGACACCCGGGCGGATCTGGTGACCGGGGCCGGGACCGGCGCGGGCAGCCGGGTGACGGCCTACGCCGGCAGTGCGATCCCGGTGGACGGGACGCCGCCGACGTTGCTCGGGTTCGACGCCTTCCCCGAATTCACCGGCGGCGTCTTCGTCGGGTAATCGCGCCAGCCTCAGACCGGAACAGGTGCGGAGTTCGTTCAATCTTGTAGGGTGGGTCAAGCCCGGCTTTGCGGGCGCCGACCCACCGGGGAGCGCAACAGTGGGTCGGCGCTCGAAGACTCGCTTGACCCACCCTACAAGATTGAGCCACCTCACCTACAGGCACAGCAGGAACGCCACCAGGTCCTTCTTCTCGTCGGCGGTCATCTTCGTCTGCAGGACCAGGTTGAAGAACTCGACCACGTCCTCCAG
>Ga0247822_10000617_pt1 | contig 19804 bp, 15 predicted proteins | sample 13C_Cellulose_Da_FD_192423 | JGI IMG/M metagenome (GOLD analysis project Ga0247822, IMG submission 192423) | Soil microbial communities from agricultural site in Penn Yan, New York, United States - 13C_Cellulose_Day30 | ecosystem: Environmental > Terrestrial > Soil > Agricultural land | place...
CTGAGCGAGGGCCGAACGGAGTGAGGCCCGACGTCGAAGGGCCTCACGCTGGTGCCGACGGAGCCGTCCTTCGACGTCGGGCTCGCTGGCGCTCGCCCTCGCTCAGGACGAACGGAATCTCATGCGATCCTGATCGGTTGCGCCTATCCCATCGGCATGTGCGCCTAACCCGGGCTACTCCAGCTCGCGGGCCAGCTCGGCGAAGAACTCGTCGCTGGTCAGGTAGTAGGCCCACAGCGGCTGGATCGGCCGCGCGCCGCGCCGGCGCTGGAACTCGACCAGGTCGTCGAACTCGCCGTCGAACCAGCCCCACAGGAAGCGGGCGCGGAAGACGTCGAGGTTGCGGCGCTCGAGCTCCTCGATCACGTCGGGCAGCTCGTCCTCGTCGAACTCGGCGATCAGGTCCTCGGCCTCGTCGATGAGGTCGGCCAGGTAGGCCAGGCCCTTCTTGGTCAGGTCCCACCGCTCCTTCTTGCGGTTGACCTCGACCAGGCCGTCGACCGCGAGCTGGTGGAGGATCTCCTCGAGCGGGGTCAGGTCGGACGGCAGCACGAACGGGAACACCAGGCCGCCGTCCTCGGGGCGCAGGTCCATCTTCTTGAGGACGTACATGGCGGCGTAGGCCTGCTTGTCCTCGTCGTCGAGGGCCTTGGCGGCCGGCTTGATCAGATCGGTCATGCTCGCTCCCAGGCGTCGGCGACCAGGCGCAGCCGATCGCGGCCCTGATCGGCGCCGGGATCGAGCCACGCGTCGACGTCGCCGCGGCCGTAGTGTACCGGGCGGCCACCGGCCGCCGCGACGGCGGCCAGGCGGGCGTGGTGCGGGTTGCACATCGCCAGCACGATCGCCGGCGCCGCCGGCAGCCGCGGCAGCCAGCGGGTGAGGAAGCTCGACAGCAGCGCGGCCACCGAGCCGGCCGCCGGCAGCACGAACTCGAGCTCGACGTCGTCGGCCAGCGCCTCGCCGTCGTCGGCGGAGTGCAGCGCGAGCACCAGCGCGTCGTCGACGCGGGTCAGCCGGCCGCCGGTGGCGAGCCAGATCCGGTCGACCCGCGCCCAGCCGTAGCCGGTGTAGTCGACGTCGATGGTCTCGCGCTCGCCGTCGATGCCGAGCAGCGCCGCGATCGGGCGCTCGACGAAAGGCAGGTCGCCGATGGTGGCGATCGGCCCGGGCGCTCGCCCCGGGGCCACCATGCTCACGCGTCCAGGCGGACCGGCCGCGGCGCGCCGGCCGGGCGCCGCACGCCGAAGCGACCACCGCCGCGCGACCGCGGCGGCGAGCTGCGCGACGGGGTGCCGCCGCCGTAGCTGCGCCCGGTCTTCGAAGGCTTGGCGAACCGCTGCGGGTTGGACGCCCGGTAGCCGGCGCGCTGGTTGCGCAGCTCGGCGTGGCGGGCCGACGACGTGGTGTACGGCTGGGTGTAGACCGGCACGTACGTCGGCATGAACATGCTCGACATCATCGAGCCCATCAGCATGCCGGTCATGATGCCGAACATCGGCGACGTGTAGCCGGCGTAGTAGCCGTGGCCGTGGGTCTGGTACTGACCCTCGCCCTCGCCGGTCAGGGTGCGCTGGATGGTGAAGATCTTCTCGGGCTCGTCGACCTTGCCGTCCTGGTTCTTGTCGAAGAAGCCGGTGACGACCTGGGTCTTGGCGTCGACGTCCTGGACGGAGATGCTGACGATCTCGTCGCCCTCGTAGATCTCGTTGATCCGCCGCTCGAGATCCTCGGGGCCGCTGGCCTGCTTGTAGGCCTCGTTGACCTTGTCCCAGTCGATCTTGACGTTGGTGTTCTCGGTGGTGGCCCACCGCTCGGTGCGCTTCTTCTCATCCACGCAACCGGTGGCGTTGCCGAGCACCAGCCCGGCGATGAGCGCCGAGGCGAGCATCTTCGTCCGTGTGATCATCGTCAATCCTCGGGCGACAACCTAGCGCGTCTACCGCGGTAAACAATTCGGCTTTGTCACGGCGATGCTTCGGCTTTTGCGGAGGTCGGGGCGGCGGCGTGGCGGCGCAGGCGGTCGGCGAGGAAGTCGATGCGGTCCTGACCCCACGTGGCGTGGTCGCCGACCTTCCAGGCCGGCACGCCCCACAGGCCGGCGGCGTCGAGATCGGCGGCGTTGTCGGTCGCCCACACCCGCCAGCTCGGATCGCCCATCGCCGCCCGCGCGTCGCTCCAGCTGAGCCCGGCCCGCTCGACGACCTCGCGCAGGTCGACGTAGCTGGTCAGGTCCTTGGCCTCGGCCCAGCTGCCGCGCGCCGCCGACTCGAGGAACTCGAGGCCGCGGCCCTGCGCGATGGCCAGCTTGCTGATCGCCAGCGCGTGCTCGACGCCCTGGCCGAGCGGATCGCAGATGTTGCCGAACGGGATGCCGAGCCGCTCGGCCTCGCGGTGGGCGTCGCGGACCAGGTACATGCGCTTGACCGCCGGCAGCGCGACGCCGCGCTCGATCATCGGCAGCACCGGCCGGACCCGCAGGTCGATCGGGAAGCGCCGGGCCAGCTCGGCGGTGCGACCGAGCGCGAGGTACGAGAACGGCGAGCGGAACGAGAAGAAGAAGTCGACCGCGAGCGGGCCGGGCGCGCTGGTCAGCCGCTCGGGCGGGCGCTCGGCCTCGGGCCGGCGGTTCAGCACCGGCGGCGCGCTGGTGCCGGTGTCGGTGGCGAGCCGGTTCTCGAGGTAGCTCAGGCGATCGACGCCCCAGTACCAGTCGCCGCCGTAGGCGAACATGGCGCCCTGGTAGTGGCCGGCCTTGCGCAGCCGGTCGTAGGCGCTGGCCAGGAACGGCGGCAGCGAGCCCGACGCCTCGTTGCCGTGCCGGCCCATGAGCGCGGTCAGCTCCTTCTGATCGTTGGCCCACAGCGCGCGGCCGAGCTCGACGGCGAGGGCGAGCTGGTCGCGATCGGGGCGCGGCTTGATCAGCACCTGGCCGGCCTTGCGCAGCGCCCCGGCCTCGAGCGGCTTCTTGCCGGGGAAGTCGAGGTCCCAGTGCAGGGCCAGCTCGGCGGCGTCGCGGATGGCGTACTGCGCGCGCAGGGCCGGCTTGGCGTCGACGTCGGACGCCGGCGGCGACACCAGGTGGAACTTGATCTCGACCGGGTAGGCGGCGGCCAGGCGGACCGCGGCCTGGGCGGCCAGGTAGCTCCACGGGTCGGCGAGGTCGAAGTAGAAGTCGACGACGCGATCGCCGCCGGTGACCCGGCGGCGCAGCTCGGCGGCGACGTGGCGGGCGCGGTCGGCGTCGAGGAAGGCGCCGATGGCGGCGCCCTTGAGGCGAGAGACGAGGGTCATGGCGAGGCGAGCTCCTGGACGCGGTAGGCCGGGTCGGCGGCGATCTCGGCGTCGGTCAGTAGCACGGGGCGCAGCTCGCCGCGCGCGAACGCGTCGAGCTGATCGCGATAGTGGGGTGAGGCGGGGTCGCCGGAGTTGCCGTAGGTCAAGAGCGCCCGGGCGCGCGGGCCGGCCGGGGTCAGCTCGGCGGCGAGGATGAAGCTCGAGCCGTAGTCGACCGGGTAGCGGACGTCGGGCCGCGGCTCGCGGTCGGTCACGGTGAACCGGAAGGCGCGGGCGGCGACGACGTTGGCGACGCCGTCGAGGTGGTCGCCGCCGGGCACGGCGATCCCGGCGCCGCCCCGCGCGGCCTGCTGGAGGTCGCCGAGCGGGGCGCCGGCGGCGTCGCCGAGCGTGGCGGCGGCGCGGCGGAGCGCGGCGGCGAGCGCGTCGGGCGTGGCGGCGTCGACGCCGTCGGGGGTCAGGGTCGGCGCCTGGCGATCGAACCGGCGCGCCCACGGCAGCGCGCCGTCGCCGGCGAGCTCGGCCATGGTCTCGCGCCACAGCGCCGCGCCGCGGCTGGTGGTGGCGTAGCGGCCGTCCCAGGCGGTCAGCACCGCGCACGGCCCGGCCAGCTTGCGGTCCTTGCAGGCGGTCGCGACCTCGTCGCGCAGGCGCTCGTAGGTGAACGACCGGTTCGACAGCATCGCCGCCGCCGCCTCGTCGAGGGTCAGCTTGCCGTCGCCGCCCCAGGCGGCGTCGTCGGGGCGGAGCAGGGCGAGGTTGGCCAGCGTGCGCGGGCTGGGCCGGCCGTCGTCGTCGCCCCACAGCGGCGCGCGCTCGGCGGCGGCCTCGGGCGCGGCCAGGTTGGTGAACCGGTAGCTGTCGTTGGCGTTCATCACGTGGTCGCGGCGCAGGAGCCGCGGCGCCTCGGCGATCGGCACCGCGCCGGGCGCGCGCGGATCGTCGCTGGTGAGGTCGAACAGCGGGTTCGAGCCGTCGAGCACGACCACGCCGCGCCGCCACGCCGCCTCGACCGCCGGCACCACCGTGCGGGCCAGCTTCCACCCGGCCAGGCCCTGCTCGGTCAGCGCCGGCACCCGCGAGCCGTCGACGTAGAGCGCGTCGCCGCCGGCGTCGGCGTAGATCGTGTTGACGAACGGCGTGCCGTGCAGGGCGAGGGCGCGCTCGAACTCGTCGCGCGAGCGGGCGCGGGCCATGGCCAGGTACTGATCGATGGCGAGGGTGCCGCCGGCGGCGACGTCGCGCAGGGTGAAGGCGAAGCCGCCCGGGCCGTCCCACGGGGTCGCCTCGGTGGCGATCATCGGGCCGACCTGGCTGCGGTACAGCGTGCGCTTGACCTGGTCGATCGAACCGTCCGGGTTCCGGACGTCGATGGTGTGGGTGGTCGGGATGATCGGCAGGGTGTCGTCGCCGTGGCGGTAGCGCAGCGCGCTGCCGCCGTCGAGCGCGAGCCGGTACATGACCAGGTGGGTCGACGCCGAGAAGGTGTGGCTCCACGCGTGGTGGGGCGTGACGCCGATCAGCACGCCGGGGATGCCGAGCAGGCTGACCCCGTAGACGTCGAGGTCGCCGGGGATAGTCAGGTGGACCTCGTGGAACCGGAGGTCGCCGTCCCACGGGAAGTGCGGGTTGCCGATCAGGATGCCGCCGCCCGACGCGGTGCGATCGGCGCCGATCGCCCACGCGTTCGACGCCATCCCGCTCGGCCGCGGCGGCAGCGCGCCGGTCTTGGCCCCGGGCGCGGCGGTGGCGATCGCCTGCTCGAAAAAGCGCGACGACGCCAGCGTCGCGGTGGCCAGGCCGTGGGCGGCGACGTCGACGCCGCGGATCGGCTGCACCCACGGCGCGTCCTTGCACGCGGCCGGGCGGGTCGCCGCCGGGTGGTCGGCGAGCCAGCGGTTGTAGCCGGCGGCGAAGCCGTCGAGCACGGCGCGGGCCTCGGCCGACAGGGTCGGCCACGCCGCCTCGGCCTGGGCGACGAAGCCGAGGTGGCGGTTGGCCAGATCGGTGCGGACGTGGACATCGCCGTCGCCGGCGCCGAACCAGCGCGCGCGCTCGCCGCGGACCCGCAGGATCACGTCGGCGATCGTGCACACGTGGGCCTCGGCCATGGCGTAGCCCTGGCCGTAGCCGAGGCTGCCGACGTCCCTGGCGACGACGTGGGGGACGCCGTGCGAGGTCCACCGGATCGTCGCCCGGTAGGCGGGGGCCTCCGCGGCCGCCGCCGGCGCGGTGGGACGCGGCGGGCTCGTCGGGGAGCTGCCGCAGGCCGCGACGAGGAGGGCGGTGGCCGCCGTGAGCGTCTTTCGCATCAGGCGTGCAATATACCCGCGACGCGCGGCGGGTCCTGGTGCTAAGGACTGCGGTCGATGTCGAGCCCGCCTCGCGAAGCGCCCGTGGACGCCGACGCCGCCGGTGACGCCGGCGACCTGCGCGCGCGCGCCACCGACGCCGCCCGCCTCCTCGAGACGCTGATCGCCGCGCCCCACCTGCTCGCCGAGCTCGACGACGACACCCGCCGCCGGCTCTCGATCGCCGCCGGCCAGCTGTCGCGGCCCGATCGCTACGTGCGCAAGCAGGCGCGCAAGGGCCTGGTCCGCCGCGAGGCCCGCGAGACCAAGGCCGCCGACGCCGCGCTGCTCGACGGCACCGGCATCCGCGCGCTGCGCCGCCTGCCGGTGTTCCCGATGGGCGCGGTGCCCGAGCTGCCGCCGCCCGAGCTCATCGACCGGGTCGACGGCGGCGACGAGGACTGGGCGGCGGCCGAGGCCCGGCGCGAGCCCGGCGGCGCCGCCGAGGCCGGCGAGGTCGCGGGCGACGCCGGCGCGCGGGTCCGCCGCCCGCGCAACTGCTACGTCTGCAAGGCCGACTTCCACGACCTGCACCACTTCTACGACGCCATGTGCCCGGCGTGCGCCGAGCTCAACTGGCGCAAGCGCAACCAGACCGTCGACCTGCGCGGCCGCGTCGCGCTGGTCACCGGCGCGCGGGTGAAGATCGGCGCGCAGATCGCCCTCAAGCTGCTGCGCGCCGGCGCCGAGACCATCATCCTGACCCGGTTCCCGGTCGACGCCGCCCGCCGGCTGGCCGCCGAGCCCGACGCCGACGAGCTGTGCGCGCGGGCCCACGTCTACGGCTGCGACCTGCGCCACACCCCGTCGGTCGAGGCCCTGTGCGCGCACCTGCTGGCCACGCTGCCGCGGCTCGACGTGCTGATCAACAACGCCTGCCAGACCGTGCGCCGGCCGAGCGGCTTCTACGATCACCTGATGACCGCCGAGACCGCGCCGTGGTCGACCCTCGGCCCGCGCGAGCGCCAGGTGCTCGCCCGCTGGTGGGGCCTGCGCGGCGACGATCCCGCCGCGGCCGCCCACGCCCTCGGCGCCGGCGCCGGCGTCGCCGCGCTCGTGCCCGCCGCCGGCGCGCCCGGCCTGTGGAAGAGCGCGGTCCTGTCGCAGGTGCCGCTGCTCGCCGACGATCTCGAGCGCGGCAACCACCTCTACCCGGCCGGCCGCCTCGACGCCGACCTGCAGCAGGTCGACCTGCGCGACTTCAACTCGTGGCGCATGACCCTGGCCGACGTGCCGACCGCCGAGCTGCTCGAGGTCCACCTCGTCAACGCGGTCGCGCCGTTCGTCCTCAACGCCCGCCTCAAGCCCCTGCTCGCCGCCGTCCCGACCCGCGACGCCCACGTCGTCAACGTGTCGGCGATGGAGGGCCAGTTCTACCGCCGGTTCAAGACCGACAAGCACCCCCACACCAACATGGCCAAGGCCGCGCTCAACATGCTGACGCGCACCTCGGCCGCCGACTACGTCCGCGACGGCATCTACATGAACGCCGTCGACACCGGCTGGGTCACCGACGAGGACCCCGCGTCGATCGCCGCCCGCAAGGTCGCCGTCCACGGCTTCCACCCACCCCTCGACATCGTCGACGGCGCCGCCCGCGTCCTCGACCCCGTGTTCGACGGCCACGCCACCGGCAAGCACGTCTGGGGCATGTTCCTGAAGGACTACAAGTCCACCCCCTGGTAGGGGACAGGCTCCTGGGTCGCAACCCTTCGGAATCAGCCCGCTTTCAACCCGCACTGCGCAAAAATCACGGCAGCGTGTAGCGCTCGAGGATCTTCACGCGGTCGGGATCCTGCGAGTCGTTGGACATCTTGATGTTGAGCTTCGCCGAGATGACCTGCGCGTTGGCGTAGCTGTTCGGGCCGCAGTCGCAGCCGTAGATGTCCTTGCGCGGGATGATGTGATCGATGTTGGGCGCGGCCGACTCGAACGGCTGGCGGACTTGCAGCAGCATGTCGTCCACCCACAACCACGTGTAGCGGTAGTAGTCGGTGAGGTAGTCGAACTCGCTGGCGACCAGCGTCGGGGGCCGGGACGGACCGCTGTCCGAGCGCACGGAGCTACCGTTCCGCGCGAGGTTCGCCTCCCTGATGTTGCGCCGCATCGCGTCGCTGTACAGCCCGCCGGCCACGCCGGTCGTGCCGTGCTGCGCGTCGAGGTGCGCGTAGGGCCCGTTGGGCGTGCGCTCGCACATGGCCTCCCGCGTGATCTCGCCTTTCTCGATCCAGCTCTGCGGGACGTCCTTCTCGTACTGGTCGATGGTGCCGTCGCAGTTCGCGTCGAGCGCGCAACCCATCCAGTTCGGGTCGCCGGGATAGGGCACCGCCAGGACCGCGCAGTTCTTGTACGGACCGAACGCGTAGCGGGCCTTGCACGCCGCCTGCGCGTCGTCGTGGAGCAGCTGGCTGAAGTAGTAGCGCCATTGCCCGAACGTCGGCTCGGGAGCTTCGCTCCCGCACGTCGACGGGCTCGTATCGCAGATCGACAGGGCGCTGTTCCACTTCAGACACTCGGCCTCGCTGGGCCGAGCGAGGAGCGGCGGTGCGACCGCAAGGACGATGATCGAGAGGGTCGTTGTTGGCTTCATGCGAGGTCGACGGAGGCACCTCGCGCTTGTGAGCCGAGATTCGTCAGTAGACGACGACGCCGTCGAAGAAGCGCTGGTCGGGCACGCTGACCCGCTCGAGCACCCAGTCGGGACCGGCCTTGACGATGCGGGCCAGCACCGGGTGGTCGGTCTTGTCGGCCCAGGCCGGCAGATCACCGGCCAGCTTGGCGGCGATCGTCACGGTCTTCTTGATCGTCTTGAACTTGCACTTGCGCTGGTAGATGACCTGGCCGCTGTCGAGGTCGATGCGATCGATCAGGTTGGTCGTCACGCAGTCGTAGGGCTCCAGCGTACAGGGGACAGGATCTAGGGTCGCAACCCTTCGGAACCAGACCGCTTCCAGCGTTAACCGCGAAAGTTCGGCGGCCCGTCGAAAGTGCTTTGCGGTTAACGCCAGAAGCGCAGGGACTTCGGGTAGATGGGACCCCGGATCCTGTCCCCTCCCCCCTCAGTAGACGACGACGCCGTCGAAGAAGCGCTGGTCGGGCACGCTGACCCGCTCGAGCACCCAGTCGGGACCGGCCTTGACGATGCGGGCCAGCACCGGGTGGTCGGTCTTGTCGGCCCAGGCCGGCAGATCACCGGCGAGCTTGGCGGCGATCGTCACGGTCTTCTTGATCGTCTTGAACTTGCACTTGCGCTGGTAGATGACCTGGCCGCTGTCGAGGTCGATGCGATCGATCAGGTTGGTCGTCACGCAGTCGTAGGGCTCCTGCCAGCTGGTGTCCTTGCGGTAGGTCAGCTTGTCGCCGTCGCGCTTGGCGTACGGCCGACCGCGCCAGGTCATCAGGACCCAGGTGCCCGGCTTGAACGGATCGGCGAAGTCGGAGTTGGCGCGACCGATGCCGAACTCGGCGTGGACCTTCTCCTTCCACGCGTACGCGGCGGTGGCGCCGGCCTGCTTGGCGGCCGCCGCCTGCCGCAGGACCGCGTCGAGCGCCGGGGCATCGCCGTCGCCCCGGTTACGCAGGCCGTCGACGACCTGGTCCTGCTCGATCGCGAGGAAGATCGACAGCTCCTGCTCGCGGCCGCCGGTGATCTCGCGGCGCAGGTAGATGTCGGCGGAGGCCTCGACCACGCGGTGGAGGTCGCCCTGGGCGCGCGCGACCTCGACCAGGGCCAGCACCGCCGGCAGCTCGGCATCGACCGCCTCGACGCTCTTGCGCTCGAGCTTGATGCGGCCGCGGGCGTCGCGGGCCACCGGCGTGACCGCCTTGTCCAGCAACGCCCGCGCCTCGTCGAGCTTGCCGGCCTTGCGCAGCTCGGTTGCTCTGGCGACGATCGGCGCGATCTCGGTGCGGCGCTGCTCGAAGGCCTTCCAGCGGGGCGTGAACTCGTCGACGCTCGCGTTGAGCAGCTCGTAGGTCCTGACCAGGACGTGGGCGTAGGACGCGTCGGCGTAGGCGCGGTCGATCACGGTCGCGAACAGCTTGGGTACCTTGGTGCGATCGATCTTGGCGGCGCGCTCCTGGTCGGGGCCCGGGCGCGGCCCCGCCGACGTGGAGGTCGAGTCCGCCGAGGCGGGCGACGGCGACGGCGCGGCCGCGGGCTGGCCGTCGCCGGGCAGCGACAGCTTGCCGGACTTGAGGGCCGAGCAGCCGCCGAGGGCGAGAACGAGGACGAGGCTCGAGAACGAGGTACGCATGGGCTTCCTGGGTGCGGTGGGTTCGCACCGGAGATGCAGCGTCGCGTCCGAGGTCTCGCGCTATTTCACAAGTGCGCGTCCTGCCGGCGTTTCTCCAGCCAGGCGGCGATCGGCGCGCGGCCATCGTCGTCCTCCTGGGCGGCGAGCGCCGCCCGCGCCAGCTCGAGCGCGCGGCGGCGGTCCTTGCCCGCCGCCCACAGCGCCTGGGCCAGGACGAAGCGGAGCTCGGCCGCCTGCAGGGGCTCGATCTCGGGCAGCGCCAGCGCGCGCTCGAGCGGCGCGATCGCCGCCTGGGGCCGGCGCTCGGCGAGCGCGACGCGGCCGACCAGCCACAGCGGCACCACCAGGTCGCGGTGGTCGGCGCCGACGCTCGCCTCGTAGCCGGCGACCGCGGCCAGCGCGTGGGCGCGCGCGGCGGCGTGATCGCCGGCCTCGAGCGCGAGCTCGGCCAGGTTCTGGTGGGTGGTGGCGACGTCGGGGTGGCCGTCGCCGAACGCGCGGCGCTGGACCGCGAGCGCGGCCTCGAGCTCGACCCGGGCGCCATCGAGGTCGCCGTGATCGAGCAGCGCCACGCCGACCCGCGAGCGCGCCGCCGCGGTGCGGGGATCGTCGGCGCCGAGCGTGCGCTCGCGGATCGCGACCACCCGCCGCGCGGCGGCGAGCTGCTGCTCGCGGTGGCCGAGCCGCTCGTGCAGGGCGGCGAGGTTGGTGATGGCGCGCGCGACCAGCGGGTGATCGCCGCCCAGGGTGCGCTCGAGCAGCGCGGCGGCGTCGTCGACGATCGGCAGCGCGCCGGCGTAGTCGCCGTTGCCCGACATGGCGACGGCGAGGTTGAGGTGCGCCGCGGCGACCCGCGGGTGCTCGCGGCCGAGGTGGCGCTCGAGGATGGCCGCGCTGCGCCGGCAGTGCGCGATCGCCTCGGCGGGCGCGCCGCCGTGGGTGCGGGTGGAGCAGAGCTGATCGTGGCTGGCGCCGACCAGCGGGTGATCGTCTCCCAGTCGGGCGCGCCGCGCGGCGAGCGCGCGCTCGGCCCGCGCGGTCGCCTCGGACCAGCGCGCCGGCACCACCAGCACGGTCGCGATCGCCTGGTCGAGCTCGGCACCGAGCAGCGGATCGGGCGCGGTCGCCGCGACGCGCGCGATCGCCGCCCGGGCGAACGGCTCCCACGCCAGCGCCTCGTCGAAGCGCACCCGCGCGTTGCCGACCACGGTGATCAGCGTGGTCCACACCGCGACCGCCAGCCGATCGTCGCCGGCCGCGGCCGCCGCCACCAGCGCGTCGCGCAGCACCGCCTCGCCCTCGGCGTTGCGACCCTCGGCCTGGGCCAGCAGCTCGCCGAGGACGAACGCGTGCTCGGCGGTCAGCGGCGCGAAGCCGGCGCCGGCGACCGCGGTCCGCATCGACTCGGCCTCGGCGAGGGCGGGCCGCAGCCGGCCGGCGTCGCGCTGGGCGCGCACCGCAGCCAGCCGCCGCTGCAGCGCCTCGACCTCGGCGCGTCGCTCGCCGCCCGGCAGCGGCGCCGCCGGCAGCTCGCCGGCGCAGTCGGCCACCGGCGACAGCGCGTCGACGAGCTCGACGGCGCGGTCGACCAGGTCGGCGTCGGCCTCGGCCAGCAGCGCGACCCGCGCCTCGAGCGCGAGCAGCAGGCGATCGTGGCACCGCATGCGCGCGTCGAGCAGCGCCTCCGACTGCGTGCCCTCGACCCGGGTCGCCCGGCACGCGGCGGTGTGGCCGCCGATCCACGCCGCGCGGTAGTCGTCGAGGGCGCCGACGACCCGCTGCGCCGTCGCCGCGGCGTGCGGCCGGCCGGTGGTGGCGAACTGCCGGGCCAGCGCGTCGGCGTGCGCGGCGCTCCACACCGGGGCGATCCGGACGGCGGCGCCGCCGCACGGCGCGGGGCCAGCCCCACCGCCGTCGCGTGCGGCCAGGCCGACGCCGGCGCCGGCGACCGCGACGGCGGCCAGCGCCGCGAGCACCGTCGGCGTGCGCCGATCGCGCTCGAGCTCGCGCGCCAGGGCGTGCATCGACGGGAACCGATCGGCCGGCGCCGGCGCGCGCGCCCGCGTCGCGATCACGCGCGCCCACCGTGGCGCGGTCGCCGGCAGTGCCTCGGCGAGGGTGACGCCGAAGGCGAACTGATCGCTACGCGCGTCGGCGTGGCCGGCCGCCGCTTCGGGGGCGAGGAACCGCGGCGTGCCGGCGACCTCGCCGGCGGCCGCGGCGCCGACGGCGAGGCCGAAGTCGCCGATCCGGGCGCGGCCGTCGGCGCCGACCAGGATGTTCGACGGCTTGATGTCGCGGTGGACCAGCCCGGCGTCGTGGACCGCCGCCAGCCCGTGGGCGGCGCCGGCCAGCACGCGCACGACCTCGCGCCACCGGCGCGGCCGCTCGTCGAGCCACGCCGACAAGGTCAGGCCGTCGACGTGCTCCATGACGATCAGCTCGCGGCCGTCGGCCTCGCCGACCTCGTGCACGGCGATCACGTTCGGGTGGGCGAGCCGCGCCAGCGCCTTGGCCTCGTCGCGCACGCCGCGGCCACCGCGCAGCAGCTTGATCGCGACCTTGCGGTCGAGCACGGGATCGTAGGCGGCGTGGACCACGCCCATCGCCCCGGCGCCGAGCGGGCGCAGCAGCAGGTACCGTCCGAGGCGCTCGCCCGGCCCCGGCGCGGCCGGCTCCGGCGCGGCCGGCTCGTCGCCGGCGCGCTTCGCCGGCAGGAGCGAGAGCTGCGCCAGCGCGGCGATCGCGCGCCGGCAGGCGGCGCAGCCGTCGGCGTGGTCCTGGACGGCCTCGCGCTCGGCCTCGGCGAGCGCGCCGGCGGCCATCGCCGCCAGGGTATCCTCGTCGAGGCACGGCATGGGTCAGTCCGGTTCCGTCGTGGTCGAGCGAACGGCGGCTCAGGTTACACTGAACCGGTGGCACCGGATCTCGAAGCCGTGATCAGCGCCGGGCGCGCCGCGTGGCCCGGGCTCGAGGTCGACGACGCCGTCCTGCGCGAGTTCGTCGCCGCGCGCCTCGACGCCGCGCGCGACCGCGCCGCCGACCTGGTGCTCGCCTGCGCGTGCACGACGGGGGCACCGGCGGCGCTGGCCGCGTTCAGCGCCACCTACGAGGATCACATCCGCGCCATCATCGCGCGCACCGTGTCGGCCGAGGCGACCCGCGACGAGGCCCGCCAGCTGCTGCACACCCACCTGTTCGTCTCCGAGCCGGGCCGCCCGCCGCGGATCGCGTCGTACTCCGGGCGCGGCGACCTGCTCGCCTTCGTGCGGGTCACCGCCGTTCGCGTCGCGCTCGGCCTCGTCCGCAAGGATCGGCCCACCGACGACGACGAGGACCTCGCCGCGATGCCGGCCGCCGAGGCCGATCCCGAGCTCCTCTACCTGAAGGAGCTGTACCGCGGCGAGTTCCGCGCCGCGTTCGCCACCGCCACCGAGGCCCTGTCGCCCCGCGAGCGCACCCTCCTGCGCTACCACCTCATCGACGGCCTCTCGATCGACAAGCTCGCCGTCGTCCTCGGCGTCCACCGCTCCACCGCGGCCCGCCAGCTCGCCGACGCCCGCGGCGCGCTCGTCGAGCACACCCACCGCACCCTGATGGCCCGCCTCAAGCTCGACCGCGGCGAGGTCGAGAGCATCCTCCGCCTGATCGAGAGCCAGGTCGACCTGAGCGTGCGACGCCTCCTCTGAGTGGGGACAGGATCTAGGGTCGCAACCCTCCGGAACCAGACCGTTTCCAGCGTTAACCGCGAAAGTTCGGCGGCCGCTCGAGACTGTTTTGCGGTTAACGCCAGAAGCGTCAAGGTTTCGGTTAGATGGGACCCCGGATCCTGTCCCCCTCCGTGGCGATTGCCGGTGGCGGCCCGGCCGGGATGATGCTCGGGCTGCTGCTGGCGCGGGCGGGCATCGAGGTCGTCGTGCTGGAGAAGCATGCCGACTTCTTGCGCGACTTCCGGGGTGACACGATCCATCCGTCGACGCTGGAGGTGATCCACGAGCTGGGGTGGCTGGACGAGCTGCTGGCGCGGCCGCACCAGGAGGCGCGCGAGCTGTCGGGGCAGGTCGGCGGGGTGGCGTTCACGCTGGCGGACTTCGGTCACCTGCCCACGCGGTGTCGGTTCGTCGCGTTCATGCCGCAGTGGGAGCTCCTCGACTTCATGGCCGAGCACGCCCGCCGCTACGCGGGCTTCCAGCTGATCATGCAGGCCGAGGTGACCGAGCTGATCGAGGAGGGCGGCCGCGTCGTCGGGGTGCGAGCGACCACGCCCGACGGGCCGCTCGAGGTGCGGGCGCCCTTGACCGTCGGCGCCGACGGCCGCGGCTCGACGGTGCGCGCGCGGTCGGGCCTGACCGTGCGCGATCTCGGCGCGCCCATGGACGTGCTGTGGATGCGGCTGTCGCGGCGGCCCACCGATCCGGCGATCCCGATGGGGCGGCTCGAGCGCGGCCGGGTGTGGGTGATGATCTATCGCGGCGACTACTGGCAGTGCGGCTTCGTCATCCCCAAGGGCGAGGTCGACGCGATCCGCGCCCGCGGGCTCGACGCGCTGCGCGCCGCGATCGTCGAGGTCGCCCCGTTCCTGCGCGACCGCGTCGGCGAGCTGCGCGACTGGGACGACATCCATCTCTTGACCGTCAAGGTCGATCGGCTCGAGCGGTGGTGGCGCTGGGGGCTGCTGTGCATCGGCGACGCGGCCCACGCGATGTCGCCGATCGGCGGCGTCGGCATCAACCTCGCCATCCAGGACGCGGTCGCCACCGCCAACCTGCTGGTCGAGCCGCTGCGCGATCGCACGCTCACGCCCGAGGACCTCGATCGCGTGCAGAGCCGGCGCGAGCCGCCGACCCGGCTGACCCAGCGGCTGCAGGTCTACCTGCAGGACCGGCTGGTGCGCCCCACGCTGGAGGCGCGCGCGGCGGTGAGGCCGCCGGCGGTGGTGCGCGCGCTGGCGCGCTGGCCGGTGCTGCAGCGGATCCCCGCCCGCGTGGTCGGGATGGGCTTCCGCCCAGAGCACGTGCGCGTGTGAACGCGGGCTTACGCGGCCCTTACACGTCGGCGACCCCCCGATGGCACACTCGGAGACGTGCGTATCCTGGTGGTCGAAGACGAAGCCGGCCTGCGCGAGGGCCTGATCGACCTGCTGCGCGGCGACGGCCACGACGTCACCGCGGTCGCCGACGGCGCCACCGCCGCGGCCACCGGCACCGCCGAGCCGTGGGAGCTGGTCATCCTCGACCTCATGCTGCCGCGGCTCAACGGCATGGACGTGTGCCGGCGGCTGCGGGCGGCGCGGCCGGGCATGCCGATCCTCATGCTGACCGCGCGCGGCAGCGAGGACGACAAGGTGCGCGGGCTCGGCGAGGGCGCCGACGACTACGTCACCAAGCCGTTCTCGGCGCGCGAGCTGCTGGCGCGGGTGCGCGCGCTCGGGCGGCGGGCGCCGGCCGAGGTCGCCGAGCACCTCGACGTCGACGGCGCGGTGCTCGACTTCTCGCGCCTGACCGTGCGGCGCGACGGGGTGACCACCGCGCTCACGCCGCGCGAGGTCGGCCTGCTGCGCTGGCTGCACCGCCAGAAGGGGCGGGCGGTGTCGCGCGCCGAGATCCTCGAGCAGGTGTTCGGCCAGCGCGGCGACCTGCAGACCCGCGCCGTCGACATGGCGATCGTCGTGCTGCGCAAGAAGGTCGAGCGCGACCCGCAGCACCCGCGCATCATCGTGTCGGTCAAGGGCGCCGGCTACGCCTGGGGCGATCAGGCGTGACCTCGACGCGCACGCTGACCGCCGCGGTGCTGGTCACCGGTGCGCTGGCCGCGGTCCTGCTCGGCTGGTACGGCAGCGGCTGGCGCGCGGTCGAGCGCGAGGAGCGCGCCCTGGTCGCCGCGGCGCGGGCCCAGGCCGAGGCCGGCGCCGCCGAGGCCGCCGCCGCGCTGGCCGGCGCGCTCGAGCAGCTGCGCGTCGACGAGTCGGCGCGGCCATACTTCCACTACCAGAACCTGTTCCACGATCCGCGCGGCGCCAGCGTCGGTCGGAGCGTCGTCCCGTCGCCGCTGGCCAGCGGCCCCGGCCACGCGCTGATCGCCGTCCACTTCCAGATCGACGGCGCCGGCGCGATCACCTCGCCGACCGACAACGCGGTGGTGCCCGAGACCGCCAACCCGGCCGCGGCCGATCGCGCGCTGCTCGCCGCGGTCGGCCGGCTCAAGGGCGAGCTGATGCAGCCGCCCGATCCGGTCCAGGTCGCCATGGCGACCCCGCGGCCGCCGCCGGCGCCGGCCGACGTGAAGCCGCGCGCGGCCGACGCGCCGCCGACCAAGGTCGCCGCGCTGACCAAGCAGGACGACGACGTGCTCGCGTCGAAGCCGGTGGCCAAGAAGAAGGCCGCCAAGGCGTTCAAGGAGCCCGAGCCGCAGGTCGTCGTCCTCGATCCCGACGCCTACCTGCAGAACAAGGAGCCCAACCAGGTCTTCACCGCCGCGCGGGCGAACAAGGCCAGGAGCGCCGACCTCGCCCAGCAACCACAGCAGCAGCAGCAGTGGTCGCCACCGCCCGCGCCGGCGGCACCGGCAGCGCCCGCGCCGGTGACGATCACCGTGTCGCCGCTCGGCTGGCGCGCCACCACCATCGACGGCGAGGCCGCGCTGGTCGCGGTGCGCCGGGTCACCACGCCCGACGGCACGCTGACCCAGGGCCTGGTCGTACCCGCCGCGCGCGCGCGCGACTGGCTGGCCGAGCGCTCGCCCGACGCGAGCCTGGCGCTGGCCGCGCCGGCGGGGCCGTCGGCGCCGGTGCCGCTCGGCGGGGTCGCGTGGTGGGTCGCCCTCGACGACGGCCCGGCCCAGGCGTCGGCGGCGCGCGCGTCGGCGGCGCTCGAGAGCGCGTTCCTCGGCCGGTTCATCCCGATCGCCGTGCTCGCCGCCGCGTGCGCCGCGCTGGTCGTGCTGCTCACCGCCCGCGCCGAGAAGCTCGCCCGCCAGCGCGCGCGCTTCGCCGCCGCCGCCGCCCACGAGCTGCGCACGCCGCTGGCCGGCATCCAGCTCTACGGCGACATGCTGGTCGACGGCCTCGGCGATCCGACCAAGCACAAGGACTACGCCCGCCGCGTCGCCGAGGAGGCGTCGCGGCTCGGGCGCGTGGTCGCCAACGTGCTCGGCTTCTCGCAGCTCGAGCGCAAGAGCCTGGCGGTGCGCCCCGAGCCGGCCGACCTGGTCGCGGCGGTGCGCGACGTCATCGAGCGCGCCGAGCCGGCGCTGACCCGCGCCGGCGCCACCGTCGAGCTCGACGCGCCCGAGCGGGTGTCGGCCTGCTTCGATCGCGACGCGCTGGCGCGCATCGTCGGCAACCTGCTCGACAACGCCGAGAAGTACACCCGCGAGCACGAGGATCGGCGCGTCACCGTCATCGTGCGCGCCGCCGCTGCGAGCGCCGAGGTCGAGGTGGTCGATCGCGGCCCCGGCCTGCCGCCGTCGCTGCGGCGGCGCCGGTTCCAGCCGTTCGCGCGCGGCACCGGCGACGACGGCCCGCCCGGCCTGGGCCTGGGCCTGGCGCTGTCGCAGTCGCTCGCCCGCGCGATGGGCGGCGATCTGGCATGGCGTGATCAGGCGCACGGCGCCGCGTTCATCGTCACGGTGCCGGCCGCGCCCTGAGCCGCGCCACGCGTGCGCGGCAGCCGCGTGCCGGGCCGACACGCTTGCCGGGGGGAGCTGCGCGGGTAGCGTGGTGGAGGCGCGCCGTCCGAGGGGCGCGGCGGGAAGGAGGAGCGCGATGTCGACGACGAGGAGCGGGCTGCGGTCGCGGTCGTTCGCCGGGCTGCTGGCGGCGATGCTCGTGGCCTCGCCGGCGGTGGCCGACCCCGGCGAGCCCCGGCCGGCACGCCGCCACGCCACCGACTGCGGCGCGCTGACCGCCGCGGTCCAGCAGGTGATCGCGCGCCCCGGTCACGTCATCCCGATCGAGCTGCGCTGCGCCGCGCTGTCGGCGGCGCCGCCGCCGTCACCGGAGCCGCGAGCCGATGCCACCGCGGGCGACCCGGCCGCGACCGCCGGCGGTGACGCCGCGCCGGCCGAGCCGCCCCCCGATCCCATCGACGACCTGTTCCTGACCTTCGACTTCCAGCACCGCGACCACGCCGTGCCGATCGGCGATCCGGACCGCCAGGCCCCGGCGCACGGCGCTCCGCCGGCGAGCGTCGTCGTGCGCGGCTACTGGCAGGCCCACGCGCCCGCCCCGGCGACCGCGTGGACGCTGCGCACGGTGGTCACCTCGCTCCACCCCGACCGGTGACGCCCCGGCGGGGAGCGCCCGGGTTTCCACCGCCCGACGCGAGTGATACCGTCGGGGGCGACCGTGAGCGAACGCGAGACCTTGCAGGACCACGACGCCGGCGGCCGGGCCGGACCGGCGCCTCGTCCCGGCGTGGTCGTGCTGTGGACCGGCGGCAGCCCGCGGATGAGCGCCGTCGTCTTGCCGCGCGGCGGGCTCGAGGTCGGTCGCGCCGACCTCGGCATCGACGACGAGCGGGTGTCGCGCCAGCACGCGCGCATCGGCTGGGACGGCGGCCGCTGGCGCATCCGCGACCTCGGCAGCCGCAACGGCACGTGGCTCGGCGGCCAGCAGCTCGCCGGCGACGAGGTGACCGCGGCCGGCGACGCCGTCCTGCGCCTCGGCCACACCGTGCTCCTCCTGGTCGAGGACGTGAACCCGTTCCTCGACCCACGGCCGCCGCCGCCGAGCGACGGCCCGATCGTCGGCCCCCGCCTGCGCCGCGTCGTCGACGCGGTCGAGCGCGCGGCGCGCTCGGCCGACAGCCTCCTGCTCAACGGCCCGTCGGGCGCCGGCAAGGAGATCCTCGCCCGCGCGTTCCACACCGCCAGCCCGGGCGCCGGCGGCCGCTTCGTCGCGGTCAACTGCGCGGCCATCCCCGAGGGCATCGCCGAGCGCCTGCTGTTCGGCGCCCGCAAGGGTGCGTACACCGGCGCCGACACCGACGCCGAGGGCTACCTGGCCTCGGCCGACGGCGGCACCGTCTTCCTCGACGAGCTCGGCGAGCTGGCGCTGCCGCTGCAGGCCAAGCTCTTGCGCGTGCTCGAGACCCGCGAGGTCGAGGCGCTCGGCGCGCCGCGCCCGCGCCGCGTCGACATCCGGGTGGTCGCCGCCACCCACCGCGATCTGCGCGCGATGGTCGCCGCCGGCGACTTCCGCGAGGACCTGTACTTCCGGCTCGGCACCCCGGCGGTGCGCGTGCCGGGCCTGCGCGATCGCGTCGAGGACGTGCCGGCGCTGGCGGTGCGCGCCGCCACCAGCGTCGATGCCGGGGCCAAGCTGCACGCCGCGCTGATCGCCGAGGCGTGCGTGCGGCCGTGGCCGGGCAACGTGCGCGAGCTGATGAAGGCGTTCGCCAGCGCGGCGGCCGAGGCCCGCGACGCCGGCGACAAGGTGGTCGGGTTGAGCTACCTCGGCGAGGACGCCGGCCTGCCGTTCGACGACGCCAAGGGTGGCCCGCAGCGCAAGACCGGCGAGATCGGCAAGCCCGAGCTCGAGAAGGCGATCGCCGCCGCCGACGGCAACCTGGCCGCGGCGGCGCGGTCCCTCGGCCTGCATCGCACCCAGATCTACCGGCTGCTGCGCAAGCACGGCCTCGCCACGCGCGGCGAGGACGAGTAGCGCGGCCGGCACGGTGCGCGCGCCATCGCGCGAGCCGCGTCGCGCCGGGTCAGAAGTAATAGGCCAGGCGCACGTGGCCCATGCCGCGCCGGTCGTCGTCGGTCAGCTCGAACGTGACCGCGGCGCCCAGGTCGAGGTCGGCGTGGCCGTGGTAGTAGATGCCGAGCTCGCCGCGGTGGCGCAGGTCCTCGGCGCCGAGCAGGATCTCCGTGCTCACGATGTTGAGGTCGCGGCTGCCC
>Ga0247822_10000618_pt1 | contig 19802 bp, 18 predicted proteins | sample 13C_Cellulose_Da_FD_192423 | JGI IMG/M metagenome (GOLD analysis project Ga0247822, IMG submission 192423) | Soil microbial communities from agricultural site in Penn Yan, New York, United States - 13C_Cellulose_Day30 | ecosystem: Environmental > Terrestrial > Soil > Agricultural land | place...
GGATCGGTGATGCCGAGCGCCGCCCGCCGATCCCTACGCGGACCCGCGGCCGGCGCTCGGCATCACCGATCCACCGCGCCCGCCGCTGCAGATGCAGTTCCCCAACATCCTGCTGGCGCCGAGCGGGCGCATGCTGCCGGCCGCGGTCATCTGGTCGTCGACCGGCGTCCACACCGGCGGCTCGGTGTACAGCGACATCCACGTCGGCCTCGGTGACGTCGCCGAGTTCGGGCTGAGCGTCACCGACCTCATCCGCCTGCGCTCGGCCGACGGCCTGTCGTCCGAGCCGATCGAGCCGTTCGCCATGGCCTCGTTCAAGATGGGCGTCGGCGAGCACCAGCTCGTCCGCCACCAGCCGGCGGTCGCGCTGACCTTCCGCAAGTCGTTCGAGCACCAGCACGACGGCGCCAAGGTCCGCACCGCCGCGCTGTACCTGGTCGCCAGCAAGAGCCTCGGCGCGCGGGTGACGCTGCACGGCGGCGGCGTGGTGTGGGACGCGGCGCTGACCGAGGCCGACGGCCGCACGTACTACTTCCACGACGCCGAGCTGCGCGAGCAGGTGCGACCCTTCGGCGCCATCGAGGTCGAGCCCAAGCCGCGCTCGCAGATCATGGTCGAGCTGTCGTGGGTGCCCAAGCTCCAGCGCAGCCCGACCCGGCCGTCGCCGGCCGAGCTGTCGGCGCTGCTGGCCTGGGGCGTGCGCTACCGGGTCACCACGCTGCTCGCGTTCGAGTCGGGCGTCCGCGTCGAGGGCATCCAGGACGCCAACCTGCTCGATGCCCAGATCTTCGGCCAGCTGTCGTGGGGCACCGACAAGCTCCGCCGCGCGATCCACAGCCTGAACGACTGAGCGCCGCCCATGCACCGCCTCCTCGCGATCGCGGCGGTGATCCTCGGCGCCGGCGCCGGCGCCGGCGACGCCGTCGCCGACGAGGTCCCGCCGGCGCCGACCGCGCCGCGGGTGATCCACGCGCCGACCGCGTGGCTGCAGCCGTCGGGCCAGCTGCACGCGTCGGCCGGCGCCAGCCACCGCGCCGGCGCGCTGGCCGCGGTCGCGCTCGGGCTCGGCGGCGTCGCCGAGGTCGACCTCGATCTGACCGATCGGTGGAGCGGCTGCGCGCCGTGCACCGGCGACCGCGCGCCGCTCCGCCTCGACGCCACCAGCGCGCTGTTCAAGCTCGGGCTGGCCACCGCTCGCCGCGGCCCGCGGCCACGCGCCGGCGTCGCGCTCGGCTTCCGCCGCACGATCGGCACGCGCCGGGTCACCGCCGGCGAGCGCACCGCCCGCCTCGACGCCGCCCAGCTCTACCTGGTCGGCGGCGGCGCCTGGCGCGGGCTCGAGGTCCACGCCGGCGCCGAGCTCCACGCCGCCCGCCACGGCGACGCCGGCCTGCTCGGTTCGCCCCGCGATCGTGTGCGCCCGCTGGCCGGCCTGGCGTGGACCCCGGCGCCGTACCCGCGCACCGCGCTGCTCGTCGACGTCACCTGGACGCCCAGCGTCGAGCCGGCCGAGCCCGCGCTGCGGTGGAGCATCGGCTGGGGCGTGCGCTACCAGGCGCTGCGCTGGGGCTCGATCGAGCTGGCCGTGCGCAACCGCGAGGCCGAGGCGCTCGGCGACGCGACCGTGTTCGTCCGGGTCAACGGCGTGCTCGCGCTCGGCCGGCCGCTGGGCACCGGCCTCGACTGACGTGCCCGGGCGCTCAGCGCGGGCGCCGGCGCTCCTGCAGCGCGGCGTGCGCCTGGTGGGCGGTGTGGCCAAAGCTCAGACATTCACCGCGGAGGTCGTTGACCCGCAGCCGCGCGCCGTCGGTGCAGACCTTGAGCTCGAACACCCCGACCGCGAAGTCGAGCACGTCGACCTGGAGCCGATCGGCATGGGCGCGAAGTTGCGCGAGCTCCTCCGCGAGCCGTTCCAGCCTCTCCATCGTCGACGCCACGCCCCGGATGTAGCACCGGCGCTCCGTCGGGCGGGAAGAAAAGGGCTGGCTAACCAGGTTCAACCAGTGACACTCGATGACGCGGGCAGGCCCGGATGCGCGCCGAGGTGCGCGCGGCAGCCACACCACCGACGCTGGTGTTTCCGGCGCGGCATCGCCATGTCACCGGGGAATGGCATGTATAGCTGCACCCGAAATGGGTGATGTTCATCACCGGCGAGCGATGGCAAGATGGTCTCCGGCATGTCGATGACGACGGGCACGGAACGAGGTGACGGCTCGGACGAGCCGGCGGTGGTGACGACCGCCGGGCGGCGGGTCCTGGTGGTCGACGACGATCCCGATCTCGGCGCGTGTGTCTGCGAGCTCATGACCTACCTCGGCCACCAGGCGGCCTACGTCGAGCGTGGCGAGGCTGCCCTGGCGCGGGCGCGGACGTTTGCGCCTGACGTGATCGTCCTCGACGTCGGCCTGCCCGAGCTGCGGCACTTCGATCTCGCCCGCCGGCTCCGGAGCGCGACCTCCGCGACCGCGCCGCTGATCGTCGGCATGCTCGGCTCCAACGGTCCCGCCGATCAGGCCCGCGCGCTCGCCTTCGGCGTCGATGAGGCCCTGGTCAAGCCGATCGGGCTGCACGCCCTGCGCCGCCTGCTCGGCACCCCGGCCACCGCGGCCGCGCCGGCCGAGCCGGCCGAGCCGCAAGCCTGGGCCGAGGGCTCCGACACCTGGCAGATCCGCGGCGACGCCGACGGCGAGTAGCACCCGCCGCGGCGTGTTGACGCCGGCTCGGGCGAGCAGGATGCGGCAAAGGTCGGCGCCGTCGGCGATGTCGCCGGCGACGGCTTCGACTTCGGCGGCTTCGACGGACCGCGGCGTGGTAGCGTCGCCGCCATGCGTCGCGTGCCGCTGCTGTCGTGCGTACTGTGGACCTCGCTGGCCGTCGGGTGCGGCGACGATGAGCCGATCTTCGTCGATGCAGCGCCGCCGGCCCTCGATGCCAGCCTGGCCACCGCCGAGTTCGCCGCGACCCTGACCATGGAGGCCGACTGCGGCGTCGCGTCGCCGCCGACCGTCGACCTGACCATCACCAACACCGGCACCGAGCCGCTGGTGGTGTCGGGGGCTTCGGCGACCGGCGGCTTCACGGTGACCACCGCCGAGCCGCTGACCATCGCCCCGGCCGGCACCGGCGTCCTGACCGTGCGCCCGCCGGCGGCGGTGATCGGCACCGACCTCGGCGGCACGACCAAGACCGGCGTGCTGTCGTTCACGACCAACGAGACCGGCGCGCCGACCCGCACCGTCGACCTGGCGTCGACGATCAACGGCGCCAACCTGGTCCTCGCCGACCGTGAGGACCAGCCGCTCACGATGCTGTCGTTCGCGGCGGCGTCGGGCTGCCCTGCGCCGACCACGGTCCGGGTGCGCAACACCGGCAACCGCGACGCCAGCCTCGACGACCCGTCGGCGTCGGGCTTCGGCTTCGGCGGGTTCAGCCCGTCGTCGTTCGTCCCGGCCCAGGGCTCGGTCCAGCACACCGTGTCGGTGTTCACGCTCGGCCCGTGCTCGGGCACGGCGACGGTCTCGTACGAGGCGACCGGCACGGTGTGCACCGCGCCGCTGGCCCTGCCGACGACCTTCACCCTGCCGGGCTCGAGCGGCTGCTTCTGCTCATGACCGCGGCCTGCGTCGTCCTGGTCCCGTACCTGACCCACATCGAGGCCGCCTGCGAGCGCGGCCTGCGCGACCTCGAGGCCCGGGGCTACGACGTGCGCCGGTTCTCGTCGACCGCGGCCATCGATCGCGCGCGCGGCGACGCCGCCACCGCGGCGCTGGCCGAGGGCGCCGACGAGCTGATGTGGATCGACTCCGACATCAGCTTCACCGCCGACGACGTCGATCGCCTGCGCGGCCACGGCCTGCCGATCGTCGCCGGCCTGTACCCCAAGAAGGGCGTCCAGGACTTCGCGGTCTACTTCGAGCCGGGCACCACCGAGCTGGTGGTCGGGGAGGGCGGCGGGCTCCGCGAGGTGCGCTACGTCGGCGCCGGGTTCCTGCACACCCGCCGCCAGGTCTACGACGACATCCAGCGCCGGTTCGGGCTGCCGACGTGCAACACCCGCTTCGGCATGCCGTCGATCCCGTTCTTCCTGCCCATGGTCGTCGTCGACGAGCAGGGCCCGGCCGGCAGCTACTGGTACCTGGGCGAGGACTACGCGTTCTGCGAGCGGGCCCGGCTGAGCGGCCACAAGATCGTCATCGACACCACGATCCGGCTCGGCCACGTCGGCAAGTACACCTATTCGTGGGAGGACGCCGGCGCCCCGGTGACCCGTGTGACCGGCGCGACGTTCCGCTTCGGCCCCAAGCAAAGCTGATAGGCTCCCGGCATGGGGGACGACGGCCTGCTGTCGGGCGCGATCGACCAGCTCCCGCTCGGGGTCTGGATCGCGCGCGCGCCGACCGGTGAGCTCCTGCTCGCCAATCAGATGTTCCGCGACATCATGGGCACCGACGCGCGCGCCGACGTCGCCGTCGGCGGCTACAGCGAGCCCTACGGCATCTATCGCACCGACGGCCAGCTCTACCCCGAGGCCGAGCTGCCGTTCGGCCGCGCGCTGGCCGCCCGCACCACCGTCACCGTCGACGACATCGTCATCCACCGCGGCGACGGCAGCCGCGTCCACGTCCGCGCCCACGCCCGCCCGGTGTTCGACGGCGACGTGATCACCCACGTGGTGATCGCGTTCGCCGACATCACCGCCGAGCGCGAGGCCGAGCAGCGCCGGCGCACCGCCGAGGCCGGCACCGCGCTGGCCCATCGCCTCGAGGCGCTCGGCAACCTCGCCGCCGGCGTCGCCCACGACTTCAACAACATGCTGGCCCAGATCCGGGTGCTGGCGTCGCTCCTGCGCATGCGCGAGGGCGATCCGACCCGGGTCGCCGACCTGCACCGCATCGAGGAGGCGACCGACCGCGCCGCCGCGCTGACCCGGTCGCTGCTGGCGTTCGGCCGCCACCCGTCGAGCCGCAACGCCCGGGTCGATCTCGACGAGGTCGTCGCCGCGGTGGTCGACCTGGTCCGCCGCACGTTCGATCGCCACATCACGATCGACGTCGTCACCGCCGGCCCCGGCGCCAACGTCGTCGGCGATCGCAACCAGCTCGAGCAGGCGGTGATGAACCTGGCCCTCAACGCCCGCGAGGCGATGCCACGCGGCGGCCGGCTCGGCTTCCGGATCGCCGTCGAGGACCTGGCCGCGCCGCCGGCGCCGCTGGCGCCCGGCCGCCACGTCGTGGTCGAGGTCAGCGACAGCGGGCCGGGCGTGCCGGTCGAGCTGCGCCCGCGCATCTTCGAGCCGTACTTCACGACCAAGCTCGATCGCGAGTCGCCGGGCACCGGCCTCGGCCTGGCCACCACCTACGGCGTGATCCATGCCCACGGCGGCGCCATCGAGGTCGGCGACGCCGCGCCCCACGGCGCCCGCTTCACGATCATGCTGCCGTACGACGCCAGCCAGCCGGTGGCGGCGCCGCCGGCCGGGCGCCGCCCGCTGGTCGCCGGCAGCGGCCTGATCCTGCTGGTCGACGACGAGGACGGGCTGCGCCGCTCGGTGCGCCGGGCGATCGAGCGGATGGGCTACCAGGTGATCGAGGCGGCCGACGGCGCCGCCGCGGTCGCCGTGTTCCGCGAGCGCCACCGCGAGCTGGCCGCGGTGGTGATCGATCACGTCATGCCGGCGATGTCGGGCCGCGACGCGTTCATGCTGATGCACGCGATCGATCCCGGCGTGCCGGTCGTGCTCACCTCCGGGCGGCTCGACACCCCCGATCAGGAGGAGCTGACCGCGCTCGGCCTCGGCGCGGTGCTGCCCAAGCCGTTCGACGTGGTCGAGCTGTCGAGCGCCCTGAGCCGCCTGGCCGAGCGCTAACGCGCGTCCACTTGCTCTGGTGCTATCGCGCGTGACCTGCACCGCGCCAGCGCGGTGCACACGTGTCATCACCAAGCTTGGCGGCCGCGTCAGCGCTCCCCCAGGAACAGCGACGACAGGTCGACGAAGACCATCGCGCCGATCTCGGTCCCCTCGTCGACGGCGGCGTTGGTGATCGCCGTGCTGCCGCGCGACGGCGGGGCGGTGAACCGGAGGCGGAGGTCGCCGTCGTCGCCGCCGCCGAGCGGTACGGTCAGCCCGTACGAGCTGCGCGGCTCGAACCCGTCGCCGCTCGACACCAGCGTGGTCTGCAGATCGAAGTCGAGGCGCAGGCCCATGCGCTCGGCCACCGCCTGGAGCCACAGCTCGGCCTTCGTCGGATCAGCGCGCGTCCGGCTCGGCGCGATCCCCAGGACCAACATGACCAACCCGATCGCGCACGTTCGCATGGGACCACCTGGCCCCACATCGAGCAAGGCGCGGACCGCCGCCGCCGCCGGGTACGACCGCCCTCACAGCGGGCGGATGCGCGCGTTCAGCGGATCGTGCGGGTAGTTGGTCAGCCAGCGGGGATCGTCGTCGGAGATCTCCCCGGCCAGGCACTGGCGCCGAAGCTCTTGCTCGCGCGGGACCAGCTCCAGGATCTTCTGGCGCATCAGGTCGGCGGTCTTCTTGTAGAGCGTCGGCCGCGGCTTCTGCGCGAGGAACTCCGAGTAGTCGATCGGCGCTCCGAACACCACCGTCACGGGGCGCACCCGGCGCGCGTCCGCGCGGAAGTTGAGGCGGGCGTCGCCCACGAAGTCGTTGGAGAGGCCCTGCACCATCGCCGGGATCACCAGCGGGCGGGCCTGGAGGGCGATCTGGCCGATCCCGGGCTGGGCCGGCAGCATCTCGTAGGGATCGGGGCCCTTGCCGCGGGTGCCCTCCGGGTGAACGCCGATCACCGTGCCGCGCTCGCCGAGCTTGTCGACCAGCTTCTCGACCATCCGCTTGTTCTCGGCCGCGCGCTCGCGCTGGCGGAACACCGGCGGGTACATGGCGCCCCCGGCGGCGAGCAGGTTGACCATGACCCCGAGCGGGTGCTCGTAGAAGAAGTTGGCGCGGACCGGGAAGTTGATCCGCTCGCACCACGGCGCGCCGGTCAGGTACAAGCCGAGCAGGATCGCGTACTGGTCGAAGAAGCTGCGGTGATTCGACGCGATCAGCACGCCGCGCTCGGGGCGCAGGGCCAGGACCTCGGGCAGGCCCTCGAAGATGCAGCGGTTGGCGAGGATCGCCCGCACCCACACGTACGATACCCGGCGGAGCAGGACGTCCTGGAACCGCTTGCCGGCGGCGGTCTCGTTGGTAGCTTCGGCCAGCCTGATCGCGAGCTTCTCGAGGCGGGTCAGCTCGGACGCGGGCGGCTCGTGCGCCGCCGGGGCGACGTCGCGCGGGGTGCTCACAGGCTCGACCATGTGTCGTCCCATACCACAAGCGAGATCCCCTGCTCATCCCGAGCGAGGTCGACCGTAAGCGTGCCCAACGTCGAAGGGTGCGATCCCCGAGCCCCTTCTATTGACGCGGGCACAAGCCGCCCGTATTTTCCGCCCGCTCGTCCCCGGGCAGAGGCAACGTGCCGATGTCACTCGAATTCTCAGCCGAGGCCCAGAAGAAGATCCAGGCGCTGGTCGCCCGCTACCCGACGCCGCAGCCGGTCGTCCTCGCGGCGCTGCACCTCGCCCAGAAGGAGCACGGCCATCTGTCGGATGCCGCGCTCGAGCTGGTCGCGCGCACCCTCGATCTGCCGTACGCCCACGTCTACGGCGTGGCGACCTTCTACACGATGTTCCGCCGCCAGCCGGCCGGCCGGAACGTGCTGCGCATCTGTACGAACATCTCGTGCATGCTGCGCGGCGCCTACGACGTGATGGCCGCGTTCGAGCGCCGCCTCGGCGTGAAGAAGGGCGGCACCGCCGCCGACTTCACGATCATCGAGGAGGAGTGCATCGCCGCGTGCGCCAACGCGCCGGCGATCGTGTGCGGCACCAAGTACTTCCTCGACGTCAAGCCCGAGCACGTCGACATGATCGTCGACGAGCTCAAGCGCAACCCTCGCCCCGAGGGCGAGGTGGCCTGAGCCCGTCGCGGGCCCGGAAAGGCTGTTATGCCGGCCGATCGTAACCTCAAGCTCGTCACCGCCAAGTTCGGCAACGACGAGGCCCGCACGCTCAGCGGCTACGAGCGCATGGGCGGCTATCAGCAGCTGCGCAAGGCGCTCGGCATGAAGGCCGAGGACATCGTCGCCGAGGTCAAGGCCTCGAACCTGCGCGGCCGCGGCGGCGCCGGCTTCGCGACCGGCGTGAAGTGGGGCTTCGTGCCCAAGGACGCCAAGGAGGTCCACCTCGTCTGCAACTGCGACGAGTCGGAGCCCGGGACCTGCAAGGACCGCGAGCTGGTCTACTGGGATCCCCACCTCCTGATCGAGGGGATGATCATCGCGGCGTACGCGCTGCGCGCGACGCACAACTACATCTACATCCGCGGCGAGATGATGCGCGAGGTCGGGGTCCTGCAGAAGGCGGTCGAGGAGGCCTACGCCCGCGGCTACCTCGGCAAGAACATCCTCGGCTCGGGCTTCGAGTGCCACCTGACGGTGCACCGCGGCGCCGGCGCGTACATCTGCGGCGAGGAGACCGCGCTGCTCAACTCGCTCGAGGGCAAGCGCGGCCAGCCGCGGCTCAAGCCGCCGTTCCCGGCGATCAAGGGCCTGTTCGGCAACCCGACGATCGTCAACAACGTCGAGACGCTGATGAACGTCCCGTTCATCGTCGACAAGGGCGGCAAGTGGTTCGCCGACCTCGGCGTCGGGCGCTCGGGCGGCACCCGCATCGTGTGCGTGTCGGGCCACGTCAACAAGCCCGGCGTCTACGAGCTGCCGCTCGACATCACCATGCGCCAGCTGATCGACGAGGTCTGCGGCGGGGTGTGGAAGGGGCGGCAGGTCAAGGCGGTCATCCCCGGCGGCTCGTCGATGCCGCCGCTCGACGCCAGCGAGCTCGACGTGCTGTGCGAGTTCGACGCCCTGATGACCGACGAGCGGATCAAGCCGGTCGAGGTCCGTCCCGGCCAGCTGTTCGACCTCGGCGGCGGCCGCCACCTGCGCACCATGGCCGGCTCGGGCGGCGTCGTGGTCATGGACGACCACACCGACATCCCGATGGCGTGCTGGCGGATCATGAAGTTCTACGCCCACGAGTCGTGCGGCCAGTGCACGCCGTGCCGCGAGGGCACCGGCTGGCTCGAGAAGGTCTGCCGCCGGGTCGCGTTCGGCGACGGCAAGCCGGGCGACCTCGACCTGCTGGCGTCGATCGCCCACGGCATCGCCGGCAACACCATCTGCGCCCTCGGCGACGCCGCGGCGTGGCCGATGCTCGGCTTCCTGACCAAGTTCCGGCCCGACTTCGAGGCCAAGATCAAGAAGGAGCAGGCCGCGTGACTGCGCCAGGCACCAACGTCGATGTGATCCCTACGTCCGCCGCTCGCGTCACCGCGGTGGGGAGTGGGGGTATGGAGGACGCGAGCGTCCCCCATCTGAGGACGCGCAGCGTCCGGAAGGTTCACGGCGCCATGATCAAGGCTGGGGGTCTGCAGCTCCCTTGCGAGGCGCCGTGAAGGCCGCCGTACTCGCCACCCTGGTGGCGCTCGGGTTGATGCTCGTCGGCGGCGCGGTCGCGCCCGCGCCCGCGGTGGCGCAGCCGGCGCCGGCGGCCGTCGAGCCCAAGGAGCCGCCGCGGCCGGCCACGGTCACCGGCAAGCAGGTCACCGCGCGCGACGTCCGCGCCAACTCGCTCGACGCCCAGGGCAAGCCCAAGTCGTCGCCGAGCCTGGCCATCGCGTTCTGGGCGTTCGCCTTCCTGGCGGTCGCCGGGTCGATCTTCGTCATCACCCGCAAGAACCTGATCGCCGCGGTGATGGGCATGGTCGGCACGTTCTTCGCGATCGCCGGCCTGTACATGATGCTCTACGCGAGCTTCCTCGCCGTGATCCAGCTGCTGGTCTACGCCGGCGCGATCATGGTGCTGTTCGTCTTCGTCATCATGATCCTCAACAAGCCCGAGGACGAGCCGTACGCGATGACCGGGCGGATCGGCAAGGCGCTGGCCGGCCTGGCCATGGCGTACCTGGTGTTCCGGCTCGGCTCGGTCCTGGTCGACGTCGACCGCACCGCCACCGTCGCCCAGCTGCGGGTGCCGGCGCCGACCGCGCAGGGCTTCGACTGGGGCTCGACCTCGTCGGTCGGGTGGAACCTGTTCACCGACTACGTCTTCCCGTTCGAGGCGGTCTCGATCCTGCTCCTCATCGCCGTGGTCGGCGCGATCGCCATCGCCCGGCCGCTCAAGGACGACGAGGTCGAGGCCGACCCTGGCGCCGCCGGAGGTGCGTCATGAAGAGGAAGTTGCCATCGTTCCCTGCACCTTCCCCAACCCACACGCCGCTTCCCCGCGGCTTCGCCGCAGGTGAAGCGTCGTGATGATGAACATCGGCTTCGGCCACTTCCTCGTCCTCGCCGCCGTGCTGTTCGCGATCGGCGTCGCCGGGGTCCTGCTCCGCCGCAACGCCCTCATCATCATGATGAGCGTCGAGCTCATGCTCAACGCGGCCAACCTCACCATCCTGACCTTCGCCCGGATGCACGGCGACCTGTCGGGCCACTCGTTCGCGATGATCGTCATCGCGGTCGCGGCGGCCGAGGTCGCGGTCGGCCTGGCCATCGTGGTCGCCATCTTCCGCGGCCGGCGTCACGTCGACGTCGACCGCATGAACCTGCTCAAGCACTGAGCCGCGACCATGACAGGAACCACGATCAACTTCCTGTGGGTGGTGCCCGCCCTGCCGCTGCTGGGCGCGCTCATCAACCTCCTGTTCGGCCGCAAGCTGTCGCGGCAGGCCGTCCACTTCGTCGCGGTCGCCTCGGTCGCGGCGGCGTTCTTCACCGCGTTCTACCTGGTCGTCGGCTACTGGAACCCGGCCAAGCCGGGCGACTGGCAGGAGGGCCCGCTGTGGCAGGCCTACCTGAACTGGAAGGCGTCGGGGCGGGTCGCGGCGTTCGAGCTCAAGGAGACGCTCTACACCTGGATCCAGGTCGGCAACTTCAAGCTCGACCTCGCCTTCCGCCTCGACCCGCTGTCGAGCGTGATGATCCTGATCGTCACCTTCTGCTCGACCCTCATCCACATCTACTCGACCGGCTACATGTCCGACGAGCCGCGGTACTCGGCGTACTTCGGCTACCTGAACCTGTTCACCGGCGCGATGCTGATCCTGGTGCTCGGCGCCAACCTGCCGGTGATGTTCATCGGGTGGGAGGGCGTCGGCCTGTGCTCGTTCCTGCTGATCGGCTTCTGGTTCGAGAACGAGACCTACGCCGACGCCGGCCGCAAGGCGTTCGTGGTCAACCGCATCGGTGACTTCGCCTTCCTGCTCGGCATGTTCCTGCTCTACTGGGCGACCCAGGGCGTCGACGGCGGCAACTCGCTCGACTTCGCGGTGCTGCGCAACGTCGGCGAGCACCAGCCCGAGATCTTCACCCAGGTCTGGTGGGGCCGCGAGCGCCTGGCCGCGGCCGCCGGCATCCTCCTGTTCATCGGCGCCGCCGGCAAGTCGGCCCAGATCCCGCTGTACGTGTGGCTGCCCGACGCGATGGCGGGCCCGACCCCGGTCTCGGCGCTCATCCACGCCGCCACCATGGTCACCGCCGGCGTCTACATGGTCGCCCGCTGCTCGTTCCTGTACGCGCACTCGACCACGGCGATGGCGGTGGTCGCGACCACCGGCGCGCTGACGGCGCTGGCCGCGGCGTTCATGGCGTTCGCCCAGACCGACCTCAAGAAGGTGCTGGCCTACTCGACGGTCAGCCAGCTCGGCTTCATGTTCGTCGGCGTCGGCACCGGCAACTGGACCGCGGGCGTCTTCCACCTGATGACCCACGCGTTCTTCAAGGCCGGCCTGTTCCTCGGCGCCGGCAGCGTCATGCACGGCATGAACGGGTCGGGCGACATCCGCATCATGGGCGGCCTGCGCAAGTACCTGCCGGTCACCCACATCTGCTTCCTGATCTACTGCCTGGCGATCGCCGGCTTCCCGTTCTTCACCGCCGGCTTCTACTCGAAGGACTCGATCCTCGCCGGCGCCTGGGCCTCGCACCACGACGGCTGGCCGGCCTGGTACGGCAAGATGCTGTGGGGGGTGTTGCTGGTCGCGGCGCTCGGCACCGCCTTCTACATGTGGCGGCTGTACTTCCTGGTGTTCTCCGGGACCTACCGCGGCAAGCAGGTGGTCGACCACCCGCACGAGTCGCCGCGCAGCATGACCGGCCCGCTGGTCGTCCTGGCGTTCCTGTCGATCGCCGCCGGGTTCGTCGGGCTGCCCCACGTGATGACCCACAACGCGTACTTCACGTTCTTCCCCGAGTGGCTGGCGCTGTCGCTGGCCCCGGTGTTCGGCCACGGCCACGAGGCCAGCGTGCTGCCGCACCTGAGCGCGTCGACCGAGTGGTCGCTGATGGCGGCGGCCAGCGTCGCCGGCGTGCTCGGCATCCTGCTGGCCGGCGCCCTGTACCGCAAGGGCCCGTCGCAGTGGGTCGAGCGGGTCACCGCCGACGGCGCCGGTCAGGCCCTGTACGAGGCGTCGAAGAACAAGCTGTGGGTCGACGAGCTCTACGACCTGGTCATCGTCCGGCCGTTCCGGGCGCTGGCCCGCGGCCTGTTCGAGGTCGTCGACCGGTTCATGATCGACACCGTCGTCGTCAACGGCGCCGGCTTCGCCATGCAGACCTTCAGCCGGGTGTCGCGCTGGGTCCAGAACGGTCAGGTCCAGCGCTACCTGGTCGCCCTGGTGGTCGGCGCCGCCCTCATCTTCGTGTGGACCTCGCGCGCCGACTCGCCGTCGTTCCGCTGGCGCCAGGTCGACGACGCCATCGAGTTCACCGCCGAGCCGGGCCACGGCCTGCGCCAGGACGCCGAGATCCGCTGGGACTTCGACGGCGACGGCGAGCCCGATCCCGGCGTGTCCGGTCCGGTGGTGACCAAGCGGCCCGGCGAGGTCGCCAGCCGCGTCACCGTGTTCATCGCCGACCCGGTGTGGGGCAAGAAGGACAAGGCCGGCCAGCCGACCCAGTGGCGGAAGATCACCCGGCGCGTGCAGTTGCCCGCGCCGACCACGTCGAGCGCCACCGCCCCGGCGGTCGGTGCCTCGGGAGGTGTGCCGTGAGCGGCGCCTACGTCCTGCCCGTGATCCTGGGGCTGCCGCTGCTCGGCGCCCTGTTCGTGATGTGCACCCCCAAGACCGAGAACGCGCTCCAGCGCGGCATCGGCCTCATCTTCTCGACCGCCACCTTCCTGGTGTCGCTCCTGATCCTGTCGTACTTCGACAAGAGCAAGGCCGGCTACCAGCTGGTGGTCGACGCGTCGTGGATCCCCGGCCTGGGCGTGCGGTTCAAGACCGGCATCGACGGCCTGTCGCTGTGGCTGGTCATCCTGACCACGTTCCTCACCCCGCTCACGCTGCTGGCGGCGACCAAGTCGATCGACAAGCACGTGCGCGAGTTCATCGCCGCCTTCCTCATCCTCGAGACCGGCATGCTGGGCGCGTTCGTCGCCCTCGACGCCTTCCTGTTCTACGTGATGTGGGAGGTGATGCTGATCCCGATGTACCTGATGATCGGCATCTGGGGCGGTCAGCGCCGGCTGTACGCGTCGATCAAGTTCGTGCTCTACACGATGGTCGGCTCGCTGCTGATGCTGGTCGCGATCTTCTACGTGTACGTCAAGTACGCGGCGGTCACCGGCATCTACACCACCGACCTCGAGAAGCTGACCACCCTGGTCCTGCCGGCCAAGGCGCAGATCTGGTGCTTCGCCGCGTTCGCGCTGGCGTTCGCCATCAAGATCCCGCTGTTCCCGCTGCACACCTGGTTGCCCGACGCCCACGTCGAGGCGCCGACCCCCGGCTCGGTGATCCTGGCCGGCGTGCTGCTCAAGCTCGGCATCTACGGCTTCATCCGGTGGGCGATGCCGCTGTTCCCGTTCGGCGCGGCCGAGCTGGCGCCGTACATCGGCGTGCTGGCGGTGATCGGTATCGTCTACGGCGCGCTGGTCGCGTTCGCCCAGGACGATGTCAAGAAGCTGGTCGCCTACTCGTCGGTGTCGCACCTCGGGTTCTGCGCGCTCGGCCTGTTCTCGCTGACCGCGATCGGCGTCGAGGGCTCGATCTACGCCATGCTGTCGCACGGCCTCACCACCGGCGGCCTGTTCCTCGGCATCGGCGTGCTGTACGAGCGGCGCCACACCCGGCGGCTCGCCGAGTACGGCGGCATCTGGAAGCAGATGCCGATCTTCGCGGGCATCTACCTGATCGTGGTGATGGGCTCGGCCGGCCTGCCCGGCCTGTCGGGCTTCATCGGCGAGTTCCTGTCGCTGTTCGGCACCTTCAACGCCGGCGACACCTTCCCGGCCGGCTGGCCGTCGTACCTGCCGCACCCGCGCCTGCTGGCGGCGATCGCCACCACCGGCGTCATCTTCGGCGCGGTCTACCTGTTGTTCATGTTCCAGAAGGTCTTCTTCGGCCCGCTCGACAAGGCCAAGAACGGCGGCCTGAAGGACCTGAGCAAGCGCGAGCTGGCGGTGTTCCTGCCGCTGGTCGTGTTCATCTTCGTGATGGGCGTGCTGCCGCGGCCGTTCCTCCAGCGCATGGAGCCGGCCACCCACGCCTTCCTCGACGAATACCACTGCGAGCTGGCCGAGCCGGCCGCCCAGAAGGGCAGCGACCTCGGCCCGTCGCTCCGCTCCGACGACTACTCGATCTGCGTCAGCAAGCGAGTCGGCGAGCGCCGCGCGGCCACGGTCGTGCGGCCGACGGGCGCGCCGCCCAGCGACGAGCGAGGTGAGCCGTGACGTTCCAGACCGTAGACCTCCTCTACGCCGCGCCGTTCCTGGTCCTGGCGATCACCGGCATCCTGCTGGTGCTGGCCGAGGCGTTCTTCGCCGGCCGTGACCGCACCACCCTGGCCGGCCTGACCGTGGCCGGCGCGGTGGCGACGATCGCGGTGTCGATCGCGCTGTACCGCCACCTCGGCCCGTCCGAGAGCAAGCTCCTGTTCCGGGAGATGCTGGTCGCCGACCGTACCGGCTACGTGCTGTGCGCGCTGTTCGGCGTGATCGCCGCGCTCGGCGCGCTGATCGCGCCGGCCCACCAGCGCGCCCACGGCTGGGTCATCGGCGAGTACTACGGCATGCTGCTGCTGGCCGCGTCGGGCATGACCATCCTCGCGATGGCGGCCAACCTGGCCACCGTGTTCCTCGGCGTCGAGATGATGTCGGTCGCGGTCTACGTCATGACCGCGCTCCGCCGGCGGTCGCGCCGCGGCAACGAGGCGGCGATGAAGTACTTCCTCATGGGCGCGTTCGCGACCGGGTTCCTGCTCTACGGCATGGCCCTGGTCTACGGCGCGGTGGGCACGACCAGCCTGGCCGCGATCCAGGGCCGGCTGCAGAGCGGCAACCTGGCGCTGCTCACCATCGGCTCGTTCATGATGATCGTCGCCTTCGGCTTCAAGGTCGCCGCGGTGCCGTTCCACATGTGGGCGCCCGACGCCTACGAGGGCGCGCCGACCCCGGTGACCGCGTTCATGGCGGCGGCGGTCAAGGCGGCCGCGTTCGCCGCGATGATGCGGCTGTTCGGCCAGTACATGGGCGGCGATCGCCTGCCGTTCGGCGTGATCGGCTGGGCGTCGCCGCTGGTGGTGATCGCCGCGGTGACCATCACCATCGGCAACATCGCCGCCATCCGCCAGGACAACGTCAAGCGCATGCTGGCGTACTCGTCGATCTCGCACGCCGGCATCCTGCTGGTCGGGCTGTGCGCGATGGGGCTCGGCTCGCCGAGCGGCAAGGCCGCGCTGCTCTACTACCTGATCGCGTACTCGCTCACGACGATGGGCGCGTTCGCGGTGGTGAGCTACATCGGCTCGCGCGAGAACGAGCGCCTCGACATCAACGACTGGGCCGGCCTGGCCTCGCGCCACCCCGGCGCGGCGCTGGCGATGACGGTGCTGCTGCTGTCGCTGGGCGGCATGCCGCCCACCGGTGGCTTCTTCGCCAAGTTCTACGTGTTCAAGAGCGCGATGGACGCCCAGGACCAGCAGCTGCTGTGGCTGACCGCGATCGGCGTGGTCAACTCGGCGATCAGCATCTTCTACTACCTGCGCCTGGTCACCGCGATGTACTTCAAGGATCCGACCGGGCCGTTCACGGTCACCCGGTCGGCCGGGCTGACCTTCGTGATGGCGGCGTGCACGCTGCTGGTGGTGGAGATGGGGCTGTTCCCGGGCTGGTGGCTCGGGCTGGTCTCGTAACCGACGGGGGACGACATGACGGGGGAGCTGGCTGCGCTCGAGTCTCTGGCCCGGCGCGCGGGAGTCAGCCGCCACTACCGCAGCTGGCGCGGCGAGCCGGTCGAGGCGCCGGTCGAGTCGCTGGTGGCGATCCTGCGCGCGCTCGGCGCCGAGCTGACCGGGCCGGGCGACGCCGCCGCGGCCGACGCGGCGTGGGAGCGGGCCTGGTGGCAGGCCGGCGCGCCCCCGGTGGTGGTGGCGTGGGACGGCGCCGCGCCGGTGCTCGGCCTGCGGGTGCCGGCCGACGTCGACGGCGACTGGGAGGTCGAGGTCGTGCTCGAGTCGGGCCGGCGCGAGCGCGCCGGCGGCCGGTTGTTCCACCTGCCGGCGTCGGACCACGCGTATCCGGGCGGCGCGGTGTGGTGCGTGCGGTCGGCGACGCTGCCCGGCGCCGGCGAGCTCGGCTACCACACCGTGGCGTGGCGAGTGAACGGCCGCTCGGGCGAGGCGACGGTGATCGCCGCGCCGTCGTCGGGGTTCGGCCGGCCCGACGAGGTGCCCAGGCGGTGGGGCGTGTTCGCACCGACCTACGCCCTGCGCGGCGAGCGCGCCGGCGGCGCCGGTGACCTCGGCGAGCTCGGCCGGCTGGCCGAGCTGGTCGGCGCGCGCGGCGGCCACTACGTCGCCACCCTGCCGATCCTGGCCCAGTTCCTCGACGAGCCGTTCCAGCCGAGCCCGTACGGTCCGGCGTCGCGGCTGGCGTGGAACGAGCTGTACCTCGACCTCGCCGCCGCGCCCGGCCTCGACCAGGCGCCGGTCGCGCAGAACCTCCTCGCGTCGCCGACGATCGCCGTCGAGCGCGCCGCGCTGGCCGCGCTGCCGCTGGTCGACTACCGCCGCCAGTACGCCTGGCGCCGGCAGGTGATCGACGCGATCAGCCGGGCGGCGTGGGGCACGCCGGCGTTGCGCGCCGAGCTCGAGCGCTTCGCCGCCCAGGGCGACATCGCCGACTACGCGGTGTTCCGCGCGGTCGGCGAGGCGACCCGCACGGTGTGGCCGCGGTGGAGCGAGCCGTGGCGCGAGGCGGCGCCGGTCGAGCTGGCGGCGGTGACCGCGATCCGCGGCGACGGCTACGATCCGGCCGCGGCCCGCGCCCACGTCTACGCCCAGTGGGCGATGACCCGCCAGCTCGCCGCGCTACGCGCCGGGCCGGTCGGCGTCTACCTCGACCTCCCGGTCGGGGTCAGCCGCGACGCCTACGACGTGTGGCGCCACCGCGCGAGCTTCGTGCTGGACGCGTCGACCGGGGCGCCGCCCGACGGGCTGTTCCTCGGCGGCCAGGACTGGGGCCTGCCGCCGCTCCACCCCGAGCGGGCCCGCGCCGGCGGCTGGCGCTACCTGCGCCGGGTCATCGCCCACCACATGAGCGCGGCCACCATGCTGCGCATCGATCACGTCATGGGCCTGCACCGGCTGTACTGGGTGCCGGCGGGGGCGTCGGCCCGGCACGGGGTCTACGTGCGCTACCCGGCCGACGAGCTGTACGCGATCTTCTGTCTCGAGTCGCAGCGCCACCGCTGCGCCATCGCCGGCGAGGATCTCGGCACCGTGCCCGACGAGGTGCGCCCGGCCCTCAAGCGCCACGGCATCGCCGGCCTGTACGTCGGCCAGTTCGCCATGCCGGGCCGGGCCGGCGAGCGCATGGCCGACCCGGGCGCCGAGCAGGTGGCCAGCCTCGACACCCACGACACCCCGACCTTCGCCGGCTTCTGGCACGGCGACGACATCGACGACCGCGTCGACCTCGGGTTGATCACGGCCGACCAGGCCGTCGACGAGCGGCGCTGGCGCGGCGAGGTCCGCACCGCCTTGCTCGCCGCCGCCGGCCAGCCGGCCACCGACGATCCCGGCGACCAGGCGTGCGCGACCGCGATGGCGGCGTGCACCCGTCAGCTCGCGGCCAGCCCGGCCTACGTGGTGCTGGTCACCGCCGAGGATCTGTGGCTCGAGCGCCGGCCGCAGAACGTGCCCGGCACGAGCGACGAGCGGCCCAACTGGCGCCGGCCGTGGGCGCGGACCCTCGACGATCTGGCCGCCGATCCGTCGCCGCTGGCGCTGCTCGACGACGTCGCCCGGCTGCGCCGCGAGGGCTGACCGCGGTCAGTAGCACACGGTCTCGACGCGGGTCGCGTCGTGATCGCAGGCCAGGCAGCGCGCCGGCCAGGTCGTGGTGCTGCCGCCGGTGCGCGTGCCGTCGGGGGCGACGCCGTCGAACATGATCTCCTGGGCGGGGCTCACGGCGACCAGGTGCTCGCCGCAGGCGGGGCAGGGCGCGAAGGTGTGGCCGGCGAACGGGGCGCGTGGATCGGTGACGGCGGCGGCGCGCAGGATGGCGCGGGCGAGCGCGGTGGCGTCGGCTGGGCGCGCGGCCGGCGCGTCGCTGCGAGCGGCGGCGAGGAGCGCGGCCCAGGCCGGCGCGTCGCGGCTGTGGGGCGGGGTGACCAGCGCCTCGGCGAGCAAGGTGGCGAGGGCGAACACGTCGACGCGCGGGCTGGCCTCGGCCGGCGGGGGCGGGATGGCCGCCGCGACGCACGTGCTGGACAGGAGGTGCGACGCCGTGAGCGCGCCGTGCGCGGCGCCGGCGGCGTGGAGCGGGGCCAGGCGCTCGGCCAGCGCGAGGACCTCGGCAGGACCGAGCGGGGCGGCGTCGCGGCGCTTGACGGTCCACGCCAGCACCGGCGTGCCGTCGGCGTCGCGGGTGGTGGTCGCGCCGGCGATCGTCGGGCAGCGCTCGTGGGCCGCCGCCGAGGCGGTGGCGTAAGCGGCCAGCTCGTCGTCGGTGAGCGGGCGCTGGTCGAGGCGATCGAGGACGCCATCGGCGGTGAGGTAGCGGGTGCCCCACGGCGTCGCGCCCAGCCGGCGCATCAGCCGGTGCCGACCGATCCGCGTGCCGACCTTGGGGTCGTCGGGATCCGGCTCCCAGCCGATGTCGACCCGCAGGCGGTGGCGGCCGATGGTGAGGACGGCGCCGTCGCGCAGCTCGCGCGGCGACCCGCGCCCGACGCCGCGGCCGTCGACGCGCACGCGGCCCCGGCCGACGCGATCGACGTCGACCACGCGATCGAACACGCGCACGCGCGCGTGATCGCCCTCCACGTCGTCGCCGTCGAGGACGAGGTCGACCCAGGCCGCCGAGCCGATGGTGATCGTCGGGCCTGCCCGCACCGGCAGGCGGGTCGGGGCTCCGCCGTCGAGGCGGGTGAAGCCGACCACCTGGCCGCCGGTCGGCCGGGCGTTGCGGCGCGGATCGTCGGCGCCGGCCAGCACCGCGACGGCGGTCGCGGCGCCGAGCGCGGCGGCGGCCGCCAGGACCACGCTCGCGCCGAGCACCAGCGGGCGCACCCACCGCGGCAGGTCGTCGAGCGCGACCAGGCCGGCGGCCGCGAGCCCGGCGGCGACCACGACGATCGCCAGCAGGATCCGGAACGGCCGGGTACCCAGCGCGTCGCGCCCCATCTCCCCATCATAACCAGTCCGCTCGCCGGTCACATCGCGGCGCGG
>Ga0247822_10000620_pt1 | contig 19776 bp, 15 predicted proteins | sample 13C_Cellulose_Da_FD_192423 | JGI IMG/M metagenome (GOLD analysis project Ga0247822, IMG submission 192423) | Soil microbial communities from agricultural site in Penn Yan, New York, United States - 13C_Cellulose_Day30 | ecosystem: Environmental > Terrestrial > Soil > Agricultural land | place...
CATCGCCGCCCCCGAAGCGACCGCGGGGTCGACGTCGAACACGGCGTCGACCGCGGCGTGGGCCTCGGCCCGCCGCGCTTCGCGCTCCGCATCCCGAGACCGATCGACCATGCCCCTGATGGTACGGAGGGGGTCTGACAGTGAAGCCGGGTTGTTTCGGTCCTTCTCGATGTCCGATCTCAGCGACCTGACAGGGCGGTACCTACTCCCCCGCGGCCTCGGTGGTGGTCGTCGTGCCCGACCCACCGGAGCCGGAGCCGGTGCCGGTGCCGGTGCCGGGGCGCCAGGTGCCGAAGGCGTCGAGGCGGTCGCTGCGGCTGACGGGGATGGCGCCACTGCCATCGGCGTTGGCGACGAACACCTCCTTGTCGTCGAGGCGCTCGACCGAGAACACGATGAGCTTGCCGTCGGCGGTGGGCGACAGCTCGGACTCGATGCTGATGGCGTCGGCGACGACGACCTCCGGGTCGCCCCCGTCGAGCGAGACCCGGTAGAGGTCGTCGGCGGTGCCGCCCTCGGCGTCGTCGTTGGGGACGGCGGCGACGAAGTACACGGTCTTCCCGTCGGGGGCCCAGACCGGGGAGCTGTCGTGGTGCTCGGTGTCGGCCACCTCCTCGGACTCGCCGGTGGACGGGTCGAGGGTGAAGACGGCGGAGGTGTCGGCGTCGAGGGGCTGGGCGGTGATGGCGAGCTGCTTCCCGTCGGGCGACCAGGCCGGCTGGCGGGAGCCGGGGACCGTCGAGACCTTCTCCGGGCCGGAGCCGTCGGCGGCGACGAGCCAGACGTCGCTGTCGACGTTCGAGGTGGAGGAAAAGGCGAGCTGGGTGCCGTCGGGCGACCACGCCAGGTCGGCGACGCCGGGGGCCGTGTCCGGCGTGACCCGGACGGGCGCGCCGCCGGCGGCGGGGACGACGTAGCCGGCGAAGTCGCCGTCGCGGTTCGAGAAGAACGCCACCTTCGTGCCGTCGGGCGACCAGCTGGCGCCGCCCTCGTTGCTCGAGGGCGACGGGGCGAGTGGCGTGACGGCGCCGGTCTCGGCATCGACGACCTGGAGCTCGAAGTCCGAACCGGTGCCGTCGCCGTCGAGCAGGAGCTTCGAGCCGTCGGGCGACCACGTGAGCGCCTCGGCCCGGCCCGGGATCTTGGCGATCACGTCGGTCTTGGTGCCGGCGCCGTCGGTGAGGAAGACCGTGGTCTCGCCCTTGGCGGTGGAGAGGTAGGCGAGGCCGTGGGACGGCGCCGAGTCGTCGAGCGGGGCCGCGGTGGTGGTCGTGACCGCGGCCGTGGTGGTCGCCTTCCCCTCGCCCGAGGCCGAGGCGTCGTCCTTCGAGCACCCGGCGAGGAGGGCCACGAGCGCCAGCCCGGACAGGGCGACGGCGGCACGAGATCGAGGGGTCGGATGGACGGTCGAGCGGTTCACGGACGGATCGTAGGAACCGGCCTGGAGCGGCATCCCGCGATCGAGCCGATGGTTGCCGAAGGTTCACCGGGAGGTCGTCGGGAGGTCGCCGTGCGGACCGCTGATCGGCCGACCGGGACGGGCGCCGAGGCGTCGCACCAGGCGTGTGCGCGCTGTTCGGCCAAGCTTCACCCTGCGCTCAGGGTGGGTTCCAGGTCCCCTGTCACGGTGCTTCCCGGGAGGGTCGGACGGTCCGCACCGGGCGAACGCGACGCCTTCCAGGAGGAACAAGGCACATGCGCGTTACCACTCGCCGCGTCGCTGCTGCAGCAGCCGTCGGCATCCTTTCCCTCACGGGCGGGCTGGCGGGCGTGAAGCCCGCCGAAGCAGCCACCCCGTTCCCGCCCAACAAGTCCTCGGACTGGATCCGCCTCGGCGGCTCCGACACCACCGAGGGCCTCATGAACCGCCTGGGTCTCCTCTACAACGAGGCGCCCGGCTGCGTCATGACCGGCACCCCGCAGAACCTCGACGGCCGCTGCTTCGACTTCAACACCGGGACCGCCGGCATCCAGGAGCAGTACCAGAACGACGCCTCGGGCAACCCGACCGACGCGGCCAACACCGACCACGACGTGGCGTTCAACTACTTCGCCGTCGGCTCCGGCAACGGCATCAAGCAGCTCGCCACCCGTGGCGACGCCGGCGTCCAGGTCATCGACGTGGCCCGTTCCTCCCGCGCCCTGACCGCGACCGACGCCGACGGCCTCCGCTCCTTCGCCTACGCCAAGGACGCGATCCCGTGGGTGAAGTTCCCCGGTGCGCCGGCCTCGGCGGTCAGCTCGCTGACCTCGGCCCAGCTCAAGAACATCTTCTCGGGCTGCGCCCCGTCGGCCCAGCCCGACATCGACAAGACCGCCAACGGCGGCAACAACAACGGCTTCGCCGACTGGGGCGACGTCGGCGGCGTGTCCGGTCAGCCGATCATCGTGTGGGCGGCCCAGGACGGTTCGGGCACCCGGACGACGTTCGACGGCTTCCTCGGCTCCGGCTCGAACTCGACCAACTGCATCCCGACGGCCTACAAGGACAACAGCCTGGCCAACGGCGAGCGCCGGATCTTCGAGAACAACGCCGAGCCGATCAAGAACTCGACCGCGATCGACTGCACCACCGAGTTCACCGCCGCCGGGCTCTCCGCTCCGGCCAACTGCGCCGCCAACTCGATCTTCTACTACTCGATCGGGCGCCACACGCAGAGCGGCGGCGAGACGTCGGTCCTCGGCAACATCACCGTGGCCGGCAACCCCGTCGCCCCGACCGAGGCCAACATCTTGAGCGACGCCTTCCCCTACAGCCGGTACCTCTACAACGTGATCCGCAACGACACGTTCGCCTCGGGCCTCGCCTCGAACGCCGTGCGCAACTTCGTGTCGTCGAACGGCTTCATCTGCAAGACGGCCGCCAACTCGGCGACCAACCCGAAGACCGGCAACAACTTCCGGACCGACGTCGAGAACGTCATCCGCGGCGAGGGCTTCATCCCGCTGCCGGTCGGCAACAACGGCGCTGGCGGCGGCCAGAGCCACTGCCGTGCGGTGGACGCCGCCTCCCTGTAGCTCCCACGCTGCGACCTGTCCCGCCACGCCACCACCCACCGGCGGGACCGCAAGGGGCCCCGGCTTCGGCCGGGGCCCCTTCGCGTTCCGGACGGTGTGGGGTCAGCCGGCGTCGGCGGCGCCCCAGAGGGGCATGGTCCCGGTGGCGGGGTCGTACTGGGTGAGCCAGGCCGGGAGGTAGATCGGGTCGGTGAAGTCGTCCGGGTGGTGGCCGGGGAGCGCCGAGACCACCAGGGTCGGGACGAGCACGAAGGCCAGCGACACGGCCAGCTTCACCAGGCGGAACCACGTGAGCGGGTTGCGCAGCCTCCGCTCGCCGTGGAGCTGGACCAGCGCGCCGACCGCGGTGAAGCAGGCGATGGTGACGAAGCCGACGAACGCGGCCCAGGCGTACTGGATGCGGGAGCCGTCGGTGGCCTCGAACACATCGAAGGTGTTCGCCTTGTGCTCGATCTCCTCGGCGAGGTGCCAGAGGAACAGGGTGGCGGGCACGGGGTCGGCCCGGTCGAAGACCTGGCCGAGGTGGGCCTCGGTCCAGCGGGCGACGCCGTAGGAGATGGTCTCGCCGGCCGCGGCGTACGCCACCCGGAACCGGGGGCTGCGGCGCCACACCCAGTCGGCGTTGGCCTTCATCATCCGCTGCACCCGGAGCGTGCCCGGGTAGCGAGCCGAGACGATGTCGTTGAAGCGCTTGTGCTGCGTGTGGTGCCCGGTCTCCTGGCGCACGTACGAGTCCGAGCGGGCGCGCAGGTCGTCGTCGATGCGGTCGTAGGTAGAGCGCACGGCGCGGATGAACAGCGGCTCGGCGTAGGGCATGCCGAGCGAGATGGCGTTGGCCGCCGCGGCGAACTCGGGGTTGCCCGGCACCCACATCGGGTCGGTGTCGGGCGGGTACTCGAACGCCACCCGCCGGGTCGGGAGCGGCGCCGGGCCCGCAGGTTCCGCGGTCGCCGGCGCGCCGGCGGTGGGGGCGAGCCGGTCGACGTCGGGGATCTCCTGCACGCTCATCCGGTTCCCTGTCGGCACGAGCGGGCCCCTCGTTGAGGGCGCCGATCCGTCGTATCCTCGGCCGCGGACGCAGGCACGGAGGACGAGCGACGTGGCACACACCAGACCGGAGCACGGGGCCGACATCGACCGGGCGGAGGAGTGGGACGACCTCCGCCAGCGCTACCTCCGGCCAGCCGGCGAGCGGCCCGAGTCGTCGGCCCGCGGGGTGCACCACGTGGCGCTGCTGTCCCACGACGTCGCCACCACGATCGACTTCTACCAGGGCCTGCTGGAGTTCCCGCTCACCACGCTGTTCGAGAACCGGGACTACCGCGGGTCGACGCACTTCTTCTTCGACATCGGCGCCGGCAACACCCTCGCCTTCTTCGACATGCCGGGGCTGGACCTCGGGCCGTACGCCGAGGTCCTCGGCGGGCTCCACCACCTGTGCATCTCGGTGGAGCCGGCGCGGTGGGCGCACCTGAAGGGCAAGCTCGACGACGCCGGCATCCACTACGCCCACATCGACGAGGTGTCGATCTACTTCAACGGCCCCGACGGCGAGCGGCTCGAACTGATCGCCGACCCGCTCGGCGAGATGTACGGGATGCAGGTCCTCTGATGGACCTGATCGAGGCCCTGCGCGGCACCGGGGCCGTGCGCGAGTTCGAGGACCGGCCCGTCGACCGGGACGTCATGGCCCGGGTGCTCGACACCGCCCGGTTCGCCCCCAACGGCGGCAACCAGCAGTCGTGGCGCGTCGTGCTGGTCGAGGATCCCGCCACCAAGGCGGCCATGCGCGACCTCTACCTCCCCGGCTGGCTCGAGTACCTCGAGATGCGCAAGGCCGGGGTGCAGCCGTGGGCGCCCGTCGGCGACCGCGACGCCGAGGCCGCGGCCATCGCCAAGGCCCGCGAGCTCACGGGTGACGACGCGCTGGCCGCCGCGGGCGGGTTCGCCGCCGCGTTCGACGAGGTGCCGGTGATGGCGGTGATCCTCGCCGACCTCCGCCTGCTCGCCGGGACCGACCGGGACCTCGGTCGGTACACGCTCGTGGGCGGCGCGTCGGTGTACCCGTTCGTGTGGAGCATCCTGCTGGCCGCGCACGAGGAGGGGCTGGGTGGGGTGGTGACGACCATGACCACCACCCGCGAGCCCGAGGTGCGCGAGCTGCTGCACGTGCCCGACGAGTTCGCGCTCGCCGCGGTCCTCGCGCTCGGCTACCCGGTGAAGCGGCCGCGGAACCTGCGGCGCGATCCGGTCGAGTCGTTCGCCACCGTCGACCGGTTCGACGGTCCGGCGGTGTCCGCGCGCTGATCCGCACGGCGGCGAGGAGCCGAAGCATCGCTCGGATCTGAGGCCACACAAGGGCGCGATCGATTGCGGAGCGCCCGATCGAGGACTAGGGATGAGGCCGAGGCAACGACCATGATCCCCCCGACCGGTCCCCTGCGGCGCACCGAACGGTCCGCCGGCCGAGCACTCGCTCCCGCGCGCCCGGTCGATCTGGTGGCCGCCGAGGACGAGGCCGTCGCCGCCCGGACCATCCCGAGGGGGCGCGGTCCCGAGGACCCGGACCGCTCGCCGGGGATCGACCCCGAGGTGTGGCTCGACCACGTCCGCCTCGCCCGCCACCGCGACCCGGCCGCCCTGGCCCGCCTCGCCCGCGCCTACGACCGCTACGCGCACGGGCTGGCGCGGAAGGTGCACCGCCACCACCGTTCGTCCGAGGACGTCGACCAGGTCGCGCTCGAGGCGCTCGTGCAGGCGCTGCTGCGGTTCGATCCCGAGCGGGGCGTGCCGTTCCCGGCGTTCGCCACCCCGCACATCCTCGGGGCCGTCCGCCGGTACTACCGGGATCACGGCTCGATGATCCGGATGCCGCGCGGCGCCCAAGACGTCGCCGCCGCCGAGCAGGCCGCGGTGGGCCGCTTCGTCGCATCCACCGGCCGCACGCCCACCCCCGCCGAGGTGGCCGCCGAGCTCGGCATCGGCGTCGACCTGCTCATCGAGGTGCACCTCGCGCTCCAGGCCCGCACGACGGTGTCGATCGAGGCGGCCACCGCCGACGACCGGCCGCTCGACGAGGCGCTCGGCCGGCTCGACGGCGGCTTCGCCCTCGCCGAGGACCTGCTGGCGCTCACCCGGGCCGTCGAGCCCCTCGACGACACCGAGCGGGACCTGCTCCACCGGTACTTCTTCCAGGTGCAGTCGCAGGCCGAGATCGCCCGCAGCCTCGGCATCAGCCAGATGCAGGTCTCCCGGCTCCTCGCCGGGATCGTCCGCCGCCTGCGGGTGGCGATGGCGACGCCGAGCTTCGCCCGGGCCACCTTCGATCCCCCGGTCCCCCGGGGGCGGGGAGCGCCACCCGCCTGAGCGGTCGGAGGGGTGGTGCCGTGGGCGAGTGGAGGGGGCTCGTCCACGGCACCGTGCACCCCGGCCGGCCATTCCCTCCGTTGGCGGGCCGGCCGGGGCGTGTGCGCCTCAGCGCACGATCCGTCCCCCGTACTCGGAGGAGGCGATGATGTCGGCGACGGTGACCGCCGTCGAGGCCTTGGCCAGCTCGGCCGCCAGCTGCGACGCCGTGGGCAGGCGCTGGAGCATGTGGCGGTAGACGATGACGGCCTCCACCCGGCGGGCGCTGGTCCGGCGGTACTCCGACGACTCGCTGAACTGGGTCATCATCGTGCCGCGGGGGAACCCGGTGCCCAGCTTCTTCAGCCAGTACGCCTTGCCGCCGCTGTCGGGCGCCCGGTTGAACAGGTTCTTGTACACGAGGTTCACGAACCCCTCGTCGGTGAGGGTGCCGTACCGCCGCTTGAACTCCGAGGATGCGGCGAACCGGCGGGAGATGGCCTCGAGCGACTGGCCGGAGCGGAGCTGCCGCAGCCAGTAGTCGTACCCGGACCGGTCCGGGGCCCGCAGGAAGTAGGCGAAGTAGAGCCGGGTGACCCGGGCCTCCGGTCCGGTGCCGTCTCCGGCCGCCACCGTCGGGTCGGCGAAGTACGGCGCGGCGAGCACGACCTGCGGGCCCGACGCCCCGTTGTTGACGAACGCCGTCCTCGCCGCCGACTTCTCGCCGGCGGTGGCGTTGCGGCCGAGGAAGTCACGGGCCTGCTGGTCCGCGAACGACTCGGGGGAGTTGAACGGGAGGTAGGCGTTGGGCGTGACCGCCATGCTGTCCGCGGCCGGTCCGGTCGTGCCGCCCGCAACCGCCTGGACGTGGAACACCCGGCTCACGTTGTTGGGTGCGGTGATCTGCTGCACCGTGCCGGTGGCCGAGGCCGGGAAGTCGGCGAGCGCCGACGGCAGCGCCGGCGTGGCCGTGACCCGGTAGTGGTCGATCGGCAGGTCGCCGGGCGTCGCCGCGGTCCACTTGAGGAAGACCTTGCCGATCCCCGCCGTGGCCGTCACCCCGCTGGGGGCCGTGGGTCCGACCCGGACCAGCCCCTGGGCGTGGTGCCAGTAGTGGAGCGACACGCTGTCCGATGCGATCACCACCAGGCCGGTCTGCGTGCTCACCGGCTGCTTGGTGCCGCTGGTGTCGTTGATGTGACCGGTGGTGGGCCGGCTCATCACCTTCTCGCCGAGCCCGGCGCCGAACGACAGCGTCGAGAGCGGTGCGGACTTCCGGTAGATCACGCCTCCCGCCTCGCCGTCGCCGCCGGCGACCTCGGGCCCGGTGGCGAACACCTCGGCCGTCTGGTGGGTCGTGTCGATCTGGATCACCGGCCGGGTCGTGTTGGTCGACCCGATCCAGGCGGTGTGGTGCGACCACGTACCGGCGCCGTCGCGGTGCAGCACCACGATGAGCGGGTTGCCGCCGGCGTCCGTGCGGGTCTTGACCGCGGCGTACACCTGGCCGTCCACGGCCTTGAGGTTGACGTGGTCGTCGCCCACGCCGGGGCCGGTGTACACCGCCTCGGCGGCCGACCAGAAGGTCGGTCCAGCTCCGTTGTTGGCGTGCGAGAACCAGAACCCGTCGTGGCCGACCGCCTGGTCGCTCCACATGATCCCGACCCGGTTGCCGAAGGTGACGATGCTGGCGATGTCATCGGCACTGGTCGTCGCGTTCGGGTCACCGAGGGCGGCGGGCGCCGACCAGGTCGATCCGCCGTCGACCGAGCGCTGCCAGTACACCTTCGAGGCCTGGACCCACGCCGCCCAGAGGACCCCGCTGCCGTCGATGTCGATCGACAGCGACTCCATCTGGAAGTCGTTCAGGACCTTCGGGAACCCGGCGACCTTGGTGTAGGTCTTCGTGGCCGGGTCGTACGTGAACTTGGTGATCCACGTCTTGTTCGAGTTGCTGATCTGGGCCTCGCCGGTGGCGTTGCCGACGAACTTGTGCGAGGACACGTAGAGCGTGTTGCCCGAGGAGACGACGTCGACCTTGGTGGTGCCGCGGTCGTCGACCAGGGTCGCCGTCGGCGCCCAGGTCCCGTTCGTCAACCGGTAGATGTAGTGATCGGCGTTCGGGCGGCCGGTGGCCGACGGGGTGCCGGTCTTCAGCAGGACCGCGTACCAGGAGCCGTCCTGGAACCAGACCTTGCTCTCCGCCTTGGACACCGTGGGGTTGGTGGCCTCGACGTAGGCGTGGTCCTCGGTGCCGATGTCGCCCGGCGCCGCCGAGGCGTCGCTGCCCGCCAGCGCGAGCGGCAGGAGCCCCACCGCCACGGCAGCCGCGACGACGAACCGGCGGCCTCGTCGCCGCGGCTGCGTCCGCGTGGTGTGGGGATGCGATCGGAACGCGGACCCTCCGGCCGCGCGACCGTCGCGCTGATGCGCACGTGTCGTCATGGGAACCCTCCAGTCACCGCGCCCGTTGGGGCGTCGGCTCAGTGTCGGACCGGATGGGCGACCCGAGCGACCACCGCCGGGGTGAGGGTCGCTACGCCTTCTGTGCGACCACCGCCGATCGGTCTGGCCGTACCGTCGACCCATGCTTCGAGGGCCGAGCACCTGATGGGACGCGAGACCACGGTCCTCGCCCTCGCCGCGGTGCTCGTCGGGCTCGCCGTGCGCCGGCTGGTGCACCTGACCGAGCAGCGGGGAGCGCCCGGGATCGGCCAGCAGACCGCCTTCGGGCTGTGCTGCGGGCTGCTCGGAGCGATGGTCGCCGCGGTCCCCTACGCCGACGTCGTGCCTGACGGGTGGGAGCGGACGCTGCTCGTCGGCATCGGGGCGGCGCTCGCGGCGATCGCCTGCTCGGGGATCGTGAAGCGGGTGCGGAGGCGGCGGCAGCGGCTGGCGGCGGTGCCGGTCACCGGCCGACGAGGCGCCGCAGACCCGGCGCATCGCGCTGCTCGACCATCCGCAGGCACAGCGGCCCGTAGTGGCCCGACCGGCCGTCGCCGAGGCGCCGCTGCTCCTTGACCGCCCGGTGCATCCAGCACGTGTGGAACAGGGGCTCGGCGAGGTGGCGCTCGATGCCGAGGCGCCAGCAGTAGGCGTCGACCCACCCGGCGGCCTGGTGGGCGATCGGCGACGACCCGAGGAGGTGCCGTCCGATGGCGTGGCCCCGGTCGAGGCCGCGGCGCCGACCGGCCCGCACCGCGAAGGACCGCAGGAAGTAGAAGAGGTCCCACAGCGGCGGACCGTGGAGCTCGGCGGACTCCCAGTCGAGGATGCGCACCCGGTCGTCCTGGTCGACCAGCAGGTTCCAGGTCCCGAGGTCGCCGTGGAACAAGACCGTGGGCGGCGGTTCGACGAGCAGCTGGGCGACCTGGTCGATGAGGAACGCCGCCGTCGCCCGATCGGGGCGCTGCTGGTCCAAGAAGGCGTCGAGCACGTCCCGCAGGGCCTCGAACGGGCTGGGCTCCTGCGGCGCGTGGTGCGTGGCCGCGCCCAGGTCCGTGATGGCCCGGACGGCGTCGGCCGCGACCGGGCAGCTGGCGACGAGCGCCGAGCGGTCGAGGAACGGCTGGCCCGCGATCGCCTCCTGGACCGAAGCGGCCATCCCGGCGACCTGGGCCGTGCCGCGCTCGACGGGGACGCGCGTCGCGACCTCGCCGCCGCGCCGGTGCAGCGCGGCGAGGGCGAGCGACTCGTTCTCGAGGCGGAGGTTGAAGCGGGGGTGGCGCGTGACCTTGACCACGAGCGCCGGCTCGTCCACCGACGAGGTGCCGACCCGCGCCACCGCCTTCTGGGACGGGTAGGCCGACGGCACCCGGAGGTCCCACGACGTGCCGTGCGCACCGGGGACCGCCGAGGCGACCACCCGGTCGAGCCAGGTGGGCAGCGACGTCGCCGCGCTCCCCTGCCGCACGGCCACGTGCACCCCACCGGTGGTCCGCCGCCCGAGCCGCTTGCGGTGCTCGCCGCCGGCCGGCCGGATCGTCGCGAGCCCCGACGCAGCCAGGGCCCGGGTCCACGCGGCGCCCGGGGGCCCGGCCAGCACCACGGCGCGGATCCCGGCCAGCCAGGCCGGCTCCTGGAGCACGCCACCGCCCCGCGTCGCCGCGGCGTCGAGCACGAGCAGGTCGGCGGGCTCGGGCACCGGGAGGTCCGGATCGACCACGTCGACCCGGGCGCCCCGGTGGGCGAACCAGGAGGCGGCCGCCGGGTCGGGCACGCCCGCGAACAGCACCCGGCGCGGGGACGGGTCGTCCAGCCGCAGGAGCCAGCCCGGGCAGGTCGGGCTGCCCGGGCGGTTGTCGGTCGCCGCCTCCTGCGGCCGGACCGCCATCAGGTCCCGGCCGGCGTGATGACGAGCTGCGGGGCCGTCGCCGTCTCCCGGCTGGCGAAGATGGCGCTGTCGGTCCCGGTCCCGCTGAGCAGGAACGACACGTTGCCGTTGCCGGTGACCGCGGCCGTCACGTCGTACTCGACCCACGTGCCGACGCCCGTGGTCGCGCCGAGGGTCCGGAGGGTGCCCGTGGCCGGCGGCGCGGTGGCGTAGGTGAGGGTCGTCTCGCCCCAGCCGGAGGTGGTGGTGCTGAGCGTGCCGGCCGCCTTGCTGGCGTCGGTCACGTACAGGCGCAGCACCGCCTTGGCCGGGGCCTGGGTGAGGCCGGTCGGCGCGAACCGGAGGTAGGCGAGGTACGCCGGGTCACCGGCGCGCGTCCGCAGCTCCGCGGTCGTCCCGTAGTTCTTCGTCGGACTCGAGCTCTTGACCAGGGCGTCGGCCGTCGGCGTGAACGTGGTCGGCGTGCCCACGGGCGTCGATGCCCCCACCTGGATGAGCCCGCCGCGCACGTTCGTGCTGCTGCCCACGGCGTTCGTCACGGTGAGCGTCACCGTGTACGTGCCCGGGTCGGTGTAGCGGTGCACCGGGTTGCGGGTCGTGGCGCCCGTCCCGTCGCCGAAGTCCCACGACCACGAGGTCGGGGTCCCCGTCGACGTGTCGGTGAAGGTCACGTCGACCGGGGCGGTGCCCGACGTCGGCGTGGCGGTGAACGAGGCCACGGGCGCGGTCGGGTTGGGGGGCGGCGGCGGTTGGCTGCCGCCCAACGGGTCGTAGTGCGTCCAGTACCGACGGGTCGTGTCGTTGGTGGCCAGCACGACGAGCCCGGTGGTCGAGTCCACCGCCTGCTTGGTCGACGTGGCGTTGTTGATGTCCGCGCTGTCGGCGTCGGTCAGGACCGCGGTGCCCTTGCCCGGCGCGAAGTTCAGCGACGAGAGCGGGGCCGTCTTGCGGTAGATCGAGCCGCCCGACTGGCCGCTCGTGGCGAACATCTGGGCCTCGCTGCGCCCGCGGTCGATCACCACGATCGGCCGGGTGTGGTTGTCGCTGCCGAGCCCGTAGACGTGGCTGCTCCAGCTGCCGGTCGGGCTGCGGTCGAGCAGGTGGACGAGCGGCGAGCTCCCCGTCTTCGAGGTCTTGACGGCGGCGAGGATGCGGCCGTTCTGGTCGGCGACGTTCTTCAGGTTGATGTGGTCGTCGGCTGCGCTCGTGCCGGTGTAGGCGACCTCGGGTGCGCTCCACGTGCCGGCGGCGGCGCTGTCGAGGTGCGAGGCGAAGTACATGGTGTCCGCGCTCTGGTTGCTCCAGAGGACGCCGATCCGGTTCCCGCCGAAGGAGACGATCGACGAGATGTCGTCGCTGGTGACCTTGGATCCGGCCACGGGCAGGGCGAAGGGCGTCCCCCACGAGGTCCCGCCCACGGACGACACCGCCACCATCACCTGCAGGTTCTGGGTCCACGTGGCCCACAGCCGGCCCTGGCTGTCCTCGTCGATGACGAGCGTCTCGGACTTCGCGCCGTTGATCTGGACGGGGAACCCGGGATCGAGGGTGTAGGTGTCGGTGCCCGCCTGGTAGCTGAACCGCCGCAGGTACGAGGGGGCCGATCCCGTGGAGCTCGAGCCCTCGGCGAAGGCGTGCGACGCCACGTACAGCTTGGAGCCGTCCCACATGACGTCCGAGCGGGCGTTGGAGCGGTCGTCGAGGCGGGTCGACGTCTTCACCCACTGGTGGGTGCTCACGTTGAGCTTGTGGACGTAGAAGTCACCGGTGGCGGTGTCCCACATCTCCGCCCACCAGGAGCCGTCGTTGTACCAGAGCTTGCTCTCGGGCTTGGAGCCGGTGGGCGAGCCCGACGAGCCCTGGAAGGACGGGCCCTCCCACCCGATGTCGCCCGGATCGGCGGCCGCGGCGCGGGGCGCGGCGATCGGCGATCCGGCCGGGAGGGGCTCGAACGCGATCACCGCCAACATCGCGGCCAAGGCCAGCGGGAGGAGCGCTCGGAGCGCTCGGGGATGGGGGATCGATGCGCGGGTCATGGCGCCTCCCTTGTTCGAGACGACCCGGGCGGGATCGGGTCGTCGACGGTGGCCAGCATCCCCGTGGCAGCCGAGAGCGCCGCGAGGAGCCAGAAGTAGCGGATGTACGCGAAGTGCAGGAACAGGCCGGTCGTGAGGTAGGTGACGATCGCCAGCGCGAACCCGGTGGCGAGCGCGCTGACGTCGGACCGCGTGCGGGCGAAGGCGCGGCGCGCCCGGGCCAGCGAGGCGAACAGCGACGCGGTGAAGCCGCCGAACGCGACGAGGCCGAGCACCCCCAGCTCAGCGGCCAGGCCGAGGTAGAGGTCGTGCGCCTCGCGGTTCACGCCGACGATGCGATCGGCGCCCTGGGCGCGCGCCTCGTCCTGGAAGTAGGTCGGGAACAGGCCCGGCCCGACCCCGATGACCGGGTGCCGGAAGAAGACGGCGGTGGCCGCGACCGCCTCCGTGTAGCGGTTGGCGAACGAGCCGTCCTGGGGCACGTCCGCGCTGGTCCGGGCCGCGACCGAGGACCGGGCCGACACCACGGTCGACGCGCGCGCCGCGAAGTTGGGCGCGATCGCGGCCAGCAGGACCACGACCGCCGCCGCGGCCACGACCGCGGTCGAGGCGCGGATCCACCGCAGGGCGATGCCGATCAGGGCGGTGAGGACCAGGCCCACGGCGGCGCCCCGCGAGTACGTGAGGACGATGCCGGCGACGATGCCGACGGCCGAGATGCGAGCGGTGAGGCGCGCGCTGCGGGACCGGTCGGCCACCCCGAGGGCGATCGCCACCGGGAGCACCACGGCCAGGCTCTGCGCCCACCGGTTCTGCTCCCCGATCGGTCCGGCGTGCCGTGGGGAGCCGCCCCCGTCGGCCCGGCCGATGACGGCGTCGCTCATCGTGGCGAACCCGGCGAAGTCCTGCCCGTCCGATCCCGACACCTGCTGGATCAGCGACAGCGTGCCCAGGAGCCCCGCCGTCACGACCAGGACGAGCGCCGCGGCCCGCACGAGCTGGGTCCCGCGGACCGCGTTGACCAGCAGGGCGAACAGCACGAGGCCCTCGACCAGGAAGGTCAGGGCCGCCGCCACGCTCTGGTCCGGGTCGCGCGAGGCGAGCGCCGAGGCGAGCTGCACGACGAGCAGCGCGACCACCCACACCATGGGGCGCGGGAACAGCACCGGCTGGTGGCGGGCGAGCACCTGGTGCCCCGCGGCGAGCAGCAGGAGCACCGGGATCACCAGCGCGAGCGCACCCGGCGCACCGTGCTCGCGGACGGCGACGACCGTGGCGTTCGAGAAGAGCAGCCCGACCGCGGCGAGGGCCGCCACATCGGGCCAGATGATCACCAGCACGCCGACGAGCAGCGCGCCGACCGCGGCCACCAGGATCGCCTCGCCCTGGGTCAGCAGCGCGATCAGCGCCGCGCCGACGATCACGCCCAGGCGCGCCGGCCAGGGACCGAGGCGCAGCGCGGCCTCGACCCGGGACCGTGGGTGGGCGACCGCGGTCACGTCTCCGCCTCCGCGGCGACGGGGCGGTCCCGCTCGGGCTCCCAGCGGTCGATGCGGTGGCCGCCGAGCACGTGGGCGGCGGCGACCACGCCGGCGGCGTTCACCATGCAGAAGTAGGCGGCCAGGCCGCCGAACCGGGTGCGGCCGATCCGGCTCTCCGGGCTGGCGAGGGCGGCCAGGCCCGGGATGTAGACGGCGAGCTGGCCGGCGAGCGCGAGGCGGTAGATCGGTGACCGGCGGACCGAGGCCGAGCTGGCGATGAGCGCGGCGAGCAGCGGGACCCCCATCACCCGGCGCAGGACCTTGTGGTTGACCAGCTGGAACGCGTAGAAGCCGTGGCGGCGCGGGTCCAGGAGGATCCGCCGGTGCACGACCGCCTGGAGGCCGCGGGTCATCACCCGGACCTTGCGGCGGAACTCGGCGTCCACCGTCGCCGCGACCGGCTCGTACACCGTGGCGTCGCCGGCGAACACGAGGCGCCGCCCCTGCTCGATCACGCCCGTCGAGGTGGTGAAGTCGTCGGTGACGCCGTCGGGCACCACGCCCACCAGCTCGCGGCGCACCGCGTAGAGCGCGCCGGTCGCGCCGATCACGCTCCCGCCCGCGCTCTCCGCCTCCTTCAGCATCCGGTCGAAGTCCCAGTAGCGCTGCTCCCCCGCCGCCGTGCCGCTCACCGTGGCGGCACCGGCCGGCGGCTCGTAGCGCTGGTCCCCCGCCACGCCGCCGACGTCGGGATCGGCGAGCGGCCGGACGAGGCACCGGAGCGCGTCGGGCGCGAAGCGGCTGTTGGCGTCGGTGAACACGACGACCTCGCCGGACGACGCCGCGATGGCGGCGTTGAGGGCCGCCGCCTTCCCGACCCGCGACAGCACGATCACCCGCACCCGGGGATCGGCAGCGGCCTCCTCCGGGGTGCCGTCGGTGGAGCCGTCGGAGGCCACCACCACCTCGAGGAGCTCGGCCGGGTAGTCCGAATCGAGGACGCTCTGGAGCTTCGTGCCGATCCCGCCGGCCTCGTCGTGGGCCGCGATCACCACCGAGATCGACGGGGTGATGTCCGCGGCGAGCACCGGCCGGGGCCGGATCCGGCTGCGCACCAGCGCGGCGAGCGGGAAGCCGACGTACGTCTCGGCGATGATCGCCGACGACACCCAGAAGACGGTGACCATCACGGCGCACCTCCGGCGAACCGCCGGGCCAGCTCCCGCGCCGAGCGGTCGTTGTCGAACTCGTCCGCCACCAGCTCGTGGGCCCGATCCGCCCACGCGGCCGCGACGGCCGGCTGCCGGGCGATCCGCGTGAGGGCCGCGGCCAGCCCCTCGGCGTCGCCCGGCTCGACCAGGAGGCCGGTGTCCTCGTGGCGGACGATCTCGGGGATGCCGGAGAGGCGGCTGGCGATGACGGGCACCCCCACCGCCATGGCCTCGACGATCACGACGGGCAGGCCCTCGCGCCGGCCGTCCGCGCTCGGCACGCTCGGCGCGACCAGGACGTCGGCGGAGGCGAGGAGCTGGCGGACGCGCGGCTGGGCCACGGCACCGGTGAACGAGACAGCCCCGCCGAGGCCGCCGGCGACCACCTGGGCCACCAGGTCGGCCCGGTCCGGACCATCGCCCACCAGCGTGAGGTGGACGTCGGTGCCCTCGTCGCGAGCGCGGCGGCACGCCTCCACGAGGTGGGTCTGGCCCTTGACCTCGTGCAGGGTCCCGATCACGACCGCGCGCAGCGGATCGGACGGCGTGCGATGGCGCGGCTCGCGGCGGGGGAACTCGACGGCGTCGACGCCGCAGCGGATGGTGACCACGCGGTCGGCCGGCACCGCGATCCCGGCCCGGCCGCAGGCCTGCAGCACGACCTCCCGGTTGCTGTCGGACACCGCCACCACGAAGGCGGCGGCCTGCACCTTCTCGGCGAGCATGTGCTGGTCGCGGTGGATGTCGGACCCGTGGGCCGTGAAGCTGAACGGGATGCCGCTCAAGCGGTGGATCACGTAGGCGGCCGCCGCCGGGTGGGTGGCGAAGTGGGCGTGCACGTGCTGCACCCGCTCCGCCCGGAACCGCTCGGCGAGGTGGACGGCGAGCGGGAACGCGGCCAGCGCGCCCACCAGCAGCCGCCGGCTCCCGAGGTTGCCCCGCACCAGCGCGCCGAGCGTCCGCAGGTAGGCGCCGGGCTGGCGGCGCAGCGCGCTCCACTGGCTCCCCACGACCGGCGCGGACAGCAGCGACTCGTAGCGGACGCGGGCCGCGAGGGCCCGCTCCGACGGCTGCACCACCGCGCTCCGCTCCCGGTGGAGCGGATGGAGGTGGGCGTCGACGCCGGCCCGCACGACCGCCGCGAGCTCGCGGGCCACGAACGTCTCGGTGAGGCGCGGGTAGCGCGAGACCAGGTAGGCGACCCGCGGCGCCCCGGGCGGCGGCCCCATCGTCGACGGAGCGGGGCCCGGATCGAGGAGCGGCGACGGCCGGGTGCGCACCGTGCTCACGACGAGGACCTCGTGCTGCTCCGGCCCGAGCCGTTCGAGGCGACCAGGTCGGCAGCCACCTCGGGCTCGACCGGCAGGGCCTCGTCGAGGTCGTCCATCGGCTCGCCGTCACCATCGCCGTCTGCTCCCGACGGGTCGCCCGACGCCTTGGCCTCGCGACCGGAGAACGCCCGCCGGGTCGTCCCGGGCCGCTCGTGCAGCACGGTCAGCGCCAGGTTGGCGTCCACGACCTCGAGGTTGGTGACCGCGTCGGTGATCATCGACCGCCGGGCCTGGAACCGGCGGACGCTGAGGACGGTGGCGTCGGCGACGCGCGCCCACACGAGCGTGGCCGCGCTGACCGTGGCCGGCTGCCCGAACACGACGAGGAGGCCGTCGTCGAGGACGATGCGTTCTCGCAGCTCGGTGGCGTCCTCGACGGTGATGGCCTCGGCCTCGGTCCAGCGCGGGCGCGAGCCCCGGGCCACGATCACCGGCCCGGCCAGCGGCGTCAGCTCGCCGGTCGAGGCGTCGAGGAGCGTCACCGCGGGACGGCGGCGCGCCCACACCGCGCCGAGGCGCTGGGCCAGGCCCGCGGTGCCGTCATCGTCGGTGACGCCGGTGACGAGCACGCACCGCACCGAGGGCGCGGCGAGGTCGAGGTGGGTGGCGATGATCCGGTACGGCTCGAGCTCGGCGGCCAGGTCGGCGCCCGGGCGGTCCCGGCGGCGCTTGACGGCGATGGTCGACACGCCGGTGAGGGCCTCGACCTTCTCGACCGACTCCGCCGTGTCGCCGACGAACTCGAACAGGAGGACGAGCGTGATCGAGCCGAGCAGCCCGGCCAGGGCGGCGAGCGGGACGATCAGGTCGAGGCGCGGGCTCACCGGCGAGCTGGGGACGTCGGCCGGGTCGATCACCCGCAGCTGGCCCTCGGGCCGCGTCGGGTCCTGCTTGCCCAGCTCGAGCAGCTCGGCCGCCACCGCGTTGGCCGATGCGGCCGCAGCCTCGGCGTCGTGCGACCGGGCCCGCACCACCAGGAAGCGGGTGGTGCTGTTCGCGGTGGCCCGCACCCCGGTGCGCAGCTGGCCCTTGGACACGTCGAGCTTCTCGGCCGCGCGCGAGAGCACCTCGTCGGTGGTGGCCAGCTCGGCGTAGGTCTGGCCGAGGTCGCCGGACGCCCGCATGGTGTCGGTGTCGGTGCTGAGCGGCCCGACCAGCAGCTCGGCGCGGGCCTCGTAGGTCTTCTCGGCGTTGGAGCCGAGGAGCAGGCCGACGCCGGCGGCGACGGCCGTGGCGATGAGGATGACGCCGAGCCATCGGCGGATGATGGGGACGAAGCCGGTCAGTTCCACGGGACCCTCCAGGGCAGCGATCGGTCCCCGTCCGGACGGCTCCTGGTCGCGAGGGCCGTCCGGACGAGGTCATGGACCCGGTGGGGCCCAGGTCGGAGCTGGATGCGGACCAGCGGCGCCGATGCCCGGCGGCCGACGTTGATCCGGGGCACGCGGAGCCAGTCCGGCTCCCGGCCCACCACACCGCGCGAGGTCGTGAACGCCATGCGGATCCCGCAGCGGGCGGCCGCGGCGACGGCGCGGTCGTCGAGGTGGCCGCCCGGGTACGCCAGCACCGGTCGCACCGCGTTGCCGAGCTGCTGGCGCAGGTCCACGAGGGACCCGGCGATCTCGCGGTCGAGGCACTCCTCCTCGACCTGGTCGAGGAAGGGGTGGTGACGGGTGTGGCTCCCGATCGCGAGGCCTTCGGCGGCCATGCGCCGGAGCCCGGACCACGACGAGGTCGCCGGCCGGGGTGCGGTGCAGCCGGCGTCCGCGCAGACCTCGTCCACGAGGACCTGCCCCTCGTGGTGGGGACGGGCGCCGACCATGGCCTTGAGCTCGTCGCGCGCCCGGCACCGGTCCGCCTCGGCGGCGAGGGGCCAGGTGCGCCCGTCGGCCCGCAGCTCGGGCCCGGGGTGCTCGGCCACGGCCTGGTGCAGCCGGTCCCACCAGAACGTCCGGTGCTGGTCGGGGTAGCGGGCCGGGACGAACATCGTGGCCGGCACGCCGAGGTCCCGCAGGACCGGCCAGGCATGCTCCTCGACGCAGGCGTAGGCGTCGTCGAAGGTGATGTGGACCGCCCGGTCGGGCAGGGCCGGACCCCCGTCGGCGGCGGCGAGCATCTCGTCGATGGACACGGGGTGGGCGTGCTCGCAGAGCATGCGGACCTGCTGCTCGAACGCGTCCGGCGCCACGGCCAGGCCGGGCAGCAGGTCGGGCCGCTCGTCATCGGGCGCGACCCGGTGGTACGTGATGACGGCCGCGGCCGGGACCCGGCCCGCGCCTCGCTCGGCCACCCACGCCAGGATGGTCAGCGCCTGGTCTCGCGCCCGTTGGCGCCTCGTGCTGTCAGCCATGGGACCACGCCTTGTGCGCGGCGTGCCCGACGGCACGCCGGATGCCGGGGATGATGGGACGCCGGTCGTCGCAGGCGGCGAGGTCGTCGCCCTGGTGCGGCCGGAAGAGGTCGAGGGCGGCGAGCAGGCCCTGCCGCCGGTCGAGGTCGACGAGCTCGGACGCCTTGCGGCCCTTGGCCAGCACCGAGCCGATCCACACCAGCTCGAGGTCCAGGTTCCGAGACACGACGTCGGGCCGGTACGACAGGTCCAGCTCCGCCGAACGCACCGAGGGATCGCCCCGGTGCACGGCCAGCATCTGGGCCGGGATGTCGCAGCCGGCGAGCACGGCCAGGGGCAGCGACCCCCACAGCCTCCCGTTGATCTCCATGAACGCCGGCCCGTCGGGGCCGGCCTTGAACTCGACCATCGCCGCGCCGGTCCAGCGCAGCTCCCCGAGGAGCGCGCAGGCCACGGCGAGCAGGTCGGGGTCGGTGGGCACCGTCACCCGCCGGGCGCTCGCCCCGCCCGACACCGGCACCTCGTGCAGCCGCCGGTGCTGGACCGCCACCAGCGGCCGCCCGTCGTCGAGGACCATGCCGATCCCGAGCCCGACGCCCGCGTGGTACTCCTGCGCCACGACCTGCTGCCCGGACCGCTCGACGGCGCGGTGCGCCTCGGCGTCGCTCCAG
>Ga0247822_10000623_pt1 | contig 19763 bp, 52 predicted proteins | sample 13C_Cellulose_Da_FD_192423 | JGI IMG/M metagenome (GOLD analysis project Ga0247822, IMG submission 192423) | Soil microbial communities from agricultural site in Penn Yan, New York, United States - 13C_Cellulose_Day30 | ecosystem: Environmental > Terrestrial > Soil > Agricultural land | place...
TGGTTCTGATGAGGGCTTCCATCTGGGCTCTGGTGGCGGCAGACCATTTGACTTCGGGGGAGGGTGTGGCGTTCATATGATCCTGAGGGCGTGCTGGGTCTTGCCGTCTTTGTCGACGACGAGGAGTTTGGCCCCTGCTTGGGTTTCGGTAGTGATATGGTCGTAGAGGGCGAGGGCTCTCCGGATGGTCTCCGCTTTGGAGTCAGAGTTTGTGGCAATCACGAGCTTTTCGAGCAGTTGTGAGGTTTGCTCGCTAAGTTCGAGGTTGAGCCGCTTGTTGTTTCTTCCGGCTGGGCGTGTCATGCCTTATGAATACGTGCAACGAGCCGGGAGTGTTACGCCGCATCAGGAGTGATGAGGAGGGCTGGGACAATGATGGCGGATTTCTTGCCGTCCCAGGGCTCATCCTTGATCCAGGACTGGCCGAAGTATTTCAGTTCGATGGTCTTCTGGATGGCTTCGGAGACAGCTTCTTCGAGATTCTGTGGGGTCTGGCGGGCGACGATGTAGCGGTCCACCATGCTCATGTGGTGGACGAGTTGGACTTTGCGGTAGCGGCCGACGTCGGGGATCTTCTGGAGTTGTTCGTTGAGGTTGAAATTGCAGGGGGAGAGATCGACCACATGGGCGGTCTGGACGCGGGTGAAGCTCCTCTCCAGCTTGGGGATGAGGGATTCGAGGATGGAGTCGGCGATGGAGCGGGCTTCGGGCATTGTCGTTTTTCCGGGAAAGGTGGCGGGGACTCTCGTTTGTGGCGAGAGTCCCGGCTCCCGGTAATCTCTACCGCTGGCGGCGGTGCTGGTCTTGGAGGGTCTGGATGGCGTCCCGTCCGACTTCGGTGAGGGTGATCTCGGTGGTGTCTTTGCCGATTTCGGCGAGGTCGAGTCCCTTGATCTTGTGTTCGCGGACACCGCTGGGTCCGCTGAAGGTGATGGTGTCATCGTCGAGGACGATGGTGGTGAGGGGGGTGCCGTTGACGAGTCCGGCGATGACCTTGCCCTTGCGGTCGTGGCCCATACAGAGGGCGGCGAGGGCTTCGACGATGGCGCCCTGATGGAGATCGAGAAACTTGTTGGCCATGGGTCTTGTCTCGCGGTGGTTGAAGGAAGAGGACTCCTACCTGTGGCGGGAGCCCTGATCCCTGTTAACCCCTCCCCGTTAGCTCTGGGCTCGTTGGCTGATCAGGGGGCTGACTGTGGGAGTATCGGGGCGTTCGTAGTGTCGCACTTTTTCGGCGAACGGAATCCCGTAGGTCTTCAGGACTTTGCGGGCTTTTTCGGTGTCTTCGAACTCGCAGTAGCTAACGCCGTCCCAGCCGGATACTACAGCCTTCAGGAGGGTGTAACCGGTGTCGGACTTGGCGAATTTGCCGATGTCGGCGTGAGTTTTCTTGACGCAGTTGACCTTGGGGGTGACTTTCCAGGTGGTCTGACCACAAGGCTTGCCGTGACGGTCCTTGATGCCTTCGTGAGTGTAGTCTTTCTCTTTGGGGAGATCGACTCGGAGTCGTCTGGTCGTGACGAGCATTGCTTTCTTCTCCGGGGTTGGTGGGACTCCTACCTGTGGCGGGAGTCCTGGCCTTCGTTAACCCCTACCAATGCCACCAACCATCCGTCAGCTTCCGAAGATCGCCAACGGTGGTGTCGTGCTGGCCCTCCTGATAGGCTCGTTCGAGGCGGATCGTCGTCGCGTCAGGGTGGCTGAGGATGAAGTCGCAGATGTTGAGGTTGGGGTGGCCAGTCGGCTCTTTGGCGTCGCCGACGTAAAGATGCATGTTGCCGTACGCAGAATCGACGAGGACGAGGGTGAGAGCAGGTTGTGCTGGCTGACTCTCCTGGAGGCCGTCGACGTACTTCTTACAGGCGGTGAGATCCAGTTCGGGGTGAAACCGCCGATAGAGGACGATGGCGGAGACGGTCCCGGCAGCTTTCTTGACCATCGGGACATCATCTTCGGTGAGATCGGCGAGGACGATGTCGCGGGCTTTCGACATATCAGCTTGCATCCGGCTGATTTCGAAGAGGATGGTGGCGGCGTCGGCTCTTCCTTCGCGAATGGCCTGATTGATGTTGAAGCAGGCGGTCCTCACTTTGAAGGTCTGGCTTGTGATGGCGTAGGTGTTGATGCTTGCTCTCCGGGAATGTGACAAAAAGGCCGGGGGTGGTTAGCCCCCGGCTCGTGGGTCGGGTTTATTCGGAGACGATTTCTCCCGTTCCGGGGACGGGGACGATCTTCGGCCAGACGAGGGTCGGGTCTTCGGGGCTGAGGTAGTGGATCTGGAGGCCGGGGGATTTTCCTTCGTCGATGTGCCTGCGGTGGAAGAGGAAGATGCAGTCGGCTTCCTTCTCGTCGTTGGTGATGAGGACGCCTGCGGGCTGCCTTGGGTCGCCGTTGGCGGGGAGGGCGAAGGTTTGGAGTTCTCCGTAGTACCTGTGGAAGCCGATTCCTCCGCCGTGTTCGCTGATGATGGCGATGGCTTCGTCTTCTTTGAGAGCGCTGGGGTGGGTTTCCTGCATTGTCTTGTCTCCGGGGTTGATGGGTCGGACCCTTTCTTGTGGCGGTCCGACCCTCCCCCGTCAACTCTCAGTCCCGCATGCTGCGGTGGGATTCAGCCCTCTCCCGGATGTGCCGTTGGATGCTCTCGATGTTGCCGGGCTGAAGCTGCTCAAAGACGACGAGCAATGGGTGGTTCAGGAGTTCTTCTTCGGTCTTGTCGACGCCTGCCCCGCCATCATACGCTGGCTGGCTGGGAAAGGGGAATGTCTCATACAGGAAATCGATGGCTTGGCCAACGGCCTGCGTGAGAGCTTCGGCTTGCTTTGCATCAAGAGTGATTGTGATCATTTCTGCCTCGCGGTGGTTGCCGGGGCTCGTTCCCCGGTGAGAGAGTGTGGCGAGGGGGCGGGCTGTTGTCAACCCTGCCCCCTCCTCCCACCACGGAGTTCAGATATTCATTGCGGCGATGAGAGCCTCATCGCTTGCCTCTTCCTGTCCTTCCCAAATGACCACATGGTCCGCTTCGAGGCCGGGCTGGCGAAGAACCATGCGAACATGCCGTTTGGGCTTGGTGTGGTCGTTCAGGAGGAACACGAGGTCACGGAGATCAGAGAAATTGCAATCGTTGCTGTCGGTACGGGCGAAGAGGACACTGATCATTGGCTTTGTCTCGCTGTGGTTGCCGGGGCTCGTTCCCCGGTGAGAGAGTGTGTCAAAAAGGGGAGGGGCTGTTAACCCCTCCCCGCTCCCACCACGGAGTTAGCACTTGTTGACCTTGCGGAGGGCCTCAACCTCCTCGTCCGTGTAGGGCTCACGGCTGGCGATCATGATGGTGTACTTGTAGCCGTCCCCAACCTTTTGGTTCAGGAGGGCGATCGTGCTGTTCTTGTCACCGCTGTGGATGACCGGCAGGAGACTCTGTCCCGCCGCGTTCATCTTTTCAACTTCCCGGAGGATGGTCTCAACGGGCTCTCCGGGGACGGTGCGGGACCGGTTCCAGGTGGAGGTGTTCTGGTCGTAGAAGGCGACGTGCATTTTGGCTCTCGCGGTGAGTGGGTCGGACCTTTTCTTGTGGCGGTCCGACCCGCTCCCGTTAACTCCTAGTCGGCGAATACCGGGTACACCCAGCCCCTGCCCGCTCTGCTACGGTACCGGGCGTGGGTGGGTTTGGGTTGTGCGGTGGTTCCACCTGCGAGAACCGTTTTGGCAGCTTCGAGGTACGCTTGGATCTCGTCGTCGGTCAGTTCGACAGTAGAGGAGACCTTGTGGCGGTTGGCCTTTCCGCCAGACTGTGGGAAAACGTTGTCTGGTGCGGTGGGGTCGCCGCACTCGACGAGAACGTACTCGCCTTTGGCGTGGCTAAAGAGGATAGGAGTTTGGTGGGCTCTGCTGTCAAGCGGATAAACCGCGAGGAGTTTCATTGTCTGTCTCCGGGGTGGTGGGCTGACTCCCTCCTGTGGCGGAGTCAGCCCCTCCGGGAAACCCCGCTCAAGAGCGGAAGTCACTCCGGGTCGCTCGGTTGAGGAACTCAGTGAGCGTCTCGGTGGTTTCCTTCTCGTTGAGCCACTCCACGACTGTCGCGGCTGCTTCTGCCGGGAAGTGTTCCTCGAAGCGTTCCGCTGCCTTGTACCCGTTGTAGTAGTGGGGGGTGCCGAAGTCCGGGTAGCCGCACTCGGTGTCCACCGTTTCGCCGTTGAGGGTGGTCGACCACTCGTCCGGGCAGCCGCTGCTGCCGAAGACCGTCTCGAAAACGAGCGGCCCTTTGTTCGTGTCGAACGTGGCTTTGAGGGTGCCGCAGGACCGGCTGTCGCCGGTGTCGAGTTCGTGGCTGACGTACTTGACGCTCTCGGGGGTGACGGCTGCTTTGAGTTCGGCGGTGGTCACTGTTTGTCTCCTTGGTGGTGGTGCCCTCTTGTGGCGGACACCACCCCTCCCGTAAACCCTACAGGCCACGACGGCGGAGTTCGGCTGCCGCGTAGATGACTTCGTCGGCGTAGTAGCTGTTGTTGGGATTGGTGGGGTTCGCCTCGATGGCTTCCTTGGCGTCCTTGATGATGAACCTCAGGGAGGATTCGTCCTTGCTCCTCAGCATCTTGGGGTAGGTGCTGTGGTTCATGATTTTGTCGGCAACCATTGTCGTTTCTCCGGGGTTGGTGGGGGACTCTCACTTGTGGCGAGAGTCCCCACTCCCGTAAACCCTCAGTCTTGGTCGATTTCGAGCAGCGGACCGCCGAAGGCGGCGATGGTGGGCGGTACGGGGTTGTCGATTTTTGTGATGGTGTCGTTCTGGAGCATCCAACGTCTGTTGGTTTCGACGTTCTCGGGGCTGAAGTCGCCGCTGAGACGGATGGCGAGGGCCTGCCGATAAGCGTGGTCCTCGTCCGTCGCAATGAGAAGGGTGGCCACTTCTCCAGTGGACCAGCACCAGAGGCTAAAGTGCAGCGGAATAGTGATCGTGATGGGCTGCGGTTCCATGTCTCGTTTCTCCGGGGTTGGTGGGGGACTCTCACTTGTGGCGAGAGTCCCCGATCCCGTAAACCCTCAGAGTTCGAGGATGTGGTAGGCGATCGACCAGTAGTCGCCATCTTCGGTCCTGCGGAAGAAATCTCGGAGGCCGTCGCGGCGTTCGTCCATCTCGACGGCTCCGGTCTCTTCCCACTTCGTGATGGGGGCGGCGTGGAGCGAGATGTCGTCCTCGCTCTCGTTGTCGATCTCTCGGGCTTCGTTCTCGTTGGCGATGTCCTCGGCCTGCCAGCGTTCGATGTCGGCGTCTTGGAGGACGAGGAGTTCTTCGCGGGTGCCGGTGCCGATGGCGTTCAGAGAATTGGAGGGCTTGCCTTTCCAATCGTGGTTGCAGACGGAGCGGAAGAGTGTGAGCATTTTCGTTTTCTCCGGGGTTGGTGGGTCGATACCAACTTGTGGCTGGATCGACCCTCCCCGTAAACCCTACTCGTCGTCGAATTCTTCGTCTTCCTCATCGACGGGACAGAACTCGGTGACGAGGGAATCCAAGACGCTGTCGTCGACCTCTTCGGCCGACAAGACGTAGAGGATCGTCTCGGTTTCGTGGCCCCCTTCCGCTGCGGCGATCACGACCGCGTGGCCGTCCCGCTCGATGAGCTTCTTCGGGCCGATCGGAGTGTACTCGCTCTCATCATTGTTCTGACAGATCACCTCGAAGGCGACTCCCGTCATTTCCTTCGACTTCGGCTCGATCGTCGAGCGGCTCCACTCCTGGGGATTGCTGTCGTACATCGCAACGTGCATGGTTTTCGCTTTCGTGAAAGGAAGGAAGTTGACCCCATCCTGTGGCGAAGGGAGCCTAGAGCGTTAACCCTAGACTCCCCCGTCTCCCACCACGGAGATCAAAGGCTCTCGCCGCGAATGAACTCCCCCAGCCGATTGCGAGCCAACTGGAGTTCGTGATTCAGAGCATCCCGGTCCTCGGGGTGCAAGTCCTTCTCCTTGAGGGCCTGCTCGTACGTGTCGACGTCGATCTTGAGTTCTTCGATCCGAGCGAGGCGGTCCTCGTAGGTGATCCCGCCAACCATCTGGACGATGTCGTTGGCCGTCTCGCGGGACTTGTGGGTGTGGCCGGTGTTCCACCACGTCTCACGGACCCCGTTGGGATAGATCCCGTAGGTGAAACCGCTGGGAATACTCGGATCGAGCCGGTGTTCCCCGATCTTGTCTACCGTGACGGTCTCTCCGGAGCGGGTGAGGTACTGTCCGATCTTGTTGATGACGACTGGCCGCATTGCGGACTCTCCAGAAGGTGGCGGGTTGGGTATCACAGTGTGTCAAAACCGAGAGGGGCTGTTAACCCCTCTCGGCTCTCCCACCACGGAGTTCAGTTCCGATCAGCGAGGCTCATATCGACTTCCCACGTGTCGCTGTGGTGGTCGAGGATGGCGGTTCCGGCGATGGCCTTGATGGCGTTGTAAATGTGGCCGTAATAATTGCTCTGTCCCGAATCGTGCGGACGCTGCCAATCCTTCCGATCTTCGTCGTTCGTGTGATCGGCACGGTTGGCCTGCTCAAGCATCTCGAACAGCATCCGAACGGTTTCTTCGTAACCCATTTTCTCGTCTCCAGATGGTGGCCAGGGCTAATTCCCCGGTACCACAGTGTGGCGACGGGTGAGACCAGAGTAAACCCCGGTCTCACCCATCCTCCCACCACGGAGTTCACTTGGACGGGAGCAGAACCTCCACCGCCTTGATCTGGTCAACCGTGCGAAGCCCAGCCGAGTAGCTGTAAGACCGGAGCGTGAGCGAGAGCGGCGACGAGAAACGCTGGGCCGCGTTACCCCGCACGACAGCGTCCGCATGCTCCTGAGGCGTCCGGAACTTACGGAGAGCCTCACGGACCGTTTCGAGAGCTTCCATGTCTTCCAAGAGCCAGCCGCCGTACGCTCCCAGCATGCTCGTCTCCGTAAGCTGCGGGTGGTCGTCCGACTCGACCGTGCCGAGGGGGCTGCACTCTTTGGCAGTGTTGGCCTCTGCGATGGTGGTCGTCCACTGCTTGGCTCGCCCCAGATGGTGTTCCCCGGCGATCATCAGGACTTCACGAGTGATCCCGGAGATCCGCATGTCCTTGACGGCCTGAGCGACCGGCAGGGCGATCGTGATGGTCGTCCGTTCACCGTTCCGGTTGTTGTCACCACCACCGATCGCGACTCCTCCGAAGTAGCTCCGGAAATCGCTGGCGATGATGGTCGCGGGGAGTTGGACGACGAGGACGGGAGCCTTGTTGTGGTTGGACGTGAGGGTCATCGGGAAGCTCCCGATGTCGCTCCGTCGCGTGTCCCACCATGCGGCACACTCGTAGTCTCGCTTGGTCTGCTCGATGTTGTCGGTGATCGTGAAGGTGGCGGCGTTTTCGATGGTCTTCATAACTTGCGTCTCCGAGTGGTGGAAGGTGAACGCTATACTGTGGCAAAAAGCCGAGGGAGCGTTAACTCCCTCGGCTCTCCCATCACGGAGTTCAGGTGCGATCCCGGTTGACCCATTCGCGGTCGTAGGACCAGCGACCCATCTCGGTGAGATCGAAGACGGGGTTCTCTGGCTCGTCGTTGTCGATCTCGATCTCGCCCCGCTGGGTCATCTCGTTGCGGACGTGGCCGAGCATGGCGTCCACGTTGAGGCGGTTCGCTTCCGAGTGCTGGGTGAGAAGCTCCCGGCGAAGCTGCTGCCAGGAGCAGGGTCCCATGGCAGCGAGGGCGATCATGACGTGAATGCGGGCGGTGATCGGGGAGGACATCGTTCGTTCTCGTGGTGGTTGCCGGGGCGAATTCCCCGGTATCACTTTGTGGCGAGCCCCCGATCTCCCGTTAATCTTGGGGCGGGACGCCGCCGATGGCACGCAGCCAGTCGAGCCCCTTCTCCGTGAGGAGAAACTCATCGCCGACAGTTTCAATATGACCCTGTGCACAATTCCATCGTAGAGCGAGCGACATTGACCGATGAAAGTCCACGGATCTCTTATGCCGCTCAATCTGGTGAGAGTGATACTCACCATTATAGATCTCAATGAGGGCTTGGATGCGGTGAAGTTGGAGATCGGGCATGGTTCTCACGTAATAACAGAAAGGACCGGGAGAGTCAATCTCGGTCCCGCTGATCACATCAGGCGACTTCGTTCGTCCAAAACTCGGTGCGAAGTCCGGTCCGATCCTGAGCGAACCAGAGGCGTCGGTACGGTCCGGCGTTCATTTCTTCGTGGGTGATGGTGAGCTTGAATCTCTCGCAGTGCTGGTGGGCGGCGTCAGCGTGGCTGGTGGCTTCAACCGGCTCGCAGGGCTCGTTGGAGGAACCCATCTTGCGGACAGCTTGGAATCGCATCGTCTCGTCTCCGGGTGGTGGTCGGGATCATCCCCGACACCAACTTGTGGCGGAACGGGGGAGGGGCGTAAACCCTCTCCCCCTTCTCCCACCACGGAGTTCAAGACTTCTTGGTATCTGCGGCGACCGTTGTACGGAAATCGGGCTCGGGAGGCTCGTAGAGCCCATCGGCATTCCAATAGCCGATATCGAGGATGTCTGTGCTTTCCATTTGCCCATAATGCTTCGCGTACTCGTCGACGTCGACTCGGGCGATGTCCCGGTAGTTGTCTTCGTCGGTCGCGTCAGCGTTGTCGCGGCATTCGACGACCTTTCCAGTGTCGTCGACAATGAGCATGCCGTAGCTGCCGGTGATTTGATATCGGAGGTCGTCCATCTTCAATCTCGCGGTGGTGCCGAGGAGAGTTCCTTGGTATCGGAGTGTGGCGGGTCGGGGGAGGAGCGTTAACCCTCTCCCCCTTCTCCCACCACGGAGTTCAGACGCTCGTCAGGGCGTATTCGATTTCCGCGATGCGGGCCATGCAGTCGAGAGGCCGAATCTTGGCCTTCGGGAGATCCTCCAGCACCATTTCGCAGATGTTGGCGGTCGTGCCCTTGCTCACGGTGCTGTGGACCACGACCGTTGTCCGGGGGTGCATTCGGGCGTAGTCGGCGATGGGCTTGGCCGACTCGATCGCGGTCATGGGCTTCTCGACGGTGCAGACGTCGATGAGAGTCAGGTCGTAATCGCCGAGGTTCATCGCGTCGTCGAGGGTCGCGACGTTGTGGATGGCGTCGTCGAATCCCAAGCGACCTTCGAGGATGTTGTTGATCTGCCGGACGAAATCGCGGTCTTTGTGGACGATGAGGATTCGCATTGCAGTCTCGCGGTGGTGGAAAAGGGGACTCCCGTTTGTGGCGGGAGTCCCGGTCCTCGTAAACCCCTCAGGCATCAGGAAGCGGGACACCGAGTTCCCCCAAGATCTCGTCTTGGAGATTCTCGACCGCCCATTCATGGGACGGGTCTTCCGTGTCGGTCGGAAGCCCGTCCGCGTACCGCCCACAGATCCGGGAGGTCAGCCGATCATCGTCGACCGAGAAGAACGGGGAGGACATCTGACGCTGCCGAAGGCGATCGTTCAGATCCTTGGCAATCTGCTCGCGGGTGATGCTCATCACGACGAAACGTTCAGCACGGTCGGCCATTTTCGTTTCTCTGGGTGGTGGAAGGAAGGTGACGCTCCCCTGTGGCGAGGAGCGTCCATCCCGTTAACCCCACTTCCGCTTTTTCCGGCTTGCGGCGGCGAGCCACCGAGCGTGGGGGCAGATCGGGTCTTTGTTGTACTTCTCGCACAGATCGTTGATGATCGCCCGTTCCTGCGGGGTCTCCTTCTCCCAATACCACGGAGCGACATCGGCTCGTGATTCCGGGAGGACCGGCTGATTGCAGTTCGGGTGGAATCCCCGGCTGGCGGGCTGGGCGGGTCGAAGGTCGAGGGGCATCGTTGGTCTCCTGTGGTACCAACGTGTGGCAAAAGAGGGAGGGGCTGTTAACCCCTCCCTGCTGGTTCACAGTTCCATCTCGGCGATGCTATCGTCCACTTCCCGCTGCCATCCCATCTCGGTGTCCATGTAGCTTGGCCACGACACGAAGATGTCAGCCGTTCCCATCTCGCTGGCTCGCGGGTCGCCATCCCGCTCAGTCGCAAGATCGTAGATCTCCTCCATCCTTTTTTCGGCGGGGCGGCTACCGTCCTTCAGGATCGTCAGGATTGGCTCGCGGTCGTCGAACTTCAGGACGCGATCCTGACTGTTCCAGTCGCAGAGATGAAGGACGAGGGGCTTCTTGTCGTTGACCATGATGCCGATTGGCTCGTTGTGCTTGACGCGAGCGTCAACCCATCTGAGGATCGCCGCCCAGCGGCGAGGGTCGACGTTGGCGGGACAGTCGCGGGTGTACTGAATACGGGTGAGAGCAGTGTCGAGGAGCATTGTTATTTCTCCGGGTGGTGGGATGCCTAATTGTGGCAAAAGGAGAGGGGCTGTTAACCCCTCCCCCCGCTCCCACCACGGAGTTATTCGTAGTAGACGCCGCCAAGGGCTCCCCGGACTCGCGTCAGCCCGCAGCTTCTCATGATGGCGTCCATCTCGCGGCGGGTGGTGCGGGCTCGCTTCTTGCTCGCGGGCTTGTTCTCGCACTGCGAGCAGCGGTTGTTCCCATCGGTCGTAAAGATCTCAGCCGAGCAGGATTCGCAAACTTTCATGATTCGTCTCCGGGTGGTGGAAGGTGACATCATCCTGTGTCAAAAAGGGGAGGGGCTGTTAACCCCTCCCCGCTCCCACCATGGAGTCAGCGGCTGTACGCTTCGCGGATGCCGTTCAGCGTCTCGATGAGCAGATCGCCCTTGTGGACGATCAGGATGTCCTTCCGGACCTGCTCGACCTGACCAGCGTAGATCTCGACGTGATCGAGCAGGACGACCGTCCGTCCCACATTCGTGTCCACCGCAACCGGCACGAGGCTCTTCTCGTCGTCCTTGACGATCCGGCAGATCTCGACCATCGCGGCTTCGCAGGGGACGTCACAGTTGGTGACGGTCCGCTCCCAGCACTTGTCCTTCGAGTTGTAGTAGCTGACGTGCATCGTCCGTTCTCTCGCGGTGGCCGGGGCGAATTCCCCGGTGCTATCCTGTGACAAAAGAGGGAGGGGCTGTTAACCCCTCCCACGCCGCTGGTTCAGACCATCTTGACGAGATCGAGGCCGATCTGGATGAGAACCTCAGTCATGATTTCAGAGGGGCTACGGGGTTTGGTCCACATCCGGTTGCCAAACAGTCCGCTGAAGATGACCTGCTCACCTTCCACGAAGGCGGTCGTCACGAGCTTGTCACCTTTGACGATCGCGACGACATTCCCCATCCTCGTATGCCCCAGCATGAGGCTAGAGGCGACATTCTCGATGGTATTGACGATGTTTTGGGTGGTGGTGTTGACGGGCTTCATGATTCGTTCTCGTGGTGGCCGGGGCGAATTCCCCGGTGCTATTCTGTGGCAGACGGCTCTTGGCCGTAAATCCCCCAACCCCCGTCGCAAGGGGTCTATTGGTCTCACCGGGGGCGGGGCGTTGCGGTCGCCTCTAACCGATGCAGTCAGCACCGCTTCCTAGGGTCGCCACTGTGCTGCTAGCAAGGACTGTGGCTATCGTCTGCGGCTCGCCGTCTGATACAACCCTGTGGCAAAAGGAGACGGGTCCGTAAACCCGTCTCCTTCTCCAGCTTCTTCGTCAGACGCTCTGTACAAGCTCGTCGTAGGTCGCGAAGGCGTCTCCTGCGTCTCCGGACTCCGCATCGGCGGCATAGAACATCTCCGTACTGTCGTCGTACCAGACGACGCTCTCGTTCACGGCGTACTGCTCGAAAGGATTCTCCCGCAGTGTCTCTTCGCTTGGCATTTCTGGCTCTCCGGGTGGTGGGTTCGACGACAAAGTGTGGCAAGCCCCGCTCTCTCGTCAATACGGGGGAGGGGTTTACGACGAGCCCGCCAGCCGCCACAGAGTGGTATCGGGGACAACCCCCACCCACCACGAGGACAACATGCAGAGAATCGCCGCTAGCCTTGCCGCTCAGATGACTGCTGCCGGGATTACCCCCAGCAACGTGATCAGCCACAAGGGGTATATCCCCGGTAGTAAGCCCTTCCTCGCTTACGCCATGGACGAGAACGGCGAGCCCGTCCTCGGTGAGTACGCCTGCACCCTGCACCAGGTGGGGGAGGACTGGGTGTTGTGGGACAAGCATGGCACCCGCAAGATCGCTATCGTCTTCCGCGACAACGGCTGGCAGGCCATGTCGCCTTCCTCCTGCTGATCGCCGCCGGGAGGGGTTAACAGCCCCTCCCTCTTTTGTCACACGTTAGTATCACCCCACCACCGCGAGGCAAGCATGAAGTCACTCACAGTCATCACCTGGGACGAATTCACCAGCGAAACCACCACTTACCCCGCCGAAGCCGAGGGCTACCCTCAGCCGGGGGCGAGCAATGGAGACCTTGTCGCCTACGCTCGCAAACACATCTACGGCGAAGAAGACGAACGGAGCGGAGAAGTGGACGCGGCAGGCAAGCCCCTCTACCTCTGGAACCCCACTGAATCCAGCCGTTCCGCCAACACCGTCACCATCGAATGGCGAAGTGTTGATGGCTGCCTCGCCACCAGCACCTTCATCTGGTACTAATTTCCACACAGGAAACGCCAGATACCAATAGAAAGCCCCGGCGGGAGTAACTCTCCAGCCGGGGCATCTTTATTTCCTCCTTGGAAACGCCACTACTTGTAGTAGTGAGCCATCATCTCCTCCAGACGCTGACGGAAGATCTGATGCTCCGATAAGACAATCATCGACTTGGCAGAGCCATCTAAGAGCAGCACTGTGCGATAGGCGTTCGCATCATACATCGTGACGACGAACGTATCCCCAGAAGTATTCTTCTGGGCAAGCCATTGTAAAGCCATTTCCGCTGGGTTGTTACCCTTTACAGGTTCCTTAGTCCACGCTTTAGTGCCAGGATCATAGAAATAGAGAAACATGCTCGCTCCTGTCGGATTTCCCTAGATTTACCGACAAGCAGCAGCGACGATGATCCCCAACGCGAGCAAAACGAGAACTACGACCACGACCGGATCGTAGGAGCGACCGACTTGGAGCGGTGCCGGAGTGGGACGAGTCATGCTCCGAATGGACACCTTGACCTCATCCAGCTTCATCAGAGCTTCGAGGAAGTCGTTAACGTCCTCGTCAGGGGGACAGTTGGCGGTGTGGACGACATGGCCATTGACGGCAATGGTAATTTCCGTCGACTGGTCAGCATGCTTGTGGGTGGCGATCGCGAGACTGTTGCTCATAGCCCGGCTGTCCTTAATGCTTCTTGACCCCAATCTGTGGCAGACGCCCCCACTCCCATCAACCCCTGACCGAAACGATGCGGACGTCAATTTGGAGACGGCACATGAAAGTCTTCCCGGCCTCATGCAACGAGAGGCTGATCGAGCCATCCTCCTCTGGGATCAACACGAGTGGTCGTCCGTCGACATTCATCGACATCCTGACGCCTTCACAATGACTCAGGATATGAGCCAACACCACATCCCGGAGCTTGTCAACGTCGACGAGGGCTTCATCTTGGGGCATCGGTTTTCCTCTCAGCAGCGGCCTGAAGCAGAAGAGCCTTGATATTCTCGCTGGCCAGTTTGGAATTGATCATCTTCCTACCGTCGCCGATATAGCCCAGCGAGATGGTCATCATAAGCGCCCCAAGCTCGTAGAACTCCTGGGGGCTCAAGCAGACGGTCGGGACTTCCATCGTGATCGCCTGCGGGGCGATCTGGAAGGTAACGGGGACTTCCTCGCCGAGAGGCTGATGATGTGCCTTGTAGCTGATCGTCTCGGGGAAATCCTCAGGATTCTTCTTGGAGGGGTCGGAGAAAAGCATCTTGGGGCTCCGGGTGAAGGACTCCCGTTTGTGGCGGGAGCCCGCATCACCGTCAACCCTTAGACGGCCTTTTTGAGGTAGCCGTAGGGGAGACCGTTCTCGAACTCGATAGAGCCCTCGCTTTCGTCTCCGACGAGCCAACGGATGGCGGTGGCCCGATCCTTCGCTCCGGTGGCGATGGTCTTCTGGATGGTTTTTTCGAACTCGGCGATGGCCTGTTTTTCGGCCTCCGCCTCGAAGAGGTTGTTCCGCTCACAGACTTCCGCGAGGCGGTCGAATTCCGCCGCGAAATCGTCGAGGGTCCAGTGGCTGACGTCGCCACGCGGGCGAAAGCCGTAAGCGTCCTTGTGGAAGTCCGAGTAAGCGTTGTGGGCTTCTTCAAGGGTCATCTGGCAGGTGGACATTGTCTTGATCTCGTGTGGTGGTGGATTGTGATACTACCTTGTGACAGCCCACCACCTCCCCGTTAATCAGGTCGAGACAGAGATGTGTGGCGATGCCGTTCGCGAGCAAGCGTTCCGCAAAGCCCTCGAAAAGGATGTAAAGGAGCTTCTCTCTGGAGACGCCCCGCATCGCTTCAAGAGTTGGGAATTCCAGGTCAGCGATACGGACTGCATCTTCGGGGTTGCCCCCTTCGCTTATGACATAAGCCGAAGCTTCGAGGACTACTGTCCGTCGCTGGACTTCGAGGTCTTCCTCGCTCATTTCGAGGTCGTCCACTTCATGCTCATTCATCTTAGCCTCTTGGTTGGGCTGCAATACGCTGTGGCAGAGCGAGGAATCCTTAGCAACCCCTAAGGGGGATTGACGGGTTGATTGGTGCGTGTCACAGAGCGGTACCGGGGATTCACCCGGCAACCACCGCGAGACAGAGAATGAAGAAGACCTACCACCTCAAGATCACCAACGACGGGAGCGACACCACCGGAGAGGGGACAGTCGACGGGAAGACCGTCAACTGGTCCAGCAGCGGCCGAGAATTCGAGATCTGCCTCGATGGCACGAATCTCGGATGGGAAGAAGCCAACGAGTTCCAGGAATGGACTGAACCTTTCGATCTGATCGAGGAAGAACTCAAGGAACACGAACTCCATCCGGACGACGGATACGAAGCACGAGTCTGCGACGGGAAGATCCTGACCCTCGTCTGCCAGAATCGGGTGCTGATCGGAACGCTCCTCCCCGCCGAGTGAGCCAGAATCCCAGAGCCGGGGGTTAACCGCCCCCGGCCTTTCTGACACAAATTGTCGTCACCTTCCACCACCCGGAGACGAACGATGCGGAAACTCAGCCCCGCCATGATCAGCATGTTGGAATTCACGAAGAAAGCCAACACCCCAACATCCCGCACGATGCGACCCAGCCATTACGAAAACATCCGAACCCATGAAGCCCTATTGCGACGGGGACTGATCGTGGAGATCGAGAACCCCAACGGACCGCCCTTCAGTGAGTTGACCCCGGCGGGACTCGCCGCTATTTCTTGAAACATTGAAAAGCAAGCCCCGGCGGGAGAATATCCCAGCCGGGGCATCTTTATTTCCTCCTTGGAAACGGCCTAAGACTCGTAAGCCTTCACCATCCCATCCAGAGCATTCGCCAACTGCTGCGTAAACTCAAGAGCGAATTCCTGGTGGTCCCGTTCGAAAACTCGGAACCCCCCAAGAGAAATAAAAATGATCTTATCAGACTTGAGAACAACCGTCAGTAGAGGATTCCTGTTCCGATAGACGACGAGGACGTTATCCTCCTCCACCACCTCGTACCGGTACTTCTCCGCGATCACTTGGATCGCTTTGGCTTCTGCCACAATGTCGACTTCTGTCTCCATGGAGCATCCTCGTCAATGTTGACCCATTGAGCCCTGTTGGCAACCCCTACGTTCCCGATCAGGATCTCATTATCGACAATCAAACGGCGGATTGTGCCGTTCGAAATACGTGCCGTAAATCCAACACGCCTCAAGTCGATCGATTCCAGGTATCGCTCAACCTCCGTGAAGAGGTTTGGACCCTTGAGATTCCCATGGATCACGTCGAAGAGGAGGAATTGATCATCCTCGTCAAACGTCTTAGAGTCTGCACCGTCGACGGTGATCGTGGCCCGGCCTCCGAAGGGGAGTCGATAGTTGATCTTCCGATCCTTCCCATCGATCTTAAAGAAACCCGTAGCTTCATCGTCTCCAAGATCGACGTGCTTCAGGTCGAGAGTGTAGTGCGTGATCTCCATCAATGAGCTTTCAGAATTTGACCGAGTTCGTACTGTGCCACGTAGAGGCTCGGATGTCCACTCATCCAAGCGTCACTGGCGGAAGTCTTGCGGGTTGACCCCACCATATTAGCGGGGTCGTAATGAATCCAGCGTTCCTCACTCTTCAAATAGCTGAGAATCCAACCGGGCTTTTCAGGCACGAGAAGAGCTTTGACTTTCTCGAAAGCCGCGTCCTTGGTGGGAGCTTCGATGACCGTATAGGACTTCGGCCCATACGGGTCATTGTATTCGGCAAAGTAAAGCATCGGCATCTCACAGTGAAAGAAGGATACCCACCTATGACAAAAAGCCGGGAGGGCGTAAACCCTTCCCGGCACTCCCACCACGGAGATCAAAGGGCTTCAAAGCCCAAAATCACATGGCCATCGCTCGTCGGCCACTTATCCTTCGTCAGCCACGCCGGAAGATCGACGTGCCGATACCGCACGAGGGCGAAGCCCTCGTGATAGCCGAGGAACATCCCCGTCGCTCGGGTCCTGTTCTCGGGATCATGCGGCTTGTCCATATCGATCCGAAAAGTCCGATCGATCAGGTCCCCGAACTTCGGTTCGAGGGGATCGATAACGGCGGGCTCGGGACGCTTGAGCTTGAAATCAGACATTGGGAGAACTCCGAAAGGTGGAAGAAACCGAACCCTTTCTTGTGGCAATCCTCCCCATTCCCGTTAACGGACCGTCTCGATGATCGCCCAGCGAAGGCTGTAGCCCCGCGTCCCCACATGATGCTTAACGTATTCTCGAACAATCCGGCCGAGTTCTTCGGGCTCCGAGAGTTCCGTGTCGCCGTGGCCGATCACGCGGAGACTGATGAAAACGCGGGACGTATCGGTGGGATGCGTCTCGATTGTCAAATCGCTGAAGTCGCGAAGCTCTCGCTTCGCTTTTACCTCTTCGACAGGAATCCGGTAGATTCCGTCCTCACCAGGAGTGAATCCCTCGAAGAACCATTTACTGTCGAGATGCAACGTCTCGGGACGATCCGTGATGATCCAACCGAGTTCGAGCGAGAGTTCCAACGACATGGTATCGTTCCTTGCGAAGAATGATGGGGAAACGCCTGGATCAGACGTCGTCGTAAGCCTTGATCGCCTCGTCCAGATCGCTCGAACGCATGACCTCCTTGCGGTCATGGCCGAGAACGACAAAAATCGCTGGCGTCACCGGAGTTTGACGCATCTCCAACCGGCGGACAACCCCATGGGAGACATCCGACGCAAGCGGCGTCCGGATCTCCATGTTCTTGATGTTGGAAATCTGCGTAGCGTTGAGGGGCATCCCCATCATTGCCTCCTGTGACGAAAAGTGACCCTATCATGTGACAAAACAGAGAGGGGCTGTTAACCCCTCTCGGTCAGCCAGCATTATCTCGATCACTCATGGCCCGGCGATGGCAGATCATGATGCCTTCCGCCTCGTCCTCAGCAACCCAACCGATTTCATCGTTCAGGTGGATTTGTACATCCCCTTCGACGAATCCCGGCAGGGTTTTGACTCCCTTGAGGAGTTCAGCAGCCTCCTGAACGGTGTAGACGCTTTCGGTGTCGAGCCATCGGCCTTTGCCGTCGATCATGATCCTGAAGTGGATTCGGTACTTCATCGCATCTCCTCGTGGCGGGTGTCTGATAACACTTTGTGACGAAGAGATAACGAGTCGTTAACCCTCTTCAAGATCTGGAGTGGGGTTGGTAGCTTCTGCCGCCAATGCCTCCTCATGCTTAGCGACCGCCCTATTCCAGCGGTCCAACCATTTCTTCACTCCAGCGAGATCCGTCCAAAGGACGTCCCCACTGAAAATGCAAGCATCGACGGCGTCGAAATCTTCGTGCTGGCGTGGCCCCATAGGGGACTCCTAGAACATGCTGCTGCCGGTGCGACCCTGAAAGTTCGAATAGCCGGGACGGCTGTGGCTGCTATCGCTGCCGCCGTAAGCCCCGATCTGGAAGCGAAGCCGATTCCCGACGCCGGGAGCGAGTTCGGCAAAGAGGCGACGGTAGCCGCTTGGGGCGAGATCCTTGAGGCCCTTCGGAGTCGGAGTGATCTGGTAGAGGTTCTCCAAGCTCATGCCGGTGGTCCCCTCCTTGCGAAGCTCCTTGATCTTGGCTTCGATGGCATTTTCGATACGTTCGGCGTTCGTCATGATTTGTCTCGCGGTGGGAGGTTGATGCCTACTTGTGGCGATTTATGGGAGTTCCGTCAATAATTCCATATCCGCTGAAACCACATGGGTTCGCTCCTGAAGGCTCGCACACTCTGCCTTCATATACTCAAGATTCCAGTTCCCTTCGGCGAGATGCTTCAGACGTTCCTCGATCTGCCACATCTCGTAGAGCAGCGAGTTCTTCGTCTTGAAGATTCTCGGTCGTGATTGGACAGCCGCAGGTTTCTTCGGCATGGTGGACTCAAAAGAAAAGGGGCTCCCACCTGTGGCGAGAGCCCCAACTCGCGTCAATCTCAGAGAGGAATACCGGCAGCGATGGCCGCGACGATCTGTCGGGCGGTCGACGGGCAGCCGATCATCCGGCCGATTTCGTCCCGAACATGTTGATCGCTCACCACGCCCTTCATCCGGGAATCGCCCCAGACCCACCGCTTCAGATGGAGGTGGCGGTCGAAACTCACCCGTTCACCCCCAGCGTACTGGAGATGCACGATGCGGTTGACCAGCAGCACTCGCACCGTCTTCCCGAAGCGGTTCCTCGGGTAGATCGCTCGTTCCTTGAATTCGCTCGTGACCTTGTACTTGCCGCATTGCATGATTCGCTCTCAGGTGGTGGCCGGGGCGAATTCCCCGGTACCACTCTGTGGCGAGTATAGAACCCCCTGTTAACTATTCGACTTTCAGCCCTTGTTCCGTGATGACCAGATTCCAGCCTGATTTCTTGCTGACCGCTCGTGCCTCATCCACCGGATACTCGGTCAGGCAGAGAAGGGCTTTGTCCGTATCGTCTAGAGGTTCAAGCCTCATCCAAACGGGAGCCCAGCCATAGCCCTGCTTCCACGCTTCTCCGACCTGCACGAGTTTGTACTGACGGAGTGCCCGACAGCGAGCCTCCATGTACTCCCCTGATGCCTCAGTCGGGGGTTGATAGGTCGTATCGTCGTAGTGGGAGATGTAAGCGTAGATCATGACCTCCAAAAGCACCAATAGCCTGCGTTGTCTCCTTCACCTTCGAAAACGCTGTGACAGGAGCGTCCCAGACGGATAAGGTCGTTCCTACGGGTATTGGCGACGGCTTCCGATTTGTAGCGTTCAAGAACCGGCATCAGACGCTTCCTTTATGTCGACCGTAGAGAGGAACCACGCTAAACCCGCCGTCATCAAGCCGAGAGGCTCGATGATTGGAATGTATAGAATCCCGTAGTACCACCACGGCACACAGGAAGCCAACATTCCCACAGCGAGCCCTACGGAGAGAATCCGTAGGATTCGTTGTGAGGTTTGGAATGTTGGTAGCGGGCCAGTCATAGTTCAGACGGGCATGGAGTTGAGGATCTCCAAACCAATCGTGTAGGTCTCGTTGGGGAAACGCTCGATCGCCTCGCGATGGAGACGGTTCAATCGGCGGCACTCCCGGTCCCCGAACAGCGGCTCTCCCTGCGGAGTCTCGTAGTTTTCAGCGGCCGTATCCGGGTGGTAGCCCGCACCGATCACCTCCAGGATCAGTGTCTCCTGGAGGAGGCGGAGATC
>Ga0247822_10000624_pt1 | contig 19756 bp, 13 predicted proteins | sample 13C_Cellulose_Da_FD_192423 | JGI IMG/M metagenome (GOLD analysis project Ga0247822, IMG submission 192423) | Soil microbial communities from agricultural site in Penn Yan, New York, United States - 13C_Cellulose_Day30 | ecosystem: Environmental > Terrestrial > Soil > Agricultural land | place...
TCCTTCTTATTTCTTTACCCATAATTTCTTTACCCAGATTTTTCAACTAAGTGCCAGTTCGAATCATCCTTGGTCTGAATTCCTTTTAATCGCTTTAATCGCCTGATTTTGGACTTCCTACAACTTCATACGAAAATATTCGTATAAAATCTTGCGCCGTGAGCCAGTTGTCGTTACCATTGTAATACGAAATCATTCGTAAGTATGAGCGAGAGACCGATAAAAACAACCGAAAAGGAGCTGGAAATCCTGCAAATCGTGTGGGAAAAGGGCTCCGCGTCCGTCAAGGACATTCATGAGGCCATGGGTGGCGACGAGGCAAACGGATATACAACGATCCTGAAGTTCATGCAGATCATGCACGAAAAAGGGCTGGTGAAACGGGAGAAGAGTGGCAAGCTCCATCTCTATAGTGCTGTGCCCTCACTCGAGAACACCCGCCAGCAGTTGCTGGACAAAATGATCAACACGGTATTTCAGGGCTCTGCTGCGCAGCTGGTGATGAGTGCCCTGGGAAACAACACATCTTCGAAAGAAGAATTGGACGAGATTAAGGCTTACCTCGAAAAACTCGTGCAGGATGGAAACGATCACTGAGATGTTAAATAGCCCCGCCACGCAGGCGTTGGGCTGGACCTTAATTCACTCATTGTGGCAGGGCGCACTCTGTTATTTGTTGAGCATCGCAGTGCTGCGTTCAATCCCGACAAAACATTCAGAGGCACGTTATGCTGCGTCGGTGGCAGTACTGACACTTATGCTAATCAGCTCTGTGGTTACGTTTGCCCTGGTGTATGCACCGGCAACAGCAGAACCAACGCAGTCCCTGGCCGCTGCCGTTAGACCCGTATATGATCCCGTCACCACACAAGCCACAACACCATCAGCGTTTCACGCTATACTTTCGCAGTTGAATACCATGGCAGGGCGCCAGATGGGCATAGTATCAGCACTCTGGCTCATTGGCGCAGTTGCATTCATGTTACGGATAGCGAGCGGTTATTGGTATGTCGGATTCATTCGCAAAAGCGCTCAACCCATTAATTCTTCGTGGCAGGCTCAGATAAATGAATTAGCCGCAAAGATAAACATTGACCGTTTCGTCGAAGTGGCGCAATCAGAGTTGATTAATGCGCCTATGGTCTTAGGGTATCTCAAGCCAGTTATCATGATTCCGGTGGGAATGTTTTCCGGCCTCACAACGGATCAGCTGGAGGCCATCTTCGTGCACGAGTTGATGCACATTAAGAGAAGAGATTATTTGGTAAACCTTATCCAAGCGGTACTGGAGGCTATTTACTTTTTTAACCCGTTTGCCTGGATCTTATCTGCGGATATCCGTCGCGAACGCGAACACTGCTGCGACGACGGAGTGGTAGTTAACTATGGCAATGCAATGGCTTATGTCCGTGCGCTGGCCACGCTGGAAGAAGTGAGGCTATCACGCTCAGGTATGGCGCTCTCGCTCGCCGAAGACAAAAATCAATTACTTCAACGAATCAAACGCATTATGGAAAAGTCAGTACACAACTATTCCAGTCGCGACCGCTTTGTCCCCGCAATCCTACTGGTGATCGGACTGATGTGTGCGTCGTGGCTAACTATTCAAACCCGTGATCGGAAGTCAGTGGTGCATAAATCGGAAGAAACACCGGATAGGATAATCCTCCCAGAGGCAAGTCATTATGTCGCGGGCACTTCGGTCAGCGCCGTATTGGCTAGTGACACTACTGTAAAGCAACAACCAGGAGCCTACTATCATTATAGTGTCACAACTATTGATGAAGACGGCAAGGAAGACACACATGTTGTTGAAGGGTTCTCTGAGGATGGAAATGCCCATGATCCAATTGCAGGTATTCCACCGATAGCTCAAATCGATCCTTTGGATCCGGTCGAACCTTATGAACCAATCATTTTCGAGATAGATGCTTTTCGCGAACCTATTACTGTGCCGCGGTTGGATGTGATGCCCGTCGTGACTGCGCTACCACAGCCCATGGTGCCACATCAATTTCAAATGCCGATACCTCCGACATTTCACGTGCCCCGCTTTGATACAATACCTTCATTGCGAAACAACTCCTGGGATGAGTTTGGCCGTGAGTTCGAAGAAACTTTCAAAGAGAAATTTGAGGACTTCTACAATGAGCATGAATCTGATGTTAAGCAGATGATGAAAGAGCTCGAAGAACGATTTAACAATGATGAATCGTTCGGAAGAAGAGATGAAGCCAGCATGAGAAGAGAAGAAGGTCATTCCCGCGAATGGGCTCGTGCTACGGTAGATATGGCGCGCGCAGGTGATGCTATGCATCGTGAGGGCATGGTAAAAATGAAGGAGGCTCAGCATGCCATGGAACTCGCTCGGGTGCAGTTAAAGATCGATCAGGCCAGGATCATGGACATGACACAATTCAGTCTGGGCATGAAAGACCTTGAGCTAAACATGAAGAAGTTTGAAAAGGAATTGCAGGATGCACATCTGAAGGTTGAAAGGGAGGCAGTCAGGGACGGATACTTGAAGAAGGACGAGAAGATCAACTCCATCAATATTAACGACGATCATATAGAGATCAACGGCAAAAAGATTAAGGATGCTGATGTTAAACGATACCGCGAACTTCTTCATGCTCCCCATCCCCCAAAGCATTAAACCTAACGGTTGACAAGGCGGATAGTCAGAAGGCTATCAGTCTGTCTGAATCACATTGAGATCACTCACATGCCCGTCGCCATTGAGGGCACAAATCATTGAACTTACAAGAGGCTGTCTTAAGAAAGGCAGCCTCTTTCATTTGTATTATGCTGATGTTCCGTCGAACAATTTAGCACTACGGTTATATTTCTCAGAAGCCACCTGGTACTTCAGTTCCGTGTGCGCCGATCAATCACATTGGCAAACGTCACCCTTCATGCGGTAGACAAATCAGAGAAGAATGAAAATCAAAACATCATTGCGCCTTTCCTATAAAATATCCTTCACTTTACCTGTGCTCCAATACAAATTCATTTGCAGTTGATCAATTCAGAATGACTATCTTTTGCGCACACAACTCCTACCCTCATGTTCCGCAGTTACTTTAAGATCGGCCTTCGGAGCCTCGTCAAAAACAAAGTTTACACGTCTATCAATGTCGCCGGGCTATCCATTGGATTGGCATGTTTTATCCTGATCGCCATCTATGTCAAACATGAAACCGGATATGATACGGGGTTTGCAAACGCTTCAAACATCTACCGCATCAACACACACGTGGATGTGAATGGCAATTCGAACCACTATCCGGCGGCGCATTATCCGGCAGCGTTCGACATGGTCGATGATTATCCCGAAGCCGTAAACGCAACGACACTTTATCGCGCCTTCTATCTGTCAAACGTGTTGCCCCGCATCCGCTATGGTGAAGAAACCTTTGAAGAGGAGAAGTTCTACCTCGCCGACTCAAGCTTCTTTTCAGTGTTCGACTTTGATTTTAAATATGGAACGCCGGAGCATGCTTTCGAGAATAGCTACTCCGTTGTGCTCACTGAGGAAACTGCGCGCAAGTATTTCGGTGACGAGAATCCAATGGGAAAGCTTATTCAATTTCAGGACACAACTGCATTCAAGGTTACCGGCGTTTTGAAGGCACACGGTAAGACCCATCTTGACTTCGACTTCCTCGCCCATTCGAAACTGTTACTGAATCAACTCATCGGCTTTCGCGTCGACAATGCCTACCTGGGACTATGGTACTACAGCTACGTGGTGTTGCGCGAGGGAAGTTCGCCATCAACACTGGAATCAAAACTTCCCGCCTTTGTCAAGAAATATTATCCTCCGAGATATACCGAAAATAATGCGCGACTTACCATTCAGAATATTCGCGACATTCATTTGTACTCCGACTTTACCGTTGCGGATATGTCGGTAAATGGAAACATCGGTTACATATACACGCTCGGTTCGATAGCGGTGCTCGTATTGCTGATCGCATGCGTAAACTTCATGAACCTTTCAGTTGCCCGATACTCCAATCGCGGCAAGGAAGTGGGTGTTCGCAAGGTGATGGGCGCTGAAAAGCAAAACCTTGTGATGCAGTTCCTGGGGGAATCAATACTCGTGGCGCTTATCGCCGGGATATTTTCAATCTTGCTGGTGTTAGCGGCGGTGCCAGTGTTCAACAACCTTGCTGGCGTTCAATTAAGTGCAATTGAATTGTTGAACGCTCCAACGCTTATTGCAGCCGTTGTTATAATGGTTTGTACAGGGACCATTGCTGGTCTGTATCCGGCGTTTGTCATGGCGGCCTTTCAGCCCGTGCGCGTATTGAAGGGGCTCCACAAATCAGGCTCGTCGAAGGTCAACCTGCGCAAGGTACTGGTCGTCGGACAATTTGCCGTGTCGCTAATCTTACTCATGGGCACGTTGGTGATTTCAGAGCAACTCGGATACATGCGAAACAAGAGTATGGGCTTCGACAAGGAACAGATCGTCACCATTCCCGTCGGGCGCGTGTCAACAATCACGCGCGACTTTGCAACTTTCAAAAACAAGTTATCAGCTTTATCATCAGTCAGGTCTGTTACAACGCTATCCCATGACATTGGTCAGGAGGCGCTTCCGTACTTTCCGATGAAAGTGGAAGGGATGGAAGATGAGCAGATGCTGCCCATCATGTATGTGGGTTACGATTTCCTCGAGACGTTCGGAATTTCCATCAGTCGCGGACGCTTCTTTAACATTCAGAATCCTTCTGATAGCACGCTTGCATTTGTCATCAACGAGTCCGCTGCACGCAGCCTGAATTGGGATGAGCCCCTTGGCCGCAAGATTTCTTTTGGTGTGGGAGGCAACGACAACAGTAACGTCATCGGCGTTGTCAACGATTTTAACTTTGATCCGCTACGCACGAAAGTTGGACCGCTCGTGATAGCCTTTTCGGCGGCACAAGGTAATATAGCTGTGAAAATCGATGCTGGAAATCATCAACAGACGATTACGGATATCAGTGCTGCATGGAGTTCGATGTTTCCCGCAGTTCCATTTACGCACAATCTCTTGAACGATGCCCTCGATAAGACATACGAAACGGAAGAGCGCCTCGCCGACGTATTTACATACTTCTGTGCCCTGGCGATTTTTGTCGCCTGCCTTGGTTTGTTTGCGCTGGCATCCTTTAGCGCCGAACAACGACTGAAGGAAATTGGTGTCAGAAAAGTTCTCGGTGCCTCAGAGATCGGACTGGTATTGTTGCTTTACAAGGAATTTATTATCCTGATCGTTGTCGCTTTTGTAGTAGCCAGTCCGTTGGCCTACTATTTCTTCGATCGCTGGCTGGACAGCTTCGCCTACAGGATTGACATCGGCCCGATCACATTCATCATCGCCATGGCAGCCATCGCTGCGATAGCGTTCATTACTGTCGGATACCAATCGATCACTGCAGCGCGCAGTAATCCGGTGACAGTGCTTAGGAATGAGTAATTAGGAATGAGTAATTAGTAATTAGTAATGAGTAATTAGGAAGCGGCTATTCGCCCTATTGTAGCCACGACCGAAGGTCGTGTAAAAATTACGCCGCGCACAGCGGCCAGCCAATTACTCATTACTCATTACTCATTCCTAATTTTTTACCCGCTCCCTTTCTTCCTGGTGTCTCCACAACTCCTGAAACGCCGGACTTTGTATGCGCAAACCCTCAAACGTTCCCTCATCGATTACCCGGCCGTTCCGCAATACATACACGTAGTCGAAATATTTAAGCAGGTACAGACGGTGAAGACTTGATACCACTACCTTTCCCTCGCATTCTTTGAAGAGCTTTTCATAGATCTCAACTTCGGTCTTCGGATCCACGCTGCTGGTAGGCTCGTCGAGTAATATGATGTCGCTCGACTTCGCAGCGAGGATTCCCCGCGCGAGAGCCAGGCGCTGCTTTTGCCCGCCGGAAAGATTGACCCCTTTCTCCTGTATGCTGGACTGCAGTCCTTTCGGGAGCTGAGCTACAACATCTTCGAAGCGCGCCGTTTCGCATACTTCCATGACCTGTGACACTTCAAATGGTAGCCCAAGCGTTATGTTGTGTTCTATCGTATTCTCAAAGATCTCCGGTTCCTGCGGGAACAGTGTGATCGAACTCGCGAGGCTTCCCATCGTGAAATTGTCGTCTTTGTCGACGGCAATGCGGACTCCGGGCTGAGGTTCGTAAAGCCCCCGCATAAGCGCCATGAGTGTACTCTTCCCGCTGCCGCTCGAGCCAATAAGGGCGATGCGCTTACCCTTTGAAAGATCGATGGAAATATCGTGAAGGCTATGCGCCACTTCCGTAGTTGAGTACTCCTCTTTATGCGAAAAATTCAGTCCCGAAATAGAAATATGTTTCCAGCTCTCAGGCAACGGCCGGACTTTGTCCGGCAGATGCTTCTCGCGATAGGCTTCGGAGATCGATCGGGCGGTCTGCACATCCGTGTTATATTGAACGATCTGCGTGTACTGCCATGCTACATCATGAAACACACTGGTGAACTGGTTCACAAATCCAAGAAGCGCCACCAGGTTGCCCACGAGGAACACTTCGCCTGGCACCCAATGCTGATACACATAACCAACCAAAGTGATCACATAAATGCTCGCGACCATCATGTCAGCGACAAACCATTTCCACTCGTTGATCTTAACCGTGCGCATGAATGATGGAAATACGTCCATCACCTTCTTCAGGACACTGTTCTCCATCCGCTGCTCAAGCCGAAGGGTGATCACGGTGATAATGTTCGATAAGCTGTCAAACAAAGTACTCGATACCACGTGTTCCCGTTCATTCGTTTCATCGAGCGCCTTGATAAAAGGTTTGTCGAAACGGAAAATGATCAACACGGTCAATATACCCATCGCCACACCGATGGCGCCGAACACTGGCGAGAACACAATCATGGCGATGAATGAAAATGAGAATTTCGAAATGGCGTACATGTAGAGAAAACCATTCTGGAAGAATTCTTTCAACGCCTCGTATGCTTTTCGAATGCGATTGATCGTTGCCCCGCTGTGATGATCCTGATGCCAGCGCACCGGCAGGTGTAACGTTTGATGATATAGTTCCTGTAGAAAGTTCCGGCTCAGATTGAAGGCGAGTTTGCGCTCAAGAATGCGTGCAGGCCCGTGGAATGCCCACTCTGTCAACTTCAGCGCCAGGTAAGCTCCGCCATATATCCAGGCATAGTGTAAATGTTCAAAACCATCTTTTTGGATGTGATTGATGAACCAGCCATACAAAAGCGGAAACATGGCAAACGTTCCACTGGCGAGAATGAACAGCGAATATGTGATCACGTATTGCTTTTTCTCATGCCGGGCGTAATGCCAGGCGGTACGCATGAGTGAAATATAGGGATTTGCCATGGCCGAGGGATCAGGACAAATGTAACGACGCTGACTCGGCCAAGGTTCGTACGGCGAGGGATAATTTCGATGTCACCTGGACAGACGAAATTATTAACAACCAGCAATTGCGTCTTTGCCGCGATTTTCGGTATTTCTGCAGATGATCAATCAGACACTGGAAATACGCGAAGCTACACCGGCCGATTCCGATTCTATTTGGGGCATCATTCACGAAGTAATTGCAGGCGGAGATACGTATGCCTTTGACCCGGAGACGTCAAAGTCTGATATGCTTGGATACTGGTTCGCAATAGGCGCGCATCCGTTTGTTGCATTGATCGACGGTGAGATCGCCGGTACCTACGTGATCCGCAACAACCAGCCGGGCCTTGGATCTCATGTTTCCAACGGTGCCTTCATGACAGCATCGCGATATAGAAAAAATGGTGTTGGGAGAGCGATGGGATTGCATTCATTAAAGGCTGCCAGGCAGCTTGGTTTTATGGCGATGCAATTCAATTTTGTCGTCAAGAGCAATACCCGGGCCGTTGCGTTGTGGCAGAGCCTGGGATTTCAGATTATGGCAGAGATCCCAAATGCGTATCGTCATGCCGTCAACGGTTATACCAATACCTACATCATGTATCGAAGCCTGGAAGACCAGTAAGCAGAGATGCAGCATTCCACCAGCAACAATTAACGCCCATCAACTATTATGAGATTTCAGAATATCCGGCTTATCATTGCACCGCTCATCGCGCTGTTGTCGGTGGGCTGTAGTACCCGCAAACAAGAAACGAGCATGTCAGAAGAGATCCTCGCGCCCCAGGCAGAAAAGATCCCCCATCAGATCACAGCAAACGGAAACGTCCGCGTCGATAATTATTACTGGATGAAGTTGTCGGAAGAGCAGAAGGACGACACAAGTGACGAGCAGACACGCAAGGTGGTCGACTACCTCACGCAGGAGAATCTGTACCTCGAAACAAAAATGAAGCACACCGGGGCGCTGCAGGAGAAGTTGTACCAGGAGATCATCGGTAGAATTAAGCAGACAGATGAATCGGTTCCATATCGCGACAACGGATATTGGTATTACACCAGATTTCAGGAAGGGCAGGAGTATCCGATCTATTGTCGGAAGAAGAGTTCAATGGATGCAGCCGAAGAGGTTATCTTAAATATCAATGAGCTTGCCGAGGGACACGAATTTTATGATGAAGGCGGATTTTCTGTGAGTGAAAACAATAAGCTCATTGCGTATTCAGAAGATACTGTTGCCCGTCGGCGCTATACGATCTATGTCAAAGATCTTACAACGGGCAAGCTGATTGGTGAGCCGATCCAGAATACAGAAGGCGATGTTACCTGGGCGAACGATAATAAAACATTCTTTTATTCAAGAAAGGATTCTGTCACGCTGCGCTCCCGCTGGATCATGCGCCATGTAGTAGGTACTGATCCTGCAACAGACAAGATCGTTTCCGAGGAGAAGGATGAGACTTTCTATACCGGCATTTACAAAACCAAATCGAAGAAGTTCCTCGTGATATGGGCTGGCAGCACGCTTACAAATTATTATCAGATCCTGGAAGCTGATAAACCCATGGGAGCCTTCCGCGAGTTCAGTCCGCGAGAGAAGGGAATAGAGTATTCAATTGACCATAGGGGTTCATCCTTCTATGTAGTCACTAATCTCGATGCCGTTAACTTCAGATTGATGGAGACTCCGGACAATCAAACATCCCGGGAGCACTGGAAGGAAAAGATCGCTCATCGCCAGGACACGTTATTGCAGGGAGTCGAAGTGTTCAACAACTATCTTGTGCTGAGCGAACGTGCCAATGCGAATACAATGATGCAGGTGATCAACCTTCAAAACGACGAGCGTCACTATCTCGACTTTGGTGAGCCTGCCTATACGGTGTATGGCTCGGTGAACATGGACATGGATTCCAAAATCCTTCGGTACGGCTACACGTCGATGACTACGCCGAATTCAACCTACGACTACGACATGGAGACGCGCAAGCGCACGTTGCTGAAGCAGCAGGAAGTTGTTGGCGGATACAATTCATCCGATTATCAAACAGAGCGACTGTGGGCAACAGCGCAGGATGGAACAAAGATCCCGATGTCAATTGTATACAAGAAGGGTATTGCAAAGAATGGTGAGAACAACACCATGCTGTATGGATACGGATCATATGGTGCGAGCATGAGTCCAACATTTTCATCAGTTCGGCTGAGTCTCCTTAACCGTGGTTTCATTTACGCGATTGCCCATATTCGTGGCGGACAGGAAATGGGACGGCAGTGGTATGACGACGGGAAGATGTTTAAGAAAAAGAACACGTTTACTGACTTTATTGACTGTGCCGAATATCTTGTTGAGGCCGGTTATACCAAACCTGAGAAACTGTTTGCCAGCGGCGGTAGCGCCGGTGGTCTTCTCATGGGTGCGGTGGTGAACATGCGTCCGGACCTCTTCAAAGGTATCATTGCCGAGGTTCCATTTGTCGACGTGGTAACGACAATGCTCGACGAGGATATTCCGCTTACTACTGGCGAGTTCGACGAATGGGGTGACCCGAAAAACATGGAGTCTTACATGTACATGCTCGAATATTCGCCCTACGACCAGGTGAAAGCGCAGGCTTATCCAAATATGCTGGTTACTACTGGCTTGCACGACTCTCAGGTGCAATATTGGGAACCCGCCAAGTGGGTAGCGAAACTTCGCGAAATGAAAACCGATAACAATACGCTGCTGTTGAGGACGAACATGGAGACGGGGCATGGAGGTGCGACGGGGCGTTTTAAGGTGCACCGCGAAACGGCGCAGGAGTACGCTTTTGTCCTTGATCTTGCCGGTATCACGAACTAATACTGCCGCTGAAAAGGCCCCTTGCGCAGCGTTCCTATTTACCTTGACTTATATTCAATAACCCGTAACTTGGACGGTTGTACTTAAACTATCTTCAGACGACTAATATGAAAATTGAAATTGTTTTTTCAACAGCGTTAATGCTTCTCGCGGCCACGGCGTCGTTCGCAGCTGATGTGAGCGGTCGCTGGCTGGGCAAGGTTGGTAACAACGAGCTTGCACTAAACCTCAAAGCAGAAGCAAAGAAACTCACTGGCACGATGTATACACCCGATGGTGACGGGCCGATCAGCAACGGTAAGGTTAGTGGAAACACGATCACCTTCACGTGGTCGACCAACGGAGTGACTATACCTTTTACCGGCACACTGAAAGGAGAAAGCCTTGAACTAAGTTCGGTCGTGCAGGGTAAAGAGACGAAGGGAACATTATCGCGCGTAGCGGAAGGACAGCCCATTCGCATCACGCCTCGCATGAAACCCGGAATGACAGAGTATTGGGAGCCCGTTCCAAAGATTGTAACACCAGGTCCTTATCCCGGGATGGTTCCGCCTCCATCTGATGCAGTCGTGCTTTTCGACGGCAAGGATTTGTCTAGGTGGAAGAGCCGCGACGGAAGCGAAGCAAAATGGAAAGTTGACAACGGTGAGATCACCGTCGTGAAAGGCACAGGCGACATCACGACAAAACAAAAGTTCGGCGACTATCAGCTGCACATCGAATGGAAAATCCCTGAAGACATACAAGGTGAAAGCCAGGCGCGCGGCAACAGCGGCGTATTCCTTCAGGACCTCAGTGACGATCTGAACATCGACGGGTACTGGTACGAGGTTCAGGTGTTGGATAACTTCAACAATCCTACCTACGTGAACGGACAAGCAGGAAGCGTCTACAAACAAAACCCTCCATTGGCAAACGCTATGCGTAAGCCAGGCGAATGGAATGTGTATGATATCACGTACACAGCTCCGCGATGGAATGAAGACGGGCAGCTGTTTTCACCTGCGCGTGTTACCGTGTATCACAACGGTGTATTGGTTCAAAACAATTACGCCATCCGCGGACATACGGCGTACATCGGTCATCCCAAGTATTTCGCACCACATGGAAAGGCGCCAATCTCATTGCAGGATCACGGCGACCCCAGCAAGGCGATCAGCTTCAGGAACATTTGGGTGAGGGAGTTGTAGGTGACAATTGATAATTGAGAATTGATAGTTGAGAATTTTAGAGACCCCTTGCCAGGGGTCTTTTTTTTGGCGCTACTTCTATCTGTAGCACTGAGATAATTGCTTTCAGTTACGGCAACGTTTCAGGAAGCAATGAATTTGAAAATGATTTTGATTTGCCCCGCGGATTTTCCATCTGTAACAAGAGCATGTTGCCAAGACGCGCGTCGAAGAAACGCTTGATTGAAATGCCTGCGATCACAACACGAACGAGTCAGATGCAAAGAGATAATTAATGCCTCAGGATCTTAAAAAGACCCAGTTCCTGACATAATGACACATCCATGTAGTCGGGATTTTTAAGAGGTGCTTGACCGATGCTCAATAAACCCTTAATAAAAGGTCAATAAAACCTACACTGTTTGAAAAAGTAGCACCGTAACTCGTTGCGAAGCATAGTTGCAGCGCGAATTCTGCCGTTTAGGCAGGCTCGGGAGGCTTTCATTTCCGCACATTACTCAAGCACCTTCAATTCAATATTCCGAAAGTCCACCGGCTGCCCCTCGCTCTGAAGCGCTATGAACCCGTTGGTCAACGGTTTGCCTGGGCGCCATAACGTCGTATCATATCGGTTGGCAACGCCTCCACCCATCGTAGGCTTCGAATATTGTAACACCGTATCTCCGTTGATGATGTGCATGATCAATGAATCACCGTACACCACGAGTTCCGCTTTCACCCACTCGTTCTTATCGTAGGTCTTCGATGTGGAGTTCAAACAATGCCCGTCATACAACTTGCCTTCATACACGATGTCGGTTCCGGGAGAGCACATGTTACCCGTCGGTCGTGGCTTGCCATCTCCAAGGCCAGCCAGGAACTGCATCTCCACCGAGATCGGCCAATCCTGCTCCTTCAGCATCGTACGTGGATCCTGAGAATGATACATGATCCCACTGTTCAGCAGCGTATACTCGGGAGCACCAGGTTGCAACTCTCCGGTGAAATGATACTCCAGCTTCAAATGAAAATTGCTGTAGGGTGTATTGTAATAAAGATGCGCGAACTGATCGTTGAAGTCGCCATACTGGTCATAGCGAACTTTGATTATTCCGTCTTCCACGCGAAATGTGTTACCAAAATTAACGCCTGTCTCGTGGTGATGAACTTTTACCGTCCAATCTTTGATGTCGTGGCCATTAAACAACTGAATCCATCCATTGGTTGAGTCCTCTTCCGACGAATTAGCTGATTGCTCCTCAGCTTGCTTCTTTGAACACGCAAGCGTTACGAGTGCGACGAATGATAGTAGAAAGATTCGCTTCATAATAGAACCCCTGAATTCAGGGGATTGTACTAAGGATCAAATTACGATATTTTTGATTTGTTCGGACAGAGAACCAATCCACTAGAAAAAAGAAAGCCGCCCCAAAAGGACGGCTTCTTTTCACTAACCAATTAATACCAGGTGAATCACTTCTTTCCACGTGATTCCTTAGGAGCTGCGGCCACTCCATCAACGGAATAAGTCAGTACAACCTTTTCGCCATCTTTCTTAGCGTTGTACGTATAGCGTTCCGGTGTGAACGTAGTCCTACCGTTGTCGTTTCTCTCAGTATAATGAAGCTTCCAGTATCCTTTGTCCTGCAAATCACTATGCTCCTGCAGGAAGGCTTTCACAACTGCTACGGGTACTTCACTTTCTGTCAACTTCTTGCTCTTTTCAAAAGTCGACTTCTGTGCAAAGGCTGTTCCTCCACAAAGAAATAATGCAAACAATGCAACGATCAATGATTTTTTCATAGCGTATAAAAAATAGTTTTGTACATCAGGTAAACGATTGTGGTGGGTCAACGTTCCCGGATTATTGGTCTTTTCAATGAAAGGAACCATGTAGTTTTGGCCGGTGTATTATTTGACGGCGTATAATCCTACCGTGATAGCTCAATACTATGATAATTGATCCAGTGATATCCATGAATTATACCCTGCAATTGAAATATCGTCTCTGAATTTCTGTGATTCAGGGTCTGTGCGACCCTTCATCATCAGAAGACAGTGAAATTTTACTCGCTTCTCAGGGAATGAACCGGGTTTACGCGCGCGGCCTTCCAGGTCTCGTAACTCACTGTGATGAGGGTGATGATCAGTAATCCAGCCAGACTGATCATGAACATTTGCATACTGATCTCGGATCGGTATACAAATCCCTCGAGCCAGTTGTCTGCCAGGAAATATGCGAGTGGAAGTGCAAGGACGCTCGCCACCATGAAGATCTTTAGGAACAACCAAACGAACATGCCCACAACCTGTCCGACGTTAGCGCCTAATACTTTACGAATGCCAACCTCTTTCGTCTTTTGTTCAGCAGTGTATGAAGCGAGACCAAAAACACCGAGTACCGTAATGAGTATGGCCAGCACAGCAAATGCTTTGGCAAGCGATGCCACGCGATTCTCTGAGAGATACATTCGGTTAAATTCATCGCTGACAAACCAGTAGTCGAATCCGACACCGGGAAATATTTCCTTCCAATTCTTTTCAATAGCCGCGATATTCTCCTGGAACTTGCCCGCGGGAAGTTTCACATAAGCAATACGATCGATGAAATGGATGTGAGGATTCAGCATGAGCGGGTCAATCGCCCGATGCATAGATTCGTAGGGAAAGTCCTTTACCACGCCGATCACTTTCATGGAACGATAGTCTGGCGCCCGCACAGCGGGATTGAAGTATCGTTCACTCACTGTGGCTCCTATAACTTTCTCAATAGGCTGGTTCAACGCCTTAATTGCCGCTTCGTTCAGTATAACGGATGATGTATCCGCCGGATTGCCGATTTCGAAATCACGTCCTGCAATAAACTCGAGGCTGTATGTTTTGGGAAAGTAATAATCGACATTGAGTTGCTTCCAGTTGAGATCCTTATCCTCAAATTCAGGAAACTTCACCTGCGTACCAATGAATCCGAAGTATTCCAGGCGAGGGAGATGGTTGCCCATGGTCACGAGTTCGATGTCTTTGTTCTGGAGTACGGCCTGTCTGAATGCTTCAAACTTTCCCTGCGGCGCAGTGCCTCCATATCGAATGGATAGCAACTGGCTTCCAGCCTGATTCAGCTTACTCGTCTGCATAAAACTCATCTGCCGGATAACAACAAATGTTGAAATGATCAACACAAGCGACACGGCATATTGAATGGTGACGAGACTCTTGCGAAAGAGTTCAGCTCCAAGGCCCCGGACGACCTGGCCTTTCAAAACTTCCACGGGGCGAAAACCCGACAGATAGATAGCCGGATAACTTCCGCTGATGAGCGCCATAATAATCATGACGCCCACAACAATGGCAATCATCACGGGGTTGAGCAGAGAGACAATAGTGAAACTCTTGTGCGCAAGATCGTTGAACGGCTGAAGGAAGATGACGACGAGGATAAGCGCCATCACTAATGAACCTGCCGTCATGAGAAATGATTCGTAGAAGAATTGTCGTGCGATTTGTGTCCGCTGGCTGCCAAATGATTTTCGTAATCCCACTTCACGCGCGCGTCGTGCTGACCTTGCTGTCGCGAGGTTCATGTAGTTGATGCAGGCGATCAGAAGAATGAGAAAGGCCACCGAACTGAAGATGGCGAGATAAGTTTTGTCGCCACGGGTACTGTCGTTCTCCCACAGATTCTCCGGATCAAAGTGAAGCTCACTCATCGGCGTCATAAACGCCGACATCTTGAATCCCTGAGCACGAACGGCCGAATCGTTTTCAACCATTGCTGCTGAGTATTTCTTCAGATCTTCCTCCAGGGGTTTGATGTCCGTACCAGGCTTCACTACAACATAGGCTTCAAAAAAAGATGTGTTCCTGAAGTTCGCTCCCTCGATGTACTGATCGAAGTCCTCAACGACACCCCTGAACGCATTGATGTTAATGAGATACTTGGCCTTGAAATGCGAGTTGGATGGAAAGTCTTTGTAGATACCCGTGACCATCACATCTACCTCCTGACCGTTCGTAGCGAAGTTGTGTTTGATCGTCAGTATTTCTCCCAGAGGATCTGCCGATCCGAAAATCTTTTGTGCGCCGCTTTCACTAAGGATAATGGACTTGTGGTTCTCAAACATCTTCTCGCGGTTCCCTTTCACCAGGTCAAAGGCGATGATCCGGTCAAAGCCGGGTTCCGCCCACTTGATCTCTTCTGTGAGGATGATCTTGTCTGCTTTCTTGTGGTGGACAGTGGTAGGATAGCCGATGTAATCAACACGCGCGATATCCAGCACTTCGGGACGCGTATCGCGCAATACACGCAGCAGATAGCCGGGGGCAAAGGTGTTCGTGTTTTCTTGCCCCTGTGGATTTGTGAAAATTGTTCCGATACGGTAGGTGTTCTTTGCATGTGGATGCATGGTATCGTACTGGAGTTCGTCGCTGATGTAAAGGAAGATGAGAATCGCACTTGCAAGTCCGAGCGCAAGGCCGAACATATTCAGCAATGCAAACATCTTCTGGCGCTGAAAATTCCGAAGCGCGATAAGAATATAATTCCGGATCATGGTACAAGGAGTTGGGTAATTCTAATTACGATGAAGTACACCTCCCTTGTTATCACCCAGCTAGCTGGATTTTAAGCGACTCTTTCTGACGGGTAATTATTTCTTGACGAATAGCAGGTAATAAGAGCCATATGGCTTTGAGAATGATTAGCTCCGGTAAATCGCAGTTCCTTAAGGACGGAATATTGCGGAAAAATGCAATCGTGATAATGTGTGAGTCTTAAATTTATCGCCGATGACCAGCCAATTGCATGATATCTAATGCGCGTAGTCCTCGTTCTTCTGAAATGAATAGAACAGATAATACAAGGCTGGGAGGATGAACAGGCTTCCAATGATCAGCGCCCAACCTAAAGATTGCATCGTCTTTTCAGGGGCCTCCGATTCCGTAAGGGAGATAGCCTGACCATCCACCAGCAGGATCACATTTGGAAAATGAGCGTACGTGATCGCCAGCAGGATCATCGATACTTGAAATGCAACGAGCACCCGTAGGATCGCGGGGCGTTTCCTGTTGATCCATTGCCAGAGCACCACCAAAGACGCGGACGCGGCCATGACCGCTGTGAGGCCCACAGGATTTCGGAATAACCAATCGGTAAGAGGTACTTTGTCGATTTGCGCAGACGCGAAAACCAGCAACCCAAATCCGACAGCCAGCAGATTGGAGATTTTTGCTTTTGTGACAAACCGTTTCCGGTCGTGTTCGTTATCCGCCTCACCAATCAGATACACGGCTGCGAGAAATCCGCACAACGCGACGGTGAACAATCCAATAGATACAGAGAACAAATTGAACCACGGGTAGATATAGGCATCGAAAAAATTATCTGCGTCCGGATCGATATGTCCGGCAAGAATGCTTCCTGCTAAGATACCGAGGAACAAAGGTGTAATGACACTCGAGACCACAAACACCTTATTGTAAACATCCTGCATACCATCCCTGATGGCGTCATAGTGCCGGAACACAAACGCGGTTCCGCGTGCAATGATTCCCATCAGCAGGACGAGCAACGGTATGTGAAGGTGGATCGATAAGAGGCTGTAGATTGATGGAAAACCTACGAACAAAATTACAATGGCGATGATCAGCCACATATGATTGGCTTCCCAGATAGGGCCGATGGCCTGGTACAATGTTTTGCGCGTTCGCGTCACATTCTTTTTGGAAGTGAACATTTCGATGATCCCGGCACCGAAGTCAGCGCCTCCGAGAAGAAAGTACAAGAGCACCGACAGACATAAATAAGCGGTAACGATCGTGCTCATGTGCTTGTTGGTTTATCGTATACAACAGGTACCACTTTGATCTGACGGTGCAGGAGATAGACCACGACAAACGACAATGACAGATACACTGCTGTAAACAGGTAGAACGACCAGGCAATTCCCGGCATGGGCGTTACAGCGTCGGCTGTTTTCATCACACCATAAATGATCCACGGTTGCCTGCCCACTTCAGTAACGGTCCAGCCTGCCTCTACAGCGATAAATCCCAACGGCGTGGCTAGTGTAAACAACATGAGGAACCATTTCTGCGTCAGCCAATGCGACTTTCTGAGCGCGACAAAAAACAGCAGCGAGATCAGCGCCAGCAAGCCCCCGATTCCAACCATGATCTGAAAGGCGTAGTGTACTACGGCAACCGGGGGATGAAAGTCGGCGGGGATATCGTTAAGCCCTTTCACTTCGGCTTCGGTATCACCAAACGCCAGCCAGCTGAGCATGCCCGGCAATTTTATGGCGTAGTCAACTGTTTGCTCTTTGGCATTTGGAATTCCACCGACGATAAGATCTGCACCGCGCTCGGTATGAAAGTGAGCTTCCATCGCCGCCAATTTTGCCGGTTGTCTTATCGCCACGTCCTTGGCGGAGTGATCACCGCTTAAAGGTTGCAACAGTGAAGCAACTGCTGCAAACACCGCAGCAATCTTGAACGCCTTCATGTGAAAGCGAACATTCTTCTGCTGGTAGATCATTGCCGCATGCACACCGGCAACAGCGAACCCGGTCGCTGCAAAGGCGGCTAATGTCATATGAATGGATTGTGATAGCCATGCATCATTAAACATCGCTGCTATAGGATCAACATTAATGTATGCGCCATTCACGTAATCGAATCCGGCCGGACTGTTCATCCATGCGTTTGCAGACACGACCAGGATCCCGCTGGCCAAACCACTTAACCCAACAACGACCCCTGTGAACCAGTGGAACCATTTATCGAAAATGTTCCACCCATAAAGAAAGAATCCAAGTGCAATTGCTTCAATAAAGAACGCGGTTCCTTCCAGCGAAAAGGGCATGCCGAATATTGGACCCGCATGTTTCATGAACGTCGGCCAGAGGAGCCCGAGTTCAAACGATAACACAGTTCCTGATACCGCGCCCGTTGCAAAGAAGATGGCTACGCCCTTGCTCCACGCCTTCGTGAGATTCTTGTAAACATCATTACCGGTTTTGATCCAAAGGAGGTGACTCGTGGCCATAAAGAATGGCATCACCATACCGATACATGCGAATACGATATGGAAGCCCAGCGAAAGAGCCATTTGCAATCGAGCTGCCAGAATATCTTCCATAACTCGTGGGCTATGCACAAATGTAACAAACCCTGAGCCCTTAGTCCCTCCTCATGAGTAGTTTTTTGGATCCTATTCCTCGCCCTCAAGCTTCCCAAACTCCCATCCCAGAATGCTTTTTTTACGCGCAGGCGACCAGCGATATTCCGCCAGCACGCCATCCTTGCGTATAACGCGGTGGCATGGTATGAGATAGGCGAGCTGATTCGAACCGACGGCACTTCCGACCGCCTGTACCGCGCGCGGCTGACCAATGTATTCAGCAACGCCCTGGTAAGTGGTGACAGATCCCATAGGGATACGCAACAACGCTTCCCACACTTTCAATTGAAAGGTCGTTCCCTTCACAAACAAATGCAGCGGTCCTGCTTCTTTTTGTGGAGTATAAAAGATCCGATCGGTTAATGAAGCGGTGATCGATTCATCTTCCCTGAATACCGCATTGTGCCAGTGCTCTTTCATTTGCTCAATGGAGTGTCTTGGATCCTCATCAGAGGCGATAAACGATATCCAGCAGATGCCGCGTTCCGTCGTGCCCAGCAACGCCATTCCGAAGGGCGTGGGATGGATTCCATAAGACACCTGAATGCCCTGGCCTCGCTTTCGATACTCATGTGGGGTTACGCCTTCCAGCGTGGTGAATAAATCGTAAACCCGCGACTGACTCGACAATCCTGCCATCTCGGTGACCTCCAGAATACTCTTCGATGTTGAGAGTTTGTCTTTCAGAAAATCTATGGTAAGAAATTGCAGAAAGCGCTTGGGCGTTACGCCGGCCCAGGTGCTGAACATTCGCTGAAAATGAAAGGGTGACAGATGAACGTGTTCGGCCACCTCATCAAGCGAAGGTTGACGACGAAAGTGCTCTTCCAGATACTGAATGGCACGTTCGATACGCACATAATTGATATCGGGTTCTTTTGCAGTCACAAGCATAAAACTATGAATTTTGTTGGGTCAAAGGTGGAGTAATCGATGCCCCGTCTCAACCCAGTTCTTGCTCTCTTTCCGCTCCCCGGAAAAAGTTGAATATCAATCCCTCGCATGGATGATCGTTTTGCTTAACTTCATTCAGATACTCGCTGTGCCCAAACATCAGTGTCGATCACAAAACCCCCTCTCCTGATGGCTATATTGACTTACGCCGCTCCGGTCACTCAAACGGAGCGCATTACCCTCCTGGATAGCATAAGAGG
>Ga0247822_10000625_pt1 | contig 19755 bp, 13 predicted proteins | sample 13C_Cellulose_Da_FD_192423 | JGI IMG/M metagenome (GOLD analysis project Ga0247822, IMG submission 192423) | Soil microbial communities from agricultural site in Penn Yan, New York, United States - 13C_Cellulose_Day30 | ecosystem: Environmental > Terrestrial > Soil > Agricultural land | place...
GCCGGCTCGCACGTCGCGGCCGTCGACGAAGGTTCGCCCGCCGACGAGCCGGTGGACGAGCGCACGCGTCGCCGGATCACCGCGCTCGTCGAGCGCGCCGCCTCGTGGAGCGCCGCCGGCGATCTGGATCGCGCCGTGGCCGCCGTGGATCTCGCGCTCGCCGAGGATCCCAACACGGCGATCGCGCAGAAGCTGATCCAGCGCAACCGCGAGACGATCATGCAGGTGTTCCAGGCGTTCCTCGGTGACCTCGCGCGGCAGCCGGTGCTCGCGCGCCCGCTGCACGAGCTGGCGAGCGCGCCGATCAGTCCGCGCGCCGCCTTTCTGCTCTCGCGCGTCGACGGCTCGCTCTCGATCGACGAGGTGCTCGATGTCTCCGGCATGCCGCGCATGGAGGCGTATCGCTACCTGTGCCAGCTGTTCTTGCGCGGGATCCTGCGCTGATGCTGGTCACCCGCGTCACCAACGCCACCACGGCGCGCCAGGGCGTCCGCGCGGCACAGCTGCGCGTCGTCGACGGCCCCGATCGCGGGCTCGAGGTCGACCTGCCGCCGGTGGGCGTCGTCATCGGGACCGAGCGCACGTGCGACGTCGTGCTCACCGACGGCTTCGTCTCGCGCCGGCACTGCTCGGTGTCGCCGACGGCGGCCGGGTTCGCGATCACCGATCTCGGCAGCAAGAACGGCACGGTGATCGACGGCGTCGCGGTCCACAAGGTGGTGGCGCCTCCGGGCGTCGCGCTGCGCGTCGGCCACACGCTGATCCAGCTGATGCCCGCCGACGAGGTGCTCGACATCCCGCCGTCGGTGAACGACCGCTTCGGCGGACTGTACGGCGGCAGCACGGCGATGCGCCAGGTGTTCGCCGTGCTCGAACGTGCGAGCAAGTCGACCGCGCCGGTGCTGTTCCTCGGCGAGAGCGGCACGGGCAAGGAGCTCATGGCGCGCGGCGTTCACGACGCGTCGCCGCGGCGCGACGGGCCGTTCGTCGTGTTCGACTGCGGCGCGTCGACCGAGACGCTGATCGAGAGCGACCTGTTCGGCCACACCAAGGGCGCGTTCACCGGCGCCGCGAGCGATCGCCAGGGCGCGTTCGCGGCGGCGCACGGCGGCACGCTGTTCCTCGACGAGATCGGTGATCTGCCGGTCGGCCTGCAGCCCAAGCTCCTGCGCATGCTCGAGGCCGGCGAGGTCGTCCCGCTCGGCGGCCGCAAGAGCGAGCGCTACGACGTGCGCATCGTCGCCGCCACGCACCGCGACGTGTTCGGCGAGGTCGCGCGCGGTGGCTTCCGCGGTGACCTCTACTACCGTCTCGCCGTCGTCGAGGTCCACGTGCCGCCGCTGCGCCAGCGCACCGGCGACCTCGCGCAGCTGATCTCCATGTTCCTCGAGCGCGCGGGCGCGAAGCACCTCGCGGCCAACGTCGGCGGTGCGGCGCTCGAGCGCCTCGAGCGCTACCACTGGCCGGGCAACGTGCGCGAGCTCCGCAACGTCATCACGCGCGCGGTCGCGCTCGCCGGTCCCGACGACGACTTCCAGTCGCTGCCGTTCGTGCTGCGCCCGACGGTCGCCGCGCCCGAGGTCCCCACCGCCCGCGCCGATCGTCCGTTCCACGAGGCGAAGGACGAGGTCATCGCGCGGTTCGAGCGTGAGTACCTGACGGACCTCGTGCAGCGCGCCGGCGGCAACCTCTCGCAGGCCGCGCGCATCGCGGGGCTCGAGCGCAAGTTCCTCTACAAGCTCCTCGAGCGCGCCGGCCTCCGCACCAAGGCCGAGAGCGACAAGGCGGACGACGAGCCCGGCGCTTAGAACGACGTACGCGCGCGCGGCTTGCCGACGCAACGAACCATCATCGTCTTCGCGGTGAGGGCCGTTGGAGCCGCGCTCGGAACGCCGTCCGACGTGGGCTCGAGCTCGGTCGTCGCGGGCGGCCGCATCGCGGGCGGCCAGTACACGGCCGTCGCGACGTCGTCGAGTCCATCCGATTCGGTGAGGTCAGCGTGGAGGTTGTCGAGCGACATGGGACGCCCGAGGCTGCAACGCACGTACCGTGGGGATCTCGCGGCTGAACTGCACGCAATCACATGCGTCGCATGTGCATCGCGTGCGCGATCGTGTACGGCTCGTTTACTGAACGAATGTTCAACTCTAGGATCGATGCGTGCGCGAGCCCCGCATGTGCTGCCTCGATCTCGACACGTTCTTCGTGTCCGTCGAGCGCCTCCTCGATCCGCGGCTGCGCGGGCGGCCGGTCGTCGTCGGCGGCCAGCGCAACGGGCGCGGCGTGGTGACCTCGGCGAGCTACGAGGCGCGCGCGTTCGGCGTGCGCTCGGGGATGTCGATCCGCGAGGCGTCGGAGCGCGCACCCGCCGATGCGGTGTTCGTCCCCGGGCACCACGACGAGCACATGGCGTACTCGCGGCGCGCGCGAGAGATCGTGGAGCGGTTCAGCCCGATCGTGATCGCGGCGAGCATCGACGAGCACTACCTCGACTTCCGCGGCTGTGAGCGCATGTACCGCCGAGCCGGCGACGCCGATGACGACGCGACGATCCTGCGCGTCGTGCGCGAGCTGACGGCGGCGATCGCGCGCGAGCTCGGGCTCCCCGCGAGCGCGGGCATCGCGACGAGCAAGCCCATGGCGAAGGTCGCGAGCGCACTCGCCAAGCCCGAGGGCGTGCTGCTCGTGCGCGCGGGGACGGAGGAGGCGACGCTCGCGCCGCTGCCCGTGCGCAAGCTGCCCGGCATCGGCCCCGTGGCGGAGGCGCGGCTGCGCAGCGTGGGGATCGAGACGCTCGCGCAGGTGGTCACCGCCCCCGAGGCGGTGCTGCGTCCGATCTTCGGCGCGTACACCGCGGGGATTCGCGCGTCGGCGCGCGGGGAGGGCAGCGACGAGCTCGGGCGCGAGCGGCCGGCCTTTCGCGAGCACGATCCTCGCGGCAGCGTCGCGGGCTCGATCTCCAACGAGCGCACGTTCGTCGAGTCGAGCCCGACGACGGCGACCGAGGTGCTCTCGGGGTTGTGCGAGCGCGTCGGATCGCGCGCGCGATCGCGCGGCGTGGTCGCGGGCCAGCTGACGCTCAAGCTGCGCTACACGGACTTCGAGACGCTGTCGCGCGGCCGCACGATCACGCCGACCAGCGTCGACGTCGAGCTCCACCGCGTCGCGCTCGAGCTGTACCGCGAGGCGCGCACGCGCGAGCTGCCGATCCGGCTGCTCGGGCTCCAGCTCGCGAAGCTCAGGCTCGATGCGGTGCAGCTGCCGCTGTTCGACGCCGGCGAGCGGCGGGGCATGGCGGTCGATCGCGTGCGCGATCGGTTCGGCTATCACGCGGTGCACCTCGCGACCTCGCTGCGCGGGCGAAGGCGGTAGGTGGCAAAGCGCGGCGTTGTGCAGGCGCTCCGTGGCGCGTGGTCCACTGGCCGTACCAGCGCGTGGCACGGTGCAGCCATGCGTTCGTCCCTGTTGCTCGCCCTCGTCACCGCCGCATGCACGACCACCGAGCCCGTCGTCGTGGGCCCGTACACCGGCGAGGCGCGGCGATTCGTCGTCGACTCGATCACGCTGCCGATCACCGGCGACGACTGGGACGCGGTGTCCGGTGATCTCAACGGCGGCGGCCCCGACAACGTGCTCGGCTCCGCGTTCAGAGCGCTCGCGGGCGAGGGGCTGCTGACCAACAACGGCGCGGACATGGTCGCTGCGGGGGCCATCGCATCGTCGGTGATCATCACGGCGGATGACTTCACCGACGACGCGAGCGTGTCCGTGCGCTACCTCGGAACGGAGGACGCGGACAGCATCGAGGTCGGCGGTCGCTTCGAGGACGGGCGCTATGCCTCGAACCGGACCGCGCGCACGCACGTGACCGGCGCGGCGACGCTGGTGCTGCCGGTGTTCGTCGATGCCGACCCGAGCGTCTTGCCGGTGATCGGGCTCGAGCTCGAGCTCGAGCCCGATGGCGCCGGCGGCTACGACGCGATCCTGCGCGGCGGCGTGCCCGCCGCGAGTGCGCTCGCCGCGGCGAGCGAGGCGATCGTGCAGATGCTCGAGTCCAACCCGGGCGATCACATCGGCTTCATGACCCTCGTCGACACGGTGCCGTACGACTGGCGAGCCACGCGCGAAGAGGTGGAGTCCAACTTTCTCGTCGAGTCGTTGCTCGCGCCGGACCTCATGCTCGCCGGCGCGCCGACGGTGTCGATCGCGTTCCGCGCGCACCTCGCGCCGTGCGCGGAGGGAGGGTGCATCGCCGGCCCACCTGCGGAGCCCTGCAGCGATCGCGTCCTCGACGGCGACGAGACCGACGTCGACTGCGGCGGCTCGTGCCACGCGTGCCCGGCCGGCTTTGCCTGTACGGCCGGCAGCGACTGCGAGGCGGGGGTGTGCGACGCCGGCACGTGCGCGGCGGGGACCTGCGGTGACGGCGTGCGCGACGGGTTCGAGATCGACGCCGACTGCGGCCAGTACTGCAATGCTGCCTGCGCGATCGGTGCGCGGTGCTTCGACAACGGCGACTGCGTGACGGCTCAGTGCGGCGAGCCGTTCGTGTGCGAGCCCGGCGCGTGGTTCTGCGTCGACTGGCCGGCGTACGGCACCTGCCAGTGATCAGTGGACGGCGAGCTCCTCGAGCGGCCGGCGCTCGGCGTCGACGCCGAGCACGCGCGCGACGACCGCCGCCACCAGCATCAGCACCGTGACCACCGCGTAGCCGCTGACGAGGACGTGCGGCTTGCCGGCATCGATGAGTGCACCGAACAGCAACGGCGCGCCCGCGCCGACGAGCGTGCCGAACGCGTAGAACACCGCGATCGCGATGCCGCGCAGGTGCACCGGGAACAGCTCGCTGACCGTGAGATACGCGGAGCTAGCGGCCGCCGAGCCGACGAAGAACACGACCGACCACGCGAGGGTCTGGGTGAGCGCGGTGAGCTGGCCGCTCGCGAACAAGAGGCCGCTCGCTAGCAGGAGCAGGCCCGCGCCGGCGTAGGTCAGCGGGATCATGCGCCGCCGTCCCCACTCGTCGAAGTGCCGACCGAGCAGCAGCGGGCCGAGGAAGTTGCCGAGCGCCAGCGGCACGATGTACAGGCCGACCCTGTTCGCGGGCACGTGATGGAAGCGCTCGAGGATCAGGCCGTAGCTGAAGAAGATCGCGTTGTAGAGGAACGCCTGAGAGAACATCAGCACGAAGCACAGCACCGCGCGCCGCCGATAGCGAACGAACAGCGTGTGCACGATCTCGCGGATCGAGAGCGCGTGGACCACGCGCACCGCGACGGGCTCGTGCGCCACGCGCACCGCATCGGCCGGCAGCGCATGCCGCTCGATCACCTCCATCGTCGCGCTCGCCTCGTCGGCGCGGCCGCGCATCAGGAGCCAGCGCGGGCTCTCGGGCACGTGGCGCCGGATCACCAGGATCGCGAGCCCGAAGGTCGCGCCGAGCCCGAACACCAGGCGCCATCCGAGCTCGATCGGCACGAGTCCGGGATCGAGGACGACGAGCGTCACGCCGGCGCCGAACGCGACCCCGAGCCAGTAGCTGCCGTTGATGCCGAGATCGATGCGACCGCGGATCCGCGCGGGCACGAGCTCGTCGATCGCGGAGTTGATCGCCGCGTACTCGCCACCGATGCCCGCGCCCGCGAAGAACCGGAGCACCACGAACACGGCGAAGTTGGGCGAGAGCCCGCCGAGCGCCGTGGACACCAGGTACAGCGCGAGCGTGACCAGGAACAGCCGCTTGCGGCCGCGCCGGTCGGTCAGATAGCCGAAGACGAGCGCGCCGGCGACCTGACCGACGAGGTAGATCGAGCTCGCCAGCCCGATCTGGGTCGCGGTGAGTCCGAGCGTGCGCGGGTCGCGGAGCGTCGGGGCGAGGTTCGCGACCAGGCTCGCTTCGAGCCCATCGAGGATCCACGTGATGCCGAGCGCGAGGATCACGCGGCGGTGCCACGCGGACCAGCCGAGGGCATCGAGCCGCCGCGGCACGTCCGAGTGCACGACGTCCCCGGTCATGGCTAACGCTAGCGCCTGCTGGAGCTTTCGCTCGTCGGGACACCGCTGTGTGCGCTACCGGGACGGGCGTGCGCCGACGGCGCCACCGTGCCCCGAGCAGTCGTGATACGAGACGGCATGAGCCGTATCTACCGCCAGCTGCCCGCCAGGGGGACCCGCCTCGCGATCGCGTACTCCGGCGGGCTCGACACTCGCTGCGCGGTCGCGTGGCTGCACGAGCAGGGCATGGAGGTCTACGCGTACACCGCGGACCTCGCGCAGCCCGATGAAGCGAACCCCGCGGACATCCCGCCGACGGCGCTCGCGCATGGCGCCAAGGCCGCGCGCCTGATCGATTGCCGCGAGAGCCTCGTGCGCGAGGGCCTGACCGCGATCCAGTGCGGCGCCTTCCATCTCGCCGTCGGCGGCAAGAAGTACTTCAACACCACGCCGCTCGGCCGCGCGGTCACGACGACGGCGATCGTGCGCGCGATGGTCGACGACGATGTCCACGTGTTCGGCGACGGCTCGACGCACAAGGGCAACGACATCCAGCGCTTCTACCGCTACGGCATCCTGGTCGACCCGACGCTGCGCATCTACAAGCCGTGGCTCGACAGCGCGTTCGTCAAGGCGTTCGGCGGCCGCACCGAGATGGCGCAGTACCTGGTGAAGATCGGTAAGCCGTACAAGATGGGCGTCGAGAAGGCGTACTCGACGGACGCGAACCTGCTCGGCGCCACGCACGAGGCCAAGGACCTCGAGCGCCTCGATGTGGGCATGCGCATCGTCGATCCGATCATGGGCGTCGCGCACTGGCGCTCGGACGTCGCGGTCGCCGTCGAGGAGGTCACGATCGGCTTCGAGCAGGGACGGCCGGCGACGATCAACGGCCGTCGCTTCGAGTCCCCGTACGAGCTGTTCGTCGAGTGCAATCGCCTCGGCGGCCGCCACGGCCTCGGGATGTCGGATCAGATCGAGAACCGCGTGATCGACGCCAAGAGCCGCGGCATCTACGAGGCGCCCGGCATGGCGCTGTTGCACATCGTCTACGAGCGGCTGCTCAGCGCGATCCACAACGAGAACACGCTCGATCTCTACGCGACGCTCGGCCGCCGGCTCGGCCGCCTGCTGTACGAGGGCAAGTGGTTCGACCCGGAGGCGTGCATGCTCAAGGACGGGCTCACGCGCTGGGTCGCGCCGAGCGTGACCGGCGAGGTCACCCTCGAGCTCCGCCGCGGCGACGACTACACGATCCTCGCCACCCGCGCACAGTACATGTCGTACGGGCCCGACAAGCTGTCGATGGAGCGCGTCGAGACGCCCGCGTTCACGCCCGAGGATCGCATCGGCGCCCTCGAGCTGCAGAACCTGTCCGTCGGCGACAACCGCGAGCTCCTACTGCACCACCTGTCGTCGCTGCGGCAGCTGGCTCCCACCGGCGGCGACCCCTTGCCGCGCCTGCTCGGGAGCGTAGACTCGGTCGACGAATGATGCGCTCGCTGTTCGTCGTGATGGTGGTCACGGGGTGTGGCTTCAACGTGGAGGCAGGCCTCGCGCCGGGCGACGGCAGCACCGGCGATGCGCCCGATGACGGTCCGCACGACGCCCCGCTCGACACGCCACCGTCGAGCTCGTGCCTCGCGAAGTGGATGGCCGGCACGGTGCAGCTCTCGCAACCGACACAGCTGCTTCAGCTCGGCTCGCCGACCGACGATGACCGCGATCCGTTCATCTCGACCGACGAGCTCACACTGTACTTCTCGTCGGACCGCTCGGGCTCGGCCGGCAACAGCGACATCTACGCGGGCAAGCGGCTCTCGCGGATGGACTCGTTCGGAACGCCGTCGAAGGTCCCGGATCTGAGCTCGGGAAACTACGACACGCGCGTCAGCCTGAGCGGTGACGAGCTGACCGCGGTGCGCTCGGCGGACGTAGCGGGCGACCCGGATCTCGCGCTCGCGACGCGGACGAACACGAGCGGCGTGTTCGGCAGCTTCTCCCCAGCGCTCTTCGATTCGATCAACGATACCGGACCGCAGCTCGATCCAGAGCTGTCCTACGACGGCATGCGGCTGTACTTCTCGGAGGGCAGCCCGCAGAAGATCGTGATGATCAGCCGCGCAGCTTCCAATGCCCCGTTTGGCAACCCGATCGTCATCGACGTCGGCGGCGGCAGCAACGCGGATCCCGCGCTCTCCGACGACGAGCGCATCCTCATCTTCGCGTCGAGTCGCTCGGGCGCCGGCGACATCTACTACGCGACGCGGGCATCGGCCAGCGGTCCGTTCGGCGCGCCGACGCTGGTGCCGACGATCAACGACAGCAACGACGCCGATGGTGATCCCACCCTCAGCTCCGACGGCTGCACGCTCTACTTCGCATCGAACCGCGGCACCGGTGGTGACTGGGATCTCTACGCGTCGACCGTCGTGTTGCCCTGATCAGTCGAGAGGATCCGCGATGTCGTCGTGTTCGAGCTCCGCAGGGCGCGAAACGTCGAGCACGTAGCGCACGAGCACGGGCAGGTAGTCGCCGAGGGAAGGGCACGTGACGCCGCTGCCGGCGAGCGCGCGCGCCGTGTTGCTCGCATCGTAGTGCACCGGGTGATCGAGCACGTCGACGAACGCGAGCGGGCCGCGGCCGAGGCGCGAGAGGCCGGGCGTACGCAGCACCGCGCGCGCGAGCGGCCGCGGGATGTGCCCGCGCGGCTGCGCGGTGCGTGCGTGCGCGGCGACGCCTTCGAACACCTCGCGCGCGGTGAGCGGTGCGGGATCCACGAGGTGAAACGTCTTGCCTGCGGCACCCTCGCTGCGCGCCACCTGCCATGCGGCGTCCACGACGAAGTCGATCGGTACGAGGTGCAGCGGCGTCTCGCCACGCCCGAGCAGCGGGAGCCGCAGGCCCGACGCGTTGGTCGCGATCAGCACCATCAAGTAGTAGGGGCCGTCGAGCTTGTCGATCTCACCGGTGCGGCTATCGCCGACGATGATGCCGGGCCGGAGCACGGTGACCGGTAGGCGCTGCATCGCCCCGCGCACCAGCTTCTCGGCGTCGTACTTCGTCCGCTCGTAGTCGTTGTGGAACTGCTGGCCGGCCTCGAGGTCCTCCTCGTAGAACGTGCCGCGCCGATCGCCCGAGACCATCGCGGTCGACCAGTGGACCACGCGCGCGAGCTGCCGTGCGTCATGCGCGAGGTCGAGGATGTTGCGCGTCCCGAGGACGTTCACGTGGCGCTGCATCGCCGGATCGACGCCCATGAAGTAGATGCCCGCGAGGTGATGGATCCACGTCACGTCCTTGCACAGCGCGCGGTACTCGGCGCTCGACAGGCCCAGGTCCATGTCGCACACGTCGCCGACGAGGACCTCCGTGCGATCGTGGCCGGGCAGGGCGGTGAGGAACTGCTGCGCCTCGGCGGCGAACCGCTCGCGCGCGAGGACGAACAACTTGGTGCGGGGCTCGCTCGCGAGCAGCTTCGCGATCATGCGTCGCGCGGTGAACGCCGGGTAGCCCGTGATCAGCGCGACGTCGGTGTGCGGCAACGCGACGCGCCCGGTCTGCTTGTCGGTGCGCGCGCGAGACGGAACGCGGACGGCACCGTACTTCGCTTCGATCTCGGCGACGACGCGGTCGACCTCGGCGGCGAGCGCGGTCTCGTCACCATCGTTGTTGATGACCCAGGTGGCCGCGTCCAGCTTGTCGGCGAGCGGCGCCTGCGCGGCGATCCGCGCGCTCGCCTCCTCGGGCGACAGGCCATCGCGCGCCATGATGCGCGCCCGCTGGACCTCGGGGGACGCGGCGACGACGATCAGCCCCGCGAGGCCGAGATGCGTGCGGTTCTCGACGAGCAGCGCCGCCTCGTAGAACACGACGGAGGCGCCGGCGTCCGCCCAGGTCGCGATCGCGGCGGCGCTCGCGGCGGCGATCCGGGGGTGCGTGATCCGGCCGAGGTCCGCGCGCGCGGCCGGATCCGAGAACGCGATCGCGCCGAGCCGCTTGCGATCGAGCGTTCCCTCGGGCCGCAAGATCGATGGGCCGAACCGCGCGACCAGCTCCGCGAGCGCGGGCTGTCCGGGCTCGACGACCTGGCGTGCGAGCAGATCCGCGTCGACGATCGCGGCGCCGCGGCGTGCGAGCAACCGGGCCACCGTGCTCTTGCCCGACGCGATCCCGCCGGTCAATCCGATGACGTGCACCGCCACGCCGCTTGCGTACCACGATGGTCGTCAGAGCGACAGCTGACCGTACGCTCCGATGATGGTCGCGTCGCGGCTCGGGAACCGATCGAACGTGAGCACCATCGCGAGGAAGCTCATCTGCAGCGCGAGCTGCGCGCGCGCGCCGATCGCAGGATCGCCCGTCACCTCGACGGGCACTCCCGCGCCGACGGCCCAATGCACCGCCCACGCCGTCGACAGTGCGGCCTCGATCGCAGGCACGACGGTCACGCGCTCGAAGTCGGTCTCGACGGCAGCCGAGTAGATCAACCATCCGGGCGTCGCGAGCTCGTAGCCCGCGCGCATCGCGAACCGCATCTGCTTGTCGGGGCCGGAGCCGCCCGCTCCGATGAACGGACCGCCGCGCCGCAGCCATGACGCTGCCGGAAGCGTGCGCGTGATCGTGAACGAGTCCTGCATCGGCGCGCGCACGACGATACGCGGCGTGCCATCGGCCGCGGGCACCGGCGCCGTGCCGCCGGAGACGTGGAGGTCCCAACCTCGCGGGTACGTGATCGCGACGTCGGCGGCGCCACGCTGGCTCACCGTCGCGCTAGCCGAGCGTGGCTCGCGGTCGTGCCAGCGGCCGAGCAGCATGTGCCGCGTGTCGATCGGCACCGGAGCTTCCGATCCGTCGCATCCCAGCGGGACCTCGTGTGCGCGGCGTGGGAAGTCGAAGTAGAGCCCCTCGCGGTTCGCCAGCGTGATCTTCAGCGACGCGCCTGGCTCGACGTGTACGTTGCCCGTCCCGACGAGGAGCCCGTCGTACGGAGCGGAGGTCGGATTCGAGACGACGATGGTGCGCTCGACCTGGCAACCACCTTCGGCGCAGTCGATGTGCACGGTGGGCGCGGTGGACGGCGGGGCAGGTTCGAACATCCACGCGAACGGCGCGTCCTCCCGCACGCCCGGCGGGACGTCGTGGGGGCAGCCTTCGGGACGCGAGGCGCCGGCGCCACGGGGGCCCACTGCGAGGAGCGCGACGACCAAACCCAAGCGCATCGCGCCTGGAACGCGCACCGCGATGACCGCTTACAGGGCGTCGGCGATCCTCGCGTGCTCGCGATCACCTTCACGTCACGCTCTCGTGGCTTTCTCGCCGCGACGATCGTGTAATCCGCGGCCATGCAACGCCTCGCCCTCTTGCTCGCCGTGGTCGCCGCCTGCAGTGACGACGGCCGCCCTGCCAACCCCATGGATGCCGGCGTGGATGCACCGGTGACGCCGATCGATGGCTCTCCGGACGCGACGCCGGACGCGCCGATCGATGCTCCACCCGACGCGCCCCTCACCCCCGCCGAGCTGATCGTCGCCGCGCGCGCGGCCGCCGATGGTGCGGCGGCGCTGTCGATCCGGGACGCGACGATCACGTACATCAAGCCGGCGGTCACCGGCGCCAGCCTCACCAACGATCCACCGGGCTTCACGATCCAGGCGACCGCCAGTGGACCGGCCCTGATGATCGAGGCGGACGTGTCGCTGCTGGATCCGGCGCCTGCGGTCGGAGATGTCGTGAGCTTCACGATCGGCGAGATGAAGACCGCGGGCATGTCCCGTCACGGCGCCGCGATCACCGCCTACGCGCGCTCGCAGACCGGCACCGACGTCACCGCGCTCGCGCAGGACGTGGGCGCCGCCACCGATCTCGTCTCGGCGGTCGGCGACTACGAGAGCGAGCTCGTGAGCGCGACGGTCACCATCGTCGAGAGCTGGGGCACCAGCGGGTCGTCGTTCTCTCGTGCGCGCGTCACCACGACCGGCATCCCGACCCTCGACAACAACCTCCAGCTCCGGCTGCCGACGACGTTCAAGGATTCTCTCGGGTACGAGGTCGGCTGCGTCGTGCGCGTCACCAACACGCCGCTCAACCGGTTCAACACGCAGGCACAGCTGTCGGCGTTCGTCGCGGCGGACCTGACCCTCGTGTCGTGCCCCGCGCCGACGGTCTCGGCCGCCGCCGCGCCCGCCGCGACCACGGTCACCGTGACGTTCTCGCGTGCGCTCGACACCGCGAGCGTGCTCGCCGACGGCACGCAGTTCACGATCGACAACGGGCTGACCGTCAGCGCCGCCTCGGCGAGCGGCAACGTCGTCACGCTGACCACGAGCGCGCAGACGCCCGGCACGACGTACACGGTGAGCGTCGCGAACACCGTCGAGGACACGTTCGGCACCGCGCTCGGTGCGCCGGCGACCGCGATGTTCACCGGCTTCATGCCCGTGGTCGCCGCCAACCACCTCGTCCTCAACGAGGTCGACTACGACCAGGCCAGCACCGACGCCAGCTCGTTCATCGAGATCTACAACCCGACGAACGCGGCCATCCCGCTCGCCAACTTCACCGTCGTCTACGTGAACGGCGGCTCGACGGGAGGGCCCACGGGCACGGTGTATGGAACGCCGGTGGCGCTGTCGACCGCCGGGACGGAGCTCGCCGCGGGGGGCTACCTCGTGATCCGCAACACCGCCGTCACCATCCCCGGTGGTGTGCTCTCGATCGACGTGGGGACCGGCGACTTCCTGCAGAACGGCGCCGACGGCATCGCGCTGATCGACACCGACACGAACACGCTCGTCGACGCTCTCCACTACGCCAGCCCGGCGAACGGCGTTGGTGCGGGCATCACGATGGCCACGATCTCGGGGTTCGCCGCGACGGTCTCCCTCGTCGAGGGCACGGTCTTCGCCACGGCCGATACGCAGACCGGGTCGCTCGCGCGGACACCCAACGGCAAGGATACCGACAACGCCTCGGCCGACTGGGCGCTGGCCACGACCCCGACCCCGGGCGCCGCGAACTGACGCGAGCCGCGTGATACCGTGAGCGGGTGCGCTGTCGCCCGCTCGTCGTGATGCTCGTGGCGTCCGCGTGCGGCCGGGTCGGCTTCGATCACGGCGCCCCCGCCGACGGCGCGAGCGGGGACGCGGTGGACACGCGATCGCGCTGTCCCGCGGCGCCGCGGCCCGACGTCTCGGCCCCCGACCTCGTCGTGGGTGACGGCACGCCCTCGAGCTGCGACGAAGCGGCGCTGCAGGCCGCGCTCGACACCGGCGGCACGATCGCGCTGCGCTGCGGCCCGGCGCGTTCCACGATCGTGTTGACGAAGGAGCTCGCGATCACGGGCGCGACCGTGCTCGATGGCGGCGGCCTGGTCACCCTCGATGCGTCCGGAGCGTCCGGCATCCGACACGCGAAGGTCATCGCGCCCGGTGCGAAGATCGTGCTGCTCGGCTTGCGCTTCGAGACCGGTACGGTCTCGGCGGACGGCGGCGCCGTGTACGTGCAGAGCGGTGACCTCGTGGTCATCGACAGCGCGTTCGACTCCAGCACGGCGGTGAACGGCGGTGCGATCGCGATGCTACCCACGGCGGGCTCGCTCGCGATCTACGACTCGGTGTTCGACAGCAACACGGCGAAGACGGGCGGCGCGATCTACGCGTTCGACGACCTCACCCTCGTCGAGACCGCGATCCGCTCGAACCGCGCGCTCGGTCCGGCCGACGGCAGCGATGGCGGGCTCGGCGGTGGCATCGTCCACGCCGGTCCAGGCGCGCTCGCGATGTGCGGGGTGACGCTCGCCGACAACACGGCCGGCTACCTCGGCGGCGGCTTGCACCGCGTCTGCACCACGAGCGCGTGCGCCGACACGATCGAGCGCTCGAGCGTGGTGAACAACAGCTCGGCCAACGGGGGCGGGCTGTACATCCAGAACACGTCGACCGCGGTGCGGCAGTCGACGATCGCCAACAACCTGACCGCATCGGGCGTCGGCGGCCTCTGGTACATCGGCAGCGCCGGCCTGACGATCGAGCAGAGCACCATCGTCGACAACGCGGCGATGAGCGGGCTCGGCGCCGGCCTGCGCATCGCCGGGCCCGGCACGATCGCGTTCTCCACGATCGCGAGCAACGCGTGTAGCAGCGCCGGCTGCGATAGCAGCGGCATCGAGGCGACCTCCGAGGTCACGCTGCGCGCGACCGTGATCGCCGACAACACCGCGTCCGGCAGCGTCGGCACGACCTGCCGCTCGGCGATGACGAGCGGCACCGGCTCGTTCCAGTGGCCCACCGAGCCACCCTGTGCACCGAGCGTGCAGTTCGTCGATCCACTGCTCGGCGACGCGAGCGAGCGCTCCGGCCCGGGCGGGACGTTCATCGTGTCGACGCCCGATCCGGGGAGTCCCGTGCGCGGCGCGATCGGGTCGGGGTGCCCCGCCGAGGATCAGCTCGGGCGGCCGCGGCCGACCCCGTGCAGCGCGGGCGCGATCGAGCTCGAGCCGTGATCCTCCCGCACGGGCTGGCTCACGCTTCTCCCCGGATCGACGAGCCGCACTACATCGTTGCGCTCGTGCGAATTCCCATGATCCGCGTGGAATATTGTTAGTTGTATTGCCTCGAGATCGGGATGGTGGCGCACTGGAAATGGAAATAAAAATACGAGTAATTACGAGCAGATGATGTAATCTGCTGTCGCTAAAAATACACAGCGACACGAGCGCACTCCGTTTGATAGCGAGTGCGCTCATGACACATCGGTTTGTACTGTCGGCGGCTCTCCTGACCGTCATGACGCTTGGGTGTGGAGCGGGGGACGACGACAGCGTCGAACGTCGAAACCCCAACGCGTGCAAGAAGCGCCGGTGCCCGGACGCCGCCGTGGACGCGAGCCCCATCGGCTCCGACGCCAGCGAACCGCCGGCCGACGCGGTGGCGCTCGACGCGCCGATGCCCGTGCCGGACGCACCGCCGCCGCCGGATGCGGCGACGCCCGATGCACCGACCCCCACGCCCGATGCGGGCTCCGGCGGCGGCGGCAGCGGCCCCACGTACTCGACGCAGCACCCGAAGATCTACCTGGGGCCGAACCGGGCGCGGCTCGCGAACGCGCTCGCGACCGGCCGACCCGGGGCGACGCGGTTCAAGACGTTCGTGGACAACTGGGTCGCGGGCATCGACTACTGGGGCTTCCGTCCGTGGAACGCGGCGCTCATGGGGCAGCTGTCCACCGATGCGAAGTACTGCACCAAGGCCGTCGCGGTGGTCGAAGCCCACGTCGCCGCTGCCGAGGCCGCGATCGCCGCCGGCAATGCACCGGCCGTGGCAGGCGATAGCTACCTCGACGTCGGCACCCACATCGGTGATCTCGCGCTCACGTATGACTGGTGCTTCACGAAGCTGACCTCCTCGCAGAAGACGCGCTGGCTCGCGTACGCGAACCAGGCGGTGTGGAACGTCTGGAACCCGTCGCAGGCCAAGTGGGGCACCAAGTCGAAGCCATGGACCGGATGGGCCATCAACGATCCGTCGAACAACTACTACTACTCGTTCCTGCGCGCGACGATGCTGCTCGGGCTCGCGACGTATGGCGAGGACAGCCAGGCCGCTGCGTGGCTGACGCAGTTCCGCGACACCAAGGTGCTCGGTCAGCTCGTGCCGACCTTCGACGCCGAGCTCGTCGATGGCTGTTCGCGTGAGGGCACCGGCTACGGCAGCGCGCTCGGAGCGCTGTTCGTGCTCTACGACTTTTGGGAGGCGAGCACGGGTGAGGATCTCGCCTCGAAGACCGGCCACACGCGCGCGTCGATGCTGACGTTCATGCACCAGGTGGTGCCGACGCTCGATCGCTTCGCGCCGACCGGTGATCAGTCGCGCGACTCGACCGCCGCGATGTTCGACTACCAGCGCACGTACCTGCAGACGCTGGTCACGCTGTACGCGAATGACCCGGCCGCGCCGCGCGCGGCGAAGCTGCTCGCGTCGTCGAGCGTCCCGCAGATGTCGCAGGCGTTCAACGCGTGGGGCGACTTCCTGTACGACTACACCGGCACGACGCAACCGCTCGATGGCCTGAACCCCACGCGCTATGCGTCGGGCATCGGCCAGGTCTACGCGCGGTCGGGTTGGGACACGCACGCGACCTGGATCAACCTGATCGCCGGCCCGTACACGCAGTCCCACGCGCACCAGGATCAGGGCTCGCTGATGATCTACAAGGACGGCTGGCTCGCGCACGACGCCGTCGTCCACTCGCACTCCGGGATCCGCCAGGAGACCGGCATGCATGGGCTCGTGCGGATCGACAGCAACGGCTCGCCCGTGCGCCAGATCGCGAACACGATCTCGAAGCTCGTCGCGCTGCGCACCGGCCAGAACTGGGTCTACGCGGCGGCGGATCTGACGCCTGCCTATAACAAGCACGCGGCCGTCGGCAAGGTTCACCGCGAGATCGTCTATCTCAAGCCGGATGTCGTGGTCGTCTACGACCGCGTGACCACCGCCACGGGCACCACGCAGGTGTGGCAGCTGCCGTCGCCGGCGCGGCCCACGCTCTCGGGCACGACCGCGACGCTGACCGGGGCCCACACGCTGCGCGTCCAGCGCTTCGCGCCGTCGACCGCGACGAGCTCCGTCTACGACTACCGCGTCGACTCCGACTTCTCCGGCGGCTTCCGTCTCGACGAGACCACCGCCGGCGGCGACGTCCGCCACCTGCACGTGCTCTCGATCGACAACGCGGCCACCTCGGCCACCGCGAGCGGCGACTCGACCGTGACCGTCGTGCTCGCCAATGGCACCAGCGTGAAGGTCGCGTTCAACCGCGACGCGTTCGGCGCGACGTTGACCTACGGCGCGACCACCACGTCCCTGTCGCCGGGCGTGGATAAGCTCTCTGAATAGGAGATTTCCCGTGAGAAAATATGTAGTACTCGCGATTCTCGCGTCCGCTCTCATCGGCTGTGGCCGCGGGGAAGATGCAGTGACCGACGCCTCGGATGATGGCAACTCGGAGAAGCGAAAAGACGCCGGCCATCCGAGGAAGGATGCGGGCCCTCGGGTCGACTCCGCGACCCCGGTCGACTCCGCGACCCCGGCCGATGCGTCGACACCGGTCGATTCACCGATCCCCATCGATGCCCCCCTGGCGATCGACGCGGCTCCGATGGTCGACGCGTCCACGCCGATCGACGCACCGCCGCCGATCGTCGTCACGCCTCCCTCGACGGACCCGATCGAGCCGGTGTGGCGGTTCGATCGCGCCGGCGCTCGCATCAAGTCGCCCGGCCAGCGGATGCGGTTCACGGCGGGCCGGCCGTTTCGCATCCTCGCCGACGCCAACGATCCCAACGCCTGGCAGTGCCCGCCCGGCCATCCGCCCTATGTCTGCCCGGACAGCTCGATGACGTTCTACGTCGACGGCGTGGCGGTCGGCACCATTCCGCCCGACCCCGCGAACTTCAACCTGTGGGAGCTCCGGCTGCCGAACGGTCTGGCCGCCGGCGATCACGTCCTCACCGTCAAGTTCACGCCGCACAACGCCGCCCCGGTGGATGGGATGGTGCCGATCTACATTCGTGTTGACCCCGTGCCCGCGAAGACGACCACGATTAATCTGACATCGAATCTCGTATTGAGCGGCAATACGGACCTCAACTGGTCCAACGCTCTGGTGAAGGGCAACGGCTATACGGTCACCGCCGCCGCTGGCTACACGGGCCGGGTGATCATCAGCAACAGCTTCGTCACGGGGCTGGGGTCGTTCGCCAATCCGGTCGGTCTGAACGTGACCACCTCCGGCGGGGTCGACATCTCCGGCTCGATCTTCGAGGCCACCGGCTCGCTGCGCCTCGTCGTCAATGGCACCGCGCCGATCACGCTCAGCCGCAACGAGCTCCGCTCGACGAACTACGTGATCTACGTGTCCTCCAATCCGGCCCGGTCGCCCATCCTCGAGCTCTCGGGCTCGACGTCCGGCGCCAAGCTCATGCAGGGGAACAATTTCGGCGCCGGCATCGTGAAGATCACGGGCATGTCCGGCTGGCAGATCGGCGGGCTCCGCGACTCGCTCGGCAACATCTTCATCGGCCCGCGGTGCGTGCTGCAGCTCGACGGCTCCACGAACGCGATCATCCAGGGCAACTACATGCACCACGACTACATCGGTGGGTTCTCGCAGGGCTTCAACCTGCACTTCACGGGTGGGAGCAGCGCGCTCGCCGAGCACAACGTGATCCGGGACAGCTCGTGGCCGCTCCAGAGCTTCGGCGGCGAGCTCCGGTACAACCTGTTGATCAACAGCGGCCACAACTTCATGCGCTCGAGCCAGAGCCAGACCCGGATCCATCACAACGTGTTCGCGCATGCCCAGGCGCCCAACAGCGGTTACGACGGCGCGGTCTTCCTGTACGGCGGCGAGCAGAACCTGGCGTTCGACAACAACACGATCGACGCCGGTGGCTCCGTCGGCCGGTTCGACGCTCCGGCGCTCGTGCTCGGCTCGTCGTCGGTGTCGTTCGCGTCGGTGCGCAACAACGTGTTCTCGCAGTTCTCGAACAACAGCTGGGGCAGCCGGTCGCTGATCTCCGGCGGGCGCAGCGAGTCGAGCGTCTCGTCGGCGCGCATCGCGAAGGCCGACTACAACGCCTGGTACAACCCGCTCGCCACGAGCACCGGCCGTTACATGCCGGGCCTCGTGACCGGCACCCCGGGCGCGCACGACGTCGGCGGCGATCCGATGTTCGCAGGTGCGGTACCGCAGGTGCCGTACGTGATCAGCCAAGGCGCGGTCTGGCTGCGGACCTACGGCATCTCGCAGGTCCTCGCCTACTACCGCTCGCTGTACACGCCGCGCGCCGGCTCGCCGCTCATCGACGCCGGGGACACCGCCGACGGCGCGGGCAATGACATCGGCGCGATCGGCGCCGGCACTGCGCACGCAGCGGACAAGTTCGGCAAGGTGATGCAGGCGAACTGAGCGAACGCTCCCGGACTCACCTGCTTGCTCGCGGACCCCGACTCGCTACATTCGTCGCATGGCGGGTGAGCAGGGGGCTGTTTGGCGACTGAGAGCGTTGTTTCACCGAGGTCTGCGCGTCGCGGGCCTTCAGATCGGGCGCTATCCGGCGCGGAACTCGCTCGAGGCGCACCTGCGCCGGGTGCTCGCCGCTCGCGGCGTGAACATCGTCCTCGATGTCGGTGGTCACCATGGCGAGTTCGCGCAGCAGCTCCGCGCCATCGGCTACGGTGGCCGGATCGCGTCGTTCGAGCCCGTCCGCGCGACGCACGAGGTGCTCGCGCGCAACGCACGCGCCGACCGTGACTGGCGCGTGTACAACCTCGCGCTCGGCGCCGAGGACGGGACGCAGGAGATAAACCTGTACGGCGGCGCGGTGTTCAACTCGTTCCGGTCGACGACGGAGCTCGTCTCGACGCGGTTCGGCAGGGCGGCCGAACGCAGGGGGACGGAGCGCGTCCAGATCAGGCGGCTCGACCACGTCTTCGCCGGGTGCGTGGCCGGGATCGCGAGGCCACGCGCGTTCCTCAAGCTGGACACCCAGGGTTGGGACCTCGAGGTGCTCGAGGGGGCGCGCGGTGTGCTCGGCTCGATCGTCGCGATGCAGTCCGAGCTGGCGGTCAAGCAGTGCTACGAGGGCATGCCGCGGTACGTGCGCGCGCTCGAGCACTGCGAAGCGCTCGGCTTCGAGCTCGCCGGGATGTTCCCGGTCGCCCATACCAGCGACGAACACGCAGTCGACCTCGATGA
>Ga0247822_10000626_pt1 | contig 19729 bp, 15 predicted proteins | sample 13C_Cellulose_Da_FD_192423 | JGI IMG/M metagenome (GOLD analysis project Ga0247822, IMG submission 192423) | Soil microbial communities from agricultural site in Penn Yan, New York, United States - 13C_Cellulose_Day30 | ecosystem: Environmental > Terrestrial > Soil > Agricultural land | place...
CATTGGAGGCGACTTGGGATAAACCAAGTCGCCTCCAATGGCTCCATGGCCGTCCGGGCTTATAACGACACGGGCCCCATTGTAAGGCGCTAACACCGCAAAGGCATCGAGCAGTGACTCGCTGAAGATGTCGTACCACCCGCTCGTATTTGTGTAACCCGGTTGGTTCTTGGCCGCTCGCTCCGTGATGAAAGCCTTCCGAGCAGCCACGTCATAAGGCGTGGTGATCGGACGAGGCCAGAGGGCGCGCGCATCGGAAACTCCGCGATTGGTCAGCCATCCATAGTTGGCTCGACGGACTCCATTGCTAAATATCCAGTCATAAGCATTGTCCGAAGTGATGGACACATTCACCGCCGACAGGTGTGGCGAACCAGACCAGACCGCATTCGCGCCGCCCATTCCAGAACCACTGACGCCGATCATGCCGATCTTTCCGTTACACCAGGGCTGACGCGAGATCCACTCTAGCGTGTCGTAAGTATCATCAATCTCGTTTTCGAAACTTTCTGCCTTAAAGGTCCCCGCACCTTCTGAGCCAAAGCGACCGCGTTGATTTTGAAGGACGACGGCGACAGGCATCCCGGGAACGACTCGGTTGAGATGCTTCTTGATATTCAGATCCCAACGACTATAGGGCGAACTCTCCAAGACCACGGGCAACGGGCCATCATGCCCCTTGGGCAAAAAAATCTCCGTACATAGCCTAACGCCATCGCGCATGGGCACCATGACACTCTCGTGCGAGTAATCGGACATCAACGTCAGGCAGGCGTCCTTATCCGCCGCCAGTTGCGCTGCGGCTGCAGTACCGGTTTTGTCCTCCACATAGGGCCGCTCAGGAGTTGCTGTCCCAGCCACGCTTGTGGAATGAGTGCACAGGAGCGCGCCGATGATCGCCGAAACGAAACCAGAGATAGTCAGGCTTCCTCTCATACGTTCACGCATCCACAGCTGCCTTCAGAGCTTCTAGATACTGCATACCAAACTCGGTATCCGGCTCGAGGTAGCTTCCTTCCGTCCATTCGTTCCAAGCGTTGATCGTAATGTAAGATGCACATCGGTCGTGCTCAGCGACAAACCTCAACGCGTCCCGAACAGAGTCTCCGAATTCACTCGGGGAGTTATCCACCACGACAGGCAGCAGCGGCCAATCGGAAACAATCATCTCGGTATCGGCGGCGACGCGGGCAGTGGAATCCCAGCCCATGGAAACATTCGGAGCGAAAGGCACAGGCACGAGATCGAGAGTCTTGCTCCAGCTAGTCTGGCCGAGCGCCCTCCAGTTGGCATAGGGAACAGTCAATCCCTGATCCTTAGGGAGATCACGGCTCCAGTTGTAGTCGGTATAACTATCCAGCCCCATCTCGACGAGGCGACTGGGATTGCTATCGAGAGAGACTTGCCCGGCTCCGGGCACATTGAGGTGCAGTTCTCCCACGCCGGCTTTACGCGCCCGCGTCCGAAAATCGTTCAACACATTCTTAGTCGCAAGCGCACCCCCCATCCATTCGACGAACTGATCAAAAGCGAAGAACGAAACATAGGCGGCTCCATTGAGCCGCCAGTAGGCGGGGTGAGAAAGGTACCGTGCGATCCAATCGTCTGAGATACGAACAAACTCCTCGTGGTTCACATTGGCCCAGGCAAGGTGCTTCAGCGGAAACGTGCCATCCGCCGGGAACAAGTCGCGCCAGGTATGGTTCGCCCACATGATGGCAAATTTAACCCCAGGATCGTTCAAGGGGAGATAGCCGCTATCGATGGCCCCATTCAAGAACGGTGCATCGTCATACCAGTACCAGTCAAAAATAAAGGCATCGATCCCGTGAGCAGAGGCAACATCGCAGGCGTTCTTCATTACCACAGGATCAGACTCGTCAAGGTAGCCCCACTGGGGAATGAGCGGTTGGCGGTGTCCGGGAAAGCGCGGAACCGCCGCCTTTACGAGATCCCATTCGGTGAACCCGGTCCCTTTCCATCCATCATTTTTGGGACACTGATGCCATGCTGGAAAGTAATAGACGCCTACCTGAGTCTTCGGTCTTTCAATGGGAGATTTCATAAGAGGAGATAACTTCAAGGACGGGGAGAGCCAAATTCATATGCGCCAGCATCGGGTCGATCGGCCCCTGTGTTTCCACGCGCGAAACCGCGAAGATCGTCTGCTGGTAGCACCAGCGACTCGGCGCTTAGCTTACCGATATTCTTGGCAGGAGACTCCGGCTTGATTCTTAAGTCCCCGGCATTTGAATCTACAAAACCGACCGAATCGAAAAGCTCTTGGAGCGAGAGCCTCGACACCTGACGCGACGGCATGACGACATCACCTTCGCCCCGTTGCACCCCTTCTTCCGGGGCCTGAATCCAAAGATTGTTATCGGAGGTCGCGATGCCTGCTGTCTTCGTGTTGGAGACGCCGCCGCCGGAAATGATATTGTTATAAAAGTAAATCCCTTCAAAGCCAGTCTCAAACATATCGACGAACCGCACCCCGGGAGCTCCGAAGATCGTATTATGCAGGAACTTTACATTCTTCCCTCCCGCGACATTTATGAGATAGCCGGACGCCGCGTTGTATTTTGTCGAGTAAAACAGATTATTCTGAAAGGTCACATTTGTCGGCGGACGCGTCCTGTCCTGAATGGGGGTATTTTGGACGGCCCGACCCCCTCGCGGAATATTCTGAATCTTCAATCCCCCCCCGCCGGGAGCGCCATTCGCGACGGTGTTCGTCGCGTGCAATCGATTTTTCTCGAAAAGAGTGTCCGTCATCATGGCCATGATCGAGACGCAATCGGTATGACAGCAGTCGCTGGTGGCAGGGGTCACACCATCCTTACGCAAGGACTTGAACTGAATATTAGGATCGGAGGCCAGTCGCCACCCATGAGGACTAAAATAGGCCGGCGGCTCGTTCTTATCCGAAGCGAAAACATAAAAGCGCGCCCACCCATTAGGATCCAGTTGCTTAGAGTAGAAGTAGATACCTTTACGACCAGTTACGTCCTGAATCACTGGCGCCCACTCGTGCCCTTCGAACGCAGCAGGATTGGGGCCGTTGGCATCGTAGGCGTAGCCCGTATTGATCAGCGGCGCAGTGTACAGATTTTGGTCGTAGATGTAGTTTCCTCGGAAGATGGAGTTGCTACCCGCGGACCCTCCTCCTGCCTGAATGCCATCTTCCGCCGAGTTGGCGATGTCATTGTCCAAGACGTTCCAGTGCCGAGATTGTTTGTCAGCGTAGGCCTCGTTCTCGCTGATCATGATCCCGACCCCGCCGTTTTTTATCCGGCACTTTTCGATGGTGACAAACGAAGCGTTTCCGGGAGTTCCCGAACTGATTACACCTCCGGAGTCTGGCGTATATGGTGCGAAACTCACAACCGGGTCTAGCGCCTTGTCCGGGATTTTAGCTCGGGCTCCGACCATATCACAATCCGTAAAAGAAATATGCCAGGCTCCAGCTAAATAGACGGCGACATTCTCCAAGGAGTCCGCAACATCCACCTCTCCGCGGTCGAACCGGAAACCTTCGAACGAAAGATGCGTGTCCGTCCGGACGCCATCGAATGCCAGGCGAGTGATGTGCGGCGGGTTCTTTCCGGTCCATGCTTTGTAGGAGATGACTTTTTCGGAGGTACCGGTCTGGTAAGGCAACTCGCCATTCGGCCCTGTCTTCGTGAACATATTAACGATACCCAAGTGGCCCGTGCAAAATACCGTATCCCCAGGTTGAATCTGGGATTGCGCCTGATTGAGGCTTTTCCACGGCGAGAGTTCGGCCCCCTGGTTCGAGTCTGATCCATTGTCACCATCCACGTAAAAATCGCGACCAAAAGCCTCAAAGTTTGTTGCGAACAGGACCAATATGAAACACAGCGCTAGGCGCGGGAAAACAACGAGCTTAGTGTGGAGCGGGGCGAGAGAAATCATGGGGGTCGGGCTAAAGCTCAAAGAAGCGGGCTTTTAGCACATGTTGCAACAATGCTGTTACTTTAATCGTTAAGTGGAACTCGACCTTGTCGTTGATATGCCATAGGCTCGGCGAGTGTTCGGCTTAATTTCTCAGACGCACCTTATCGGCAGGGTCTGACCTTCAACCCAAAAGGAATTTATGGACACCGTCTGAGGAAAAGGTGGTATCCCCGTCTCGTTGCGGTGGATTTGCGCCACGACAAGATCCACGGCTCCTGAGCCAATGTGCTCAGCCGCATCCAATACCTGAGTCCACCCAGGCTCGTGATCAAAAAGGATGACACCCGTTTCCTCCGGGATTGAGATGAGTTTTGAAATACTCTCCAAGAGGACCCAAGGGACACCGATGAGCACATCCGGCTGATGCTTAAGGTACCATCGGTGGAACTCCCGGGTGCACGCTTCCAGATGATCATCTGGGACCTTTTTGAAAATCAAAGGGGGGATGCGGGACATATGGCCATGCACCGCCTGCTCCGCCAAAAAACTCCCGAGCAGAGCGAAATGTGTCCGCTCGAGGCTCTGCTGTTTGTAAACGAAGCCCGGTCTCTGGTAGCCTCGCTGCACCAGTTTCGACCACGCCAAACGCATGGCTTGTCCATAGTCGCCACCGATGCGATGGATATCCGGCTTGTGTAAGGAGTGCCCCATCGCACAACACGCCAACCCATCAAGAGGTAACGCCGTATCTCCGCCTGAGCGAAAAATGGGCGCTAAGATAACTCCACGAGTCCCTCGAGCGTGCAATACCCTATGCAGCCTTTTTCCAGCGGCGAGCCCTGGTTCCAGAAAACAATCCTCAAGCGTATAGCCAAGCGCATGAGCTCTCTCCTGAGCTCCTCGTCGAAGGTTTTTATAGAAAGGTACGCGATCAAAATACTCACTCATCTCTGCCTCTCGCACCAAGCCAAGCACCGGCGACTCCGTGGCCGACCGGCGCGTATGAATTCTCGCCATGAGAGCTGATACCAGCGCATTCGGCCGGTAGTTCATTCTCTTTGCGATCCTTTGGATGCGGTTCCGCGTGCGCGCAGGGATGCTCGGGTGGTTTCGTAAAGACAAGGATACCGTCACCACCGAGACTCCTGCCTCCATAGCCACCATTCGCATGCTCACGGGGCGGCTCTGGGCTTCTGGGGACGCCTTCTTTTTCACTTAACGGTTAAAACTACGTGTTTAACAGAATTGTCGAGCGAAAACTCCCCCATCCGCCGAGCGACCGCTTCTTACTTTACGATTTAAGCGAGAACGGCCTTGCAATCCCCTAATTGAAACGCAATTTTTCCCAAAGCGCCTAAGTGGTGCCTTAGCTTCGCACAAGCCCTCCCCAAAGAACGCGATCATGACACTTGCCGCCAGCATCAAAAGAGCCATCACTACGGCCACGCTATCACTTTCCTGTACACTCGTACTTGCCGTGAGCATCGCGCAAGCGGAAGAGGTGATCGACCTCGAAGATGCATCCCCCAATCTCCCGGGCTGGGCAGCCTATGGACCAGGCCCCGGCAACCAGCGGGAATATCGCGCCGCAGCGAAGTGGGATGTCCCGTTCACCGTTACGCTCGATAATGAGGTGTTTCACTCCGGCTCCGCTTCCTTAAAGTGTGAAACCTCGCAGGATGCGGCAGAGATGTCGCCCGTTCCTCCGACTATTCCGGCCTCTGGAGCGGTGACGATCCGCTTTTTCATACGCACTTCCGGTGTCGATAGTCAGGAAGGTACTTTTGTGGTTAGCCAGATCGACTCTTCAGGCAAGTCCGGCAAAGGGCTATCGTCGGAAAAGATCCCGCCCAGTGACAATGCCTGGGTCGAGGTGACTTGGACGGGAGAGCTAAACCCGGAAACAGCCGGTGTCCGTCTGTTATTCACTTACAAAGACCTGCCCGCCGGAGCAAGAGTCTGGCTGGATGATATCTCCGTGAAGTCCGCGGAGTGATCCGCGAGCTCTAGCAAGGGGTCCGAGCAAGGGCTTCCCAGTTTTTCTAAGACTTGAATCCTACTAACATGAGCCACGTGAACTCGGCCCTCACCCCGCAACCACGTGATGAAGCTTGGCTAAGCCGCCATGAGACCTTTGTCGCTCAAGCTGAGAATAGGGATATCGACGTGCTTTTCCTTGGCGATTCGCTGACCGACTGGTGGGCCGACCCTGAGCGCGGAGGCCCTGTCTGGAAACGCCACTTCGCCAACTGGAAGGCAGCAAATTTCGGCATCAGCGCGGATCGTACCCAGCATGTCTTGTGGCGTCTCCAGAATGGTGAAGGCTCCGGCTTCTCTCCGCGACTCATCATCCTGCTCATCGGAACCAATAACACAGGCATGGAGAAAGACTCGCCGGCAATAAGGAATTCCCCCGCGGAGGCGCTCGCTGGCGTGATAAAAGTGGTGGACGAACTTCGAGAGCGCTTCCCCAAAGCGACCATCCTGCACTTTGCCATCTTTCCCCGAGACGAGCCAGACTCACTGAGTCGAAAGCAGATCGAGGAAATCAACCACGCATTGGCCGACAGGCCACTCCCATCAAATGTCTCGCTCGTGAACATTGGCCACCTGTTCCTGGACGAAACGGGAGCGACTCAGCCCCATCTAATGCCAGACAAGCTACACCTCAGCACCGCAGGGTACGAACTCTGGGCCTCCGAGATCATCCGCTGGCAAACCAAACTGTTCCAACATCACGAGGGCCAGCAACTGGAGGCTACACAGCCTTAGCCTCTGAACTATCGCACCTCTTTCGGAGGTTCAGGTATTCGCCGCCTTCGGTTTTCGCCCATTGGGAGTTTTTTCGGGAGAGGAAGAGCTTCGCACGACCAGCTTCGGCTCGATCGTCACTGATTTCACAAACTCGCCTCCAATGCTCTTCAAAAGCATCTCCACTGCGGCAAGCCCTGCCTGCTGCATTTCGGAGGTAGCCGAGGTGATCGGGATCTGGCAAAGCTCGGCCAAAGGAGAATCGTCAACACCAGTCACCTTCACCGTCTCCGGGATATCAATGTTTCTCCGGATAAGGGCATTGATCATGGAAAAAGCCTGCGTATCGGAATGACAGACGATGCCATCAAACTGCTGGCCTGATCGGACTAACCGATTCACGCTTTCTTCAGCGGCTTCTCGGGTAAAGTTTTCCGTCTCAATCATCAACTGAGGAAGGATGGGAACACCAGCCTCCTCGTGCGCCCGGACAAAGCCTCTGGTGCGATCCTCGTGAGTCGCAAAACACGCTAAATGCCGACAACCTTGCTCCAGAAGGTGACGCGTGGCGAGGTAGCCTTGAGTCTCGTAGTTCACCAACACGTAGGAAATCAGACTCTCGACACTTTCCATGCAACAGTCCGAGATAAACACAACCGGCGTCCCCTCCTCAGTCAGGTCACGCAGCTTTGCCATCACGCCGGGATGATAAGGTCCTGCGATGATCAAACCGTCCACCTCGGACTTCAACCGAGTGTCGCAAGCAGAGAGAAACTCCTCATCGGTATTAAAAAACCTCAGCCACATCCGCAAACCGCTTCGCTCGAGCCCGCTGGAAACGCCCCGCAGCAGTCGATCCACGAGATCACTACCTTCGTTGCCGAAATGGTGAAGGAATATGCTCACGGCTCCCTTCCGGCCAGCCTTGAGGGCGACCGCCAGGCGATTCGGGGTATAGTTGAGCTCGGCCGCCTTCTTAATGATCGAGTCAAACGTGGCCTTGCTGACTCGTGTCTTGCCCAAGCGCCCGCTCAGGACTTTTGATACTACAGTGTAGGATACACCGACTTCCGCCGCGATAAGTTTCAGGGATGCCATCTCTTACGCCCCAAATTTGACGGACTCTCGGGGCTAGGTCAAAGACAATCAGTACCTCCACCGATCCATCCCCGACAGAACTGGCGACCATGGAGAAACACCGGCAAGATGCGGATTCGAAGTGATAGAGCACCGGAATCATCCGACAACTCATGTCGAGATCACCAAGTTTCAGCAAATTCGGCTTTCCATGAGCAAACCTTTGCTTATCATGCCTGAAATGCACCCCGAACTCGTCGATTCCTCAACTTACCCCCCAAAGGGAGCGATCAGAACGCCATTTCCTCGCCGCACTCCGATCACCAGAGACTGGATGTTCGCCCTCGACCCGGAGAACGCAGGAAAAGAACTGGGATGGGACTCAAAAGTCCCCAATAGCCATTCGCTGGTCTCGGCAGGACGACCATTAGAGTATTGGCATCCGGGCTACGACGGGGCCGCATGGTATTGGAAAGAGCTATCGCTGGAATCCTCGACCGGGGGCCATGTTCATAAGCTGTCTTTCGAGGGCGTTAGCTACTGGTGCGAGTGCTGGGTAAACGGCTCCTTCGCCGGAGCCCACGAGGGGGCCTACGATGCCTTTTCATTCGATGTGACGCCGTATCTCATACGCGGTGCGAATCTCGTCGCTATTCGGATCATCAACCCTCCGGAAAATTGGGAAGTTGACGGGCTACGAAGCGGCTCCCCGCTGTGCCAGAGCGATCTACCGATCGGCAAGGCGGCATGGTACTACAACTTCGGAGGGATCTGGGGTCGTGTCTGGCATGAAGTGCTGCCCGCGGTCGCTTTCGAAGACCTTTGGGTCGATGCGGACTGGGTGACAAAGGATCTCACGGTCAAATGGACTGTAAACAACGTAGCGACGACTGAGGAGAGCACGATCTCCATCGTAGTACGCGAGCGTGAATCCGGGAGGGCAGTTCTCGAAGCCTCTCGAACTCTCATGGCGACACCAGGCACACAGGAGGGGAAGTTACACCTGAGCTGCGAGGGCTTCACCGACTGGTCTCCGGAGGACCCCTTTTTGTATGTGCTCGAAGCACAACTGTCGTCCCCCCATGGCGACTGTGTCATCTCACGACAGTTTGGCGTGCGCGATTTTCGAATCGAGGGACGACGATTCATACTGAACGGTCGTGCCACCTTTCTAAAAGGCCTGCTGCAACAAGGCGCGTACCCTCGGAGACTGGCCGGAGCAGATACATGGCTGATGGCCGCCCGGGAACTGCTCACCGTAAAGCGTGCGGGGTTTAACTTCGTACGCATCCATCTGAAACCCGCGGAGGACTGGTATCAAGATCTCGCAGACCGTTTGGGTATACTTCTCATGCTCGAGCTCCCCATCGGATGGATTGCTAATGGCCCGCACACCGAGCGACGGATACTCCGCGAGGTGAAGACATTGCTCTCAGCTAACCGGTCGCGCGCCTGCGTGGTAATGTGGGGACTGTTCAATGAATCCTTCCACTTGGTTGGCTTCGAGCCGGCGCAGTTTCGCCAGATAGCTGAGCGCATGATGCAGGAAGCACGGAAAGTCGATGACTCCCGTCTGCTCTTTGATACCTCGGGAGGCTATACCGATGATGTATTCGCGGGAGCGGAAACGATGATTCATGATACCTTCCGCCATGGCACGTCTCGATATTTGCAGCCCCGGTCCTGCGAGATGAATGAGATCGTCGATGCTCACGTTTACTGTTCGATGCCACCGACAGTAGCGATGGTCAGTCAATACAGAGAAATGGACCCAGGGAACGCGCCCCTGTTTGTCAGCGAATTCGGCGCGGCAGAAACACCGCCCGATTTCGAAAAGGTACTCGCTACCTACTCACCACGTGATCGCAACACTGGTTTGGAAGATTGGCAACTGCACCTGGACTTCCACCATTCACTCACCAAACGTTTCGCGCAAGCTGGGTTGGGTGCGGAGTTTGAGAATGTGGGTGCCTGGATAGAAGCCGTCAACCGCGAACGCGCAAGTGAAGTGAGAGTGATCTCCCTAGCCGCCATGAGTAACCCACATGTCGCCGGGCTATGCTATTGCCAACTCGCCGATGCGAGCGGCGAACTCTTTGGTGTGCTGGACTTTTGGCGCCGCCCGAAGCCACTCCTGGCAGCCCTCTCGGCCGGTTTAGAAACTCCGGCCTGCGGATTCTTCCCCGCAAAATACTGGATATCGACAGGAGAGACATTACCCGTGACCATCACGATGGCGACAGACGGAAAAACCATTTCCGAAGGCCAAGCGACCGTCAGCTTGGCGGCACCAGTGACCAACCAGACCATCGTCTGGTCCGGCTCCATCAAAGGAGCTACCGGAAGAGCTTGCGAGAGAGAGTTCACGGTACAGCCTCAGACCGAGGGGATTCATGAACTACATGGTAGCATAACCCTGCGTGACGGAAGCGTGGTGACCACGAGCAGCACTTTTGGAGTTCTGACAGAGACGACCTGTCGAGACATCAAGGCTTCGTGCCGTCTCGCTTCATCCGAGCTATTAGACATCGTGGCAAGTTGCGGCATCGAAGTGGAGCCCTACGGAAACAACTATCGCAACAAAGATGCCGTCGTCCTTTTGGAATGGGCCTCTATCGCTGATAAGGTGAACAGTCATGGCGAACTGCTTGGGCAGATTCGCAACCTCGTCCAAGCTGGCGGATCGGCGATCATCTTCGACCCCGAAACCCCGATGCTTTATGAGACTCTGCTGCCCGTGTTCATCAGCGTCCAGCCAGTGATGAGAACAAGCACATACCTGAAAAAGTCACCGGTCTTCGCAGGCTTACCCTCCGGCATTGTCGCAGGATGCCTTTACGCGGACATCCTCCCTGACCGTTGGGATAACGCCGACCAAGTCCTCGCATCCGGCGGTCACGTCGATGTCGGAGCCTTCTCCATGCATATGTGGACAAGACCCGCAGAGTACTTTTGGGGAGCCGGACTTTACCGCATCCCAGTGGGACGAGGCCAAGTCTTTATCAGCCATTTGAAACTGCTCAACCAGATCGACACCAACCCCTTGGCCCGCCGCGTATTTCAGAACATCGTCCAACATGCCGCATCTTTGATCCAGCCAGGCGGCCACGAGCACATGTTGCGCAGATGCATCGACCGGTGATTCTCCGGCCATACCACGCATCGACTCGCGGCAAGAAATGGGCGGCCCAGCGAAACGCGAGTAGGCCGCGACCAAGAAGCGCCCGCGCAAAGTCTAGCGGACCACATCAACGGTCAGTCGATCGACACTCTCGCCGATGCCTCAGGGCCAAACGCATCTCCCGGGAGTAAGCCCAAAAGAAGCGATCAGTCGGCTATTAGAAATGGCCGACTCACCTTTAAAATTCCCGACACGCAGTCCGGACTCACGAAGAATCCATTGCCGGGAAGTACCACCGCTATAGGGCCTCCAACCACTTCCATTATACTTAAATGGTTTCACTCAGGGGCTGACCTGCGCGTGACAAAATGACTGTGGAGTCCTGTACCTCAAAAGTCTTTATACACGAAGTCTCGACAATCTAGCCACCAAGTGTTTTTCAGAAATTCACTTTGCGTCTGGATAAGTAACGATCCTGTTGGCTGTTTCGATGAACTCTACGATTCTCACCGACTCCGACATTTTTACAGGCGGCTTTCCATCCTGCAAAAATTTTACAATGGCACTCAGCAGGCTCGCATAGAAAGGAATTTCGCTTTGAGCGGAGTCAAAACTCACGCTGGCCTTCTCGAAGTGAATGGTTCCTCCAAAAGTCTTGTTTCCCACTCGATTGCCACGAATCGTTCCAAACCTCCCATCAGTCCAGCGACCAATGATCAAATCATGCTTTTCTCCACTCTGAGCTGAAACCTCAACAAAATCTTCTCCCAGTACGGCAAAAAGCATTTCAATAGAGTGTATCCCGTACCAAAAAAAGCCGGGAGGCTCTGGGAGTCGGGCTATGGGACCGTAAACATCCGCACCTACGATTTCACCAACATAAGGAGTGTCTAGAGCCTTTCGAAGCGGCTCCAAAAAGCGCAGGGCAGATGAACTGAACACAGGCACGTTGTTACGTTCAGATATTGACTCTATCCTCTTCGCATCAGCAACCGTGGTGCTAAGCGGCTTGTCAATAAAGACAGGCACCCCCCAATCAGCAACAACTGCGAACTGCGCTAAATGAACTCGCCCGTCCACAGACTCGATGAAAATGGCATCACAGAGGGGACGCAGCTCTTCGATAAAGTCAACAATCTTAATGCTATGACGAGCGACTAATTGCTCTTTCAATTGCGTTACCCGATTGCGGCTAATATCCAGGTCATCAGAGCCACCCGTATATGCCGCGACCACTCTCGCTCCTGAGACATGAAACCTCTCCTCCGGCGAATTCAAGAGGTTCGTAAATGCCGTAACATGAGAGGTGTCGAGTCCGATAAGACCTATGCGTAAGACGTTCATGATTTTATAAAATAAATCGAAGGCGCAAGCAGTCGCTCATAACGGTTGGCCAGGCAGAGTATAAACCCTAAGGACCACTTGTTCCTGCATACCCTATCGTCCTAGCCGCCGAGCGCTCCGCACGTACGGGCAAGACTGTGAGGTTAAACGATAAATAAACCAAACAGATCTGCAGAACCGCCGAAGTTACCTTACTGGAGGTGCCCGAGGTTTTTGGGAGAAGCGGAGCTATTCTCACCCGTCGTGTTTAACGCCTTATAAAAGGCACGACTTCGTATATCGAAATTGGACATGCGAGTAGAATCCGGATTATCGAAACGCACGACTCTGCCTCCCATCAACCCGAAGATAGCACGCATCGTTACCAATGCTCCGTACTTATTCTCAACTTGAAAGCCAACAATCGGACCACCATGCATACTTGAAGAGCGGCCATGAAGGAAGCCCACCCAAATCCCCCTCGCTGCAAATGTAAGGGCCTGGACGTGCGATCACCATCAGATCCAGGCTAGCGGCAATGCTAATAAACTGCTCCATATCGCGCATCCCTTCAGACCGAAAAGAGCCAGGACGAGCCTCGTGAAAGTTCCATGGAACGTTGGTTTCCATGGTATTTAACCCGTAAGCCTTCAGCTTTAGCAGCCGATCCTCCCAGTACTCTGGCACCACGCGAGAACAATGAAGCGTCCCAGATAGAAACGCTCTGATATGCGCGCGGCGTCCCAAAACGCACCGACCGAGTCTCCCCCCTCTGGCGACGACCTGAACGACTCATCTCACCGCCGCCTTCTTGACGAATCTTTGGCGGGGGAGGTGCCGAAGCGGGTGCGGTAGGCGCGGCAGAAGGTGTTGGCGCTCGTGTAGCCATTGGCGAGGGCGATGGTTTCCATGTCGGACTCGGCAATACTTAACATGACGCGCGCATTCTCCAGGCGCAGGCGGCGGAGGAGGCCTCCGGGCGACTCGTGATAGCGGCGGGTGAACTCCCGGATGAAGTGCTCCCGGCTCACGCCACACTTTTCGGCGACTTGCTTCAGGTTGATCGGGGTGCGAAAATGACTCCGCAGGCAGTGGAATCCGAACTCGATGGGGTCCGTGACGCGTGAATCCTGGACCTGCTCACGGTAGAGCGCCACGAGCAGGCGATAGATGAGTTCCGAGGAATGCAGGCGATCTTGAAACGTGTGGCTGCTGAAGCGCTCGATGGCCTCCTCAAACAGCATCATCGGCTCGCTTTTATCCGGCATTCGTACCACGGAGCCAAAGTCGGCGCGCAGTTGCGCAAACATCGAAGCGTGTCCGCCCACGTCGATATTTAGGAAAGTAAAGGAGCACTCCTCGGTGCCGTCCTCGGGATAGCCGTAGGCGGTCGGTTCATCGTGGGTGAAGAGCATCGCGTATCCGGCAGGCACATCGTAGCGCCGTCCTTTTTCCATAAACCAGTTCCGCCCGGCATTGGTGCGCTGGATCACCGCCAGCCTCCGCTCTCCTCGACCATCGTTTTCAAACCGATAGGACGGGTGGTTCACCGTCTCCACGTCGAACCCAAACACGCCGGAAATAGAGTCGTCGAACATTGCGGGGCAAATATCACATTTTGCACATTGATGATCAAACTTTTCATCTAGGAATTCCCACGAAACATCGGGACTATCGAAAGATCGGTCCCGATCCAGAGACCGGAAAAAACCTTCACTCTCTCATGACTAAAATCACCCTGATCGGCGCGGGCTCCGTCGTCTTTGCGAAGAACCTCATCTCCGACATCCTCCAGTTTCCCGAGCTGAGCGACTCCACGATCTGCCTGATGGACCTCGATCCGGCCCGTCTCGAGACCGCCCGCATCATGACCGAGCGCGTCATCCGCAAGCTCGGAGTGAAGGCCCGGGTCGAGGCGACCCTCGACCGCCGTCAGGCCATCGCCGGTGCGCGCTACGTCATCTGCACCATCCAGGTCGGAGGTTACAAACCCGGCACCGTCATTGACTTCGAGATCCCCCGCAAATACGGCCTCCTCCAGACCATCGGCGACACCCTCGGCGTGGGCGGAGTCTTCCGGGGTCTGCGCACCATCCCCAAGCTCCTCGAGATCGCGCAAGACATCGCGGAGGTCGGCGCGCCGGGCTGTACGCTGCTGAACTACACGAACCCCATGGCCATCCTCTGCATGGCCGTGGACAAGGCCGTCGGCATTCCCACGGTCGGTCTCTGTCACAGCGTCCAGGGCACCAGCCAACAGTTGGCAAACTACGCCGGTCTCGACATGCGGCACATCACTTATCGTGTCGCAGGTATCAACCACATGGCCTTCTTCCTCGACTTCAAATATCGAGGTCAAGACGCCTACCCCCTCCTCTTCCAGCTGCTCAACGATCCCGCTTTCACGCAGGACAAAGTGCGCTTCGAGATGATGCGCCGCCTCGGGTACTTCGTCACGGAATCCTCCGAGCACCAGAGCGAGTACACGCCACACTTCATCCATCACGGTCAGGGCACGATCAAGAAATTCGACATCCCCATCGACGAGTATCTGCGTCGCTGCGAGTCCATCATCTCCTCGTGGAAGCGCACCGAGGCCGAGCTCATCGGCACCACGAGCGACATCGCCGTCGACGCGCAGACCCACGAGTACGGCAGCTTCATCATTCACTCGATGGAGACTAATACGCCCCGCGTGATCTACGGCAACGTGCCTAATACCGGCCTCATCACCAACCTCCCCGACCGCTGCTGCGTGGAGCTCCCCGTCCTGGTGGACGCCCAGGGTCTCCAGCCCACAGTCATCGGCAAGCTCCCTCCGCAGCTCGCCGCCATCTGCCGGACGAACATCAACGTCCAGGAGCTCACCGTGGAAGCCGCCCTCTCCGGTCAGCGCGAGTATATCTACCACGCGGTGATGGCCGATCCTCACACCGCCGCCACCCTCCCGCTGGATAAGATCTGGGCCATGTGCGACGACCTCATCGAGGCCCACCAAAAGGTCGGCCTACTCGGGGAATACGCCCCGACGATCGCCAACACCGGACGCGCCTATGCCGGCACCGGCGACAAGGTCATCGTCACCATCGAACCCGCCCAGCCTCTTTCCGAGATCACCGGGCAGCCCATCGCCTTCGACCTCTCCGCCACGAATCACAGTGGTAAGGCCTTTTCCGGCAAGCTCTCGCTGGAGAGCTCTCCCGTCTCCCTGTCGGTGAAGAAGGGACGCACATCCCTGAAGGTCGCCGCCGGGGCCACGGTCACGGAGCGCATCGTCCTGAGCCCGGATGCCGCCGCAGATTCCCTCTCCCTCCGGGTGCTCTCCGACGACGTCCGCGTCCTGGGTCGCGAGTACGTCTTTAACAAGCCCCGCTACGTTCCGATCCCTAAGTCCGGCCAGGCCGACATCGAGATCCCCTTCATGTCCAACTCGCTGCTCGCAGGCCAGATTTCGGCCAAGTCCGGCCAGCTCGAAATCACCGGACGTATCATCGACACATCCGTACGCATCGATGATCTCTTCCCCTGGACGGCCTCCACGGTGGAGCTCTTCCTGCGTCCGACCGGTGCCGCCCAGCCGTTCCAGCAGTGGTTCCTCATGCCTCGCACCAAGGGAGCGACCGTCCTCGCGCCTAATATGGAGGCGGACAAGCGGCTCGCGTTCAAGGTCGCCATCGACAAGGGCGGGTACAACTTTACCCTGCGCACCGATCTCGTGAAGCTCGGCATTCAGAAAGAAAGCGGCGACGCCTTCTACCTCGACCTGATCGTGACAGCTGGCGCACTCGGAGATGCCCACGGCGCCTGCCGCGTCGGCTGGAATGGCCGGACCGACAGCGCGGTCCGCTCGGACCACTACGCGCTCATCGCTCCTTAGCGAAAGCAGAAGATCGCAAACGAGAGGAGGAGCGACGCGCGGCAATCGCGGCGTCTCGCTCCGCCCTCGCCCGCCCGGATCAGCGCGGGCGGAACGTCGTCAGAACTCCACGCCGAAGTGCAGGCCGAGCACGGTGGCATTAGGCACCTGGCCGGTGCCGCCGGGGCGGATGATGTATTGCACGAAGGGTTGCGCGTAGGCCCAGCGATTCACCTGGAAGCGGTAGTTACACTCCAGCACGCCCTCATAGGTCTGATGCGTCGAGCGTCCATCGCGATAGTCATCGAGGATTTTTTCATAGCTATAGTTCCCCAGGGCCACGGCCATACCTAACTGATCGGTATCTCTCCCCGGGATCAGGCCTTTGTAAACCATCCCCGTGTGGAAATAGAATGGCATGGCATTGTTCCCAGCGGGTGCGAAGTTAAAGAAGGAAAAACACCGCAGCCCCTGATCACTCAACGCCGGGGCTCCGGAGGGCTTCAGGCCGCTGCTCTCCGGCGGTATGGACTCACGCCACAGCATCTGCTCCGCCTGCCAGTAGAGGCCGAATTTCCCGTCATTCTTAGTACCGTCGAAGGACGTATTCTCCAGCCCCCAGTAGTAGCCGCCCATCGCGTACTTGCCGGGAAGCTTGCTCGGGCCGAGACGCGGCGTCACGCCGGCCTCCGCGAGGAAGTATAGACCATTCCTACTGGCCGGATAGGCTCCCTGAAAATCGAGTCCGTGGTTCGCCGTATTATTCCCCTCCGGGATGGCGAGGTAGAGGCCCGCCTGCGCGTAGTACCAGTCGGCAGGCTTCACCTTGAGGTATCCGCCCCAGGCCGCGTAGCCGGAGGACCAGCCCACGCCATTCGCGCTGATACCCTTGCTGCTAATGATCGCGTTATTCCGAAACAGCTTCGAGTCCGTCTGCTGGGCGAAGACATCATAGGGATTTTGCCAGCCGGCCGAGAGCGTGAGCAGGCTCTTCACGCCGAGGAGCTCCGGAGTCGTGTAGGTGAGATAAAAGGGCATCATCCGCCACTGCTTCCCGCTTTGATAGGTGGAGGGATTGAAGGAAATCGACGCGCCGACGTAGTCATTCACGTTCGACCCGTCCCGGTAGCGGACTCCAGCTGTGCCGGTGAGGCCTTCGAGAGCCTCGATCCCGGTCAGCTTGGCAAAGTCCACCTTCAGGTCGAGATGCAGCGACTGGTCAAAGGCGCCATGCTGCGACAGGCCACCGGCCACGACTCCATAGACAGTGCCGTGCCATTTCCCGGATAGATCGATGCCGCGATCCTCGAGGGCCGGGCGCACGCCGAAGACATCACCGGTCGCCCGCTTTCCCTGCCACCACCTTTCCAGGTTGGATTCAGGATCAGCGGCATACGCGCCAAGGCTGGCGGCGACGAGACAGAACAGGAGGGGGTATTTCATGAACGGGGGGATTCGTTCGTGACTGTGCCAGGCTCAGCTTAACCGTGGCTGAAATCTGGCTTTATTTTTATTAAGGTAGCACTTCCCTAAGAAACACCAAACCCACCTCGATCCATCGCGGCCAAGCTTAACCAACACTGCCCGGCATCCGGCCTTAGCTATCGTCCTCTCCCAGCCCCCCGGTAATGAACACCCTCCATCGCTCTCCCCCTAAAAAAAAACAGCACCCGGGTATTGTCTCCGCCCAAACCTCCGCTAGCATAACCCCCTCCCCATGAACCCCTACCAGAACGTACAGATCGGCCACGACGAGGGCGGCTACTACTTCATTTGGATCCTGTCGGACGGCACCGTCATCGACCTCGGGGTGGACGCTACCCTACAGGCCGGGCTTAGCCGAGTGATCGCGGACCACTCGCTATTTCCTGAAGTGAGGCAGGCTTTTGCGGATTTGCGAAACGTTGCATTATCGCACGACTGGCGCTACTCCGCGCTGGTCGAGGAGTCCCGAAAAGCGCCACCGACTACGGCGTATGCTCATTAGGCATGGGGTTGATTACCTAAGGGTACCGAAATTTCGCCCATATCTGTTGCAAACATTCCATCCTCCTGTATGAAAGTCAGGTGCAATTTAAATCGGTAACCATCGACAGGATGCTCGAGTCGGTGGTCATCTCATGGACAGAGCCGGGCAACGTGATCCATAGCAGAATGTTTCGCAACCTGGACTACGGGATCAATACGCTGATCGCCAATACCGACCTTCCCGAGGAAGTCCTAATATCCTTTGTGGAACTCCGCCGTCTCTTCGCGAGTTGCGGCCATGATCTTGCACAACTAGAGGCCCGGCTCAAAGAGGTACCGGACAGACAGGCGTCCGCTTCGGCGGATCTGAAAAAGATCACCACCGTCCTGGACGTCTCCCACCACCGCGAGCGGATCGTCGTGCGCCTCGCGCCCAAGAACTAAGCAGCCCCCCCGGCCACGCTACTTCAGCGCGGCGACCGTCTCCCCGGCGTTAAAATCCGCCATGATCAGGTTTTCATTCGGCGGCACCACGTGATTCAGCGCGAGCTTGAGCACGAGCTTGGCCGACTTCTCCGCGAGGCGTGAGTGGTCGCTGTAGAAGGCGATGCGATAGGGGATCGCATTAAAGACCGTCGCCCAGTCGAGGCTAATGATCGACACCTGCTCCGGCACCTTCAGCCCCAGACTTTGCAGGGCGAAGAGCACGGTGACGCAGTCGTAAGGATCCAGCACGAAGATCCCGGTCGGGCGATCCTCGGCGGCGAAGACCTTTTGCACTTTATGAAAGAGAGCCGAGGCGCGTCCGCCATGGCTAATGACCGAGAGAGCACCCTCGTGGCGCTTTTGGGCGATCCGGCGAAATCCCTCCTCGCCCTCCAGGTCCCCTTTTTTCATCACGAGCGGTCGCACGAGACAGAGCCGCCGGTGGCCCTTGCCGACGAAGACCCCGGCCGCATGCCGCCCGATCGCCTCATAGTTCCAGTCGCAGGAAGGGAGCTTCACCCCGGGGAATCGGCTGCCGAAGATCATCACCGGCAGGCTCACGCGCGAGAAGTACACCTGCACCGCCTCGGAGACCGAGCTGAGCAGGTAGCACACGGCCTGGTGCTGCGCCGTCACCTTTTCGAGGAACTTCTGCGGATGCCCCTTGGAGAGTTGCGGGTCGTCCACGATGACGAGTTGAAAACCGCTGCTCGTGAGAGTCGTCTGGAGGTTGCCGACGAAGCTTAGCACGCTGGCCCCGTGCTGGTGCAGGGGCTTGCCCGTGAGGAGGACGACGGTGGTGGGATTCTCCGGACGGTTCTTGCGGCCCGGGCTGAGGATCTTCGTCCCCTGGCGGCTGACGACCTCGACCACGCCGTCGTGCCGCAGGATGTCGATGGCCGCGCGCAGAGTCGGGCGGCTGATCTGGAGCTGCAGGGCGAGGCTGCGCTCGTTCGGGAGGAACTCCGTCCAGGCTCCCTGCGCGATGCTCTGGCGGATGCTCGCAGCGGCCTGCGTGGCCAGTGAGTATCGACGGGGTAGTTCCACGGCGGGAATTAAATTCCCTCCCCCACTTCGTCACAAGGAGAATCCCGCCCCCTCGACCCGCCGCCAGCCCTTCCGTTAGGAAATAGGCGATTCTATCAACTTTCCCGGCTTTCTTGAACCAATCCCATCGTAAATAAAGCGATTCTATCAACATGGAATCACACCATCCGCTGCGGATAGCC
>Ga0247822_10000628_pt1 | contig 19710 bp, 19 predicted proteins | sample 13C_Cellulose_Da_FD_192423 | JGI IMG/M metagenome (GOLD analysis project Ga0247822, IMG submission 192423) | Soil microbial communities from agricultural site in Penn Yan, New York, United States - 13C_Cellulose_Day30 | ecosystem: Environmental > Terrestrial > Soil > Agricultural land | place...
GTACCAGGACGAGCTCGCAGCTTCGTACGACTCCTGCTCGCGCTGCTGGCGCGCGGCGGCCATCCAGTCGAGCTCGTCCTGGTACCACGGGCGCGGGAACACCCACGACACGTCCCCACCCTGCCGCTGCGCGGGCCCACTGCGCGCGTAGCTCGTGAACATCCGAAGCGACGCCGACCGCTGCGCGGTCTCGATCCACGGCGACACCAGGCGATCGACGAACCCGAGCGCGCGCAGCGAACGCACGCGCGACGCGCCCGTCTCAGGCGCCCAGCGATCGACGTGGCGATCGGCGACACGCGATGCGAGCTGACCGCCACGCGTGGTGAACGCGGGCGCGGCGAGCGCGGCCTGCAGAGCGCGTGGTTCGGTAGTCGCGTTTGCCATGCGTCAGGTGCTCCCGATCAGCCGAACTTCAGACCCTCGTGCGCGATCTCGAGCGTCTCGATCGCGAGTTCGCTCTTGGTGGCATCGAAATCGGAGATCTCCCACTTCGCCGGCCAGCCGCTGTGGAAGGTCCAGCTCGCGACCTTCTCGAGCTTGGTGTTGAGCTGGTGGATCCGGCCCGTCGTGATGCGGGTCATCCGACCGTTCAGCCACTCCTCGCGCCACTTGAGCAGCGCGGACGAGCCGGTGAAGCCCTGCTTGAACACCAGGTTGTTCCACTTGGTCGCGCCGACGAGCTGGAACGTGGTGTCGTTCGCGCCGCCCTCACGCACGGGCACGATCTCGGTCTCGTACTTGATCCCGCTCACGCTCTTGAAGAACGCCTCCGCTTCGCTGCTGCCTGCGATGGTCAGCTCGACCTTGAAGCAGAAGACCGGAAGCGGATCTTTGCGGTTTGCGGGTGAGTTGCCTGCCATCGTGGGCTCCTACTCGGTGCTGGGACCAGTCATGGTCTGGGTCAGCGAGATCATGATGAACTCGGCGGGGGAAACGGGGGCGACGCCGATATCACAAATCAAAAGGCCACTATCCACCTGCTCGGGTGGGTTGGTCTCAGCATCGCATTTTACGAAGAACGCTTCTTCGGGATTCCCTCCGGCCAGCATGCCCTTGTTGTGAAGAGTCGAAAGAAAAGCGATGGTTCGTCCCTTCACCAGATCCCAGGTCGGCTGGGTGTTGGGCTCGAACGTCGTCCACGCGAAGCCGGCCTCGAGCGAGCGGCGCAACATGATGAAAAGACGCCGGACCGGGATGAACCGCCACTGCGGGTCCGATGACGCGGTGCGTGCCCCCCAGGGCCGGACCCCGCGCTGGAGCCGGAACGTGTTCACCGAGTCGCTGTTGAGCAGCCCGATGTGGTCCTCGGTCACACGCAGCGCCACATCCTCGACCCCTTCGATCTGGATGTTGGCCGGCGCGGCATGGACCCCGTCGGTCACGTCCTTCTGGGCGTAGCACCCGGCCATGAACCCGGAAGGGGGCAGGATGCGGGGGCGGTCCTCGTGATCGCGGGCCCGCAGCCAGGGCCAGTAGTACGCGCAGTACGAGCTATCGGTGCGCCGCCGCCAGCGGCGGACCCACTCGATGTCCTTGGTCTGGGGGATGTCGAGGATCGCGAACCGGTCCTTCTGGTTCTCGCAGACCGAGATCAGCTGGTCCTGGATCCGCTGCGCCTTGAGCTCTCCCGCCGGCCCGGGCTCGCGGTCATAGAACCGCATCGCATCGGGGATCGCGAGCACGCCGATCTCCTCGTTCGCCGCGAGCGCGAGCAGGCCGCTGCGCTCGCCCGGCCCGAGATCGAGCCCGATGAAGTCCTCGGGAGTGATCTCGTCGAGGCCATCGCGCCCGCCCTGCAGCCTCGTCATCGACATCGGCTCGGGCATGTTGTGCGGCACCGGCGACTTCGTCTTCAGGTCTTCGAGGCGCACGAGCCGCGAGCGCTGCGAGACCACCTTCGGCGCGTAGTTCCGCGACGACGGATGCATCTGCAGATCCTTGAACACCTCGCGGCGATCCTTCATCGCCACGTGGATCTCGAACGTGAGCACCTCGAGGTACGTCGGCGCCGCGGCGCGATGCCGGCGGTTCACGGGCGTCTCCGTGCTCCACTTGATGAGCTTGTCACCGACCTCGGTGATCACGACGAAGTCGGAGTTCTCGCGGTCGTAGATGCGCACCGTCGCGCCGACCTCGAAGCCGCGCGTCGCGTTGATGTGCGCTTCACCGGCGCCGATGTCGAGATCGCGCGTCAGCAGCGCCTGCGCACCGCCGGCGTGCACGCACTTGAACCAGATCGTGTTGCCCCACGATCCTTCGTTGAGCGCGCGGATCTTGAGCGACGGCTTGTTCCAGTCGTCGATCTGCACGTGCTCCGCGCACGCCGCGTGCTGCATGCCGGGCAGCTCGCCCGCGGGCGCGTTATGCGCGACGCGCACGACCCAGCAGTCGGTGCCGCCGTTCTTGAAGAAGCCGTAGACGGAGTCGGACGTGTACGAGTCGAGGCTGTAGCCAAACGTCTCGAGGAACTCGTCCCAGTTCGCGAGGCGCGTCGGGACGTTCATCGGTCCCTTCTGCGTCGTCCCGACGAAGCCCGCGATACGCGTGTTCGAGATCGACAGCGGCGGCGGTGCCACCGTATCGAACGTCTGGTAGATGCCAGGAGCGCGTGGGTCTGCGGACGGTCGCATGCGCATGATCAGTGCCTAAAATTAGGTGCCCAAGAGCCGATCGCCGTCGACACTAACGTCGCCGCGCCTCGTTGATCTCGCGGTTGACGCGCGCGATCTCGCGAAGCCACACGTGACGTTCTTCGTGTTCCATGTCGAGGATGTCGTCGATCGACCAATGAAAATGGTACGCGATGTAAGCGATCTCTTGGTACAGCTGCTCACGCGGATACGTGGCGACCGCCGCCCAGTTCACCCCGGGCCAGACTGGCCACTACCTCCATCCTCGGTGAGCACGGCACCGGTGACCATATCGATGTCCATCTCGTGGCCGCACTTGCTGCATGCCACGTGGTGCTTGGGGGTCCCGCCCTCCTCGTTGATCTTTCGATAGAACTCCTGGAGGTAGGCCAGGTCCGTCGAGAACAAGTTCTCGATCATGTCGACCGAGATGTTGTTGTGCTCGCCGAGCTTCGTGACGACGCGCGAGAGCAGCACGATCACGAGGTACGCGCGGTTGCTCTGCACGCGATAGTCCTGAAGTGGCAGGATCTCGTCGCGCGCCGTCGCGAGGCGCATCACGCCATCGCGATGGACGGTGCCGTCCTCGTCGACATAGCCCCGCGGCAAGCGGAACGGAAACTGAGTCTTGAACGCCATCGGCCGTGTTCCTCCGAAACGACAATGCGGGCCATCGCTCCCTGAGTTGAAGCGAGGCCCGCATCGTAGATCGTGGCCCTAGCCAGTGGCAGCGGCCGCGGGAGAAATCAGGCGTCGGTCTCGGTGAGGTTGAACCGCATGCCTTCGCAGTACATCTCGACGTTGAAGCGCTTGATCTTCTCCGAGTTCGCTTCCGACGCGTCGGAGCCGAACTTCTTGAAGCCGCAACCGATGAGCTCGATCGAGCCGAGCACCGTCCGCATGTCGGGGCCGAGGAACTCGATGAGGCCGGTCATCTCGTCCGACTCGAGGTGGTTACCGTCGACGAACCACCTGCGAGCCGCGTCGGCCCATGCCTGGTGGTCGGCGTACGAGACCGAGAACTTGAGGTCGGGCGTGGTGACCTTCGCCGGGTGCTTCGTCGGCTCGCGGAAGATGCCGAGGTGGTCGGGCGCCACCGAGCACTTCCAGGTGAACGAGTCGATGGTGCTGACGCGGTTGCACGGCAGCGAGCCCATCGAGAAGCGGAAGTTGTTGGTCAACCACGCCTTCTGCTTCGGGCCGATGCGGCCCTTGATGACCTCGCCACCGCCCTTGGCCCAGCGAACCTGCTCGGCCTCGAACTCGATGTCGAAGTAGGCCGCCGAGCTGGAACCCGGCGTCGCGTCGAGCTTCGGCACGGTCACGCCGGTGATGAGGGCGTTGAAGAACGTCAGCTGGCTCTGCGCCTTGTAATCGAAGTCGGCGGCCGTCAGGGTGCCGTTCTTCGTGATGTAGCCCTTGTCGAAGGCGGCCTTGATCCACTCGTACATGCCCTTGCCCATGCCGATACCGACCGAGGCCTTGCCAGCCGTCCACTTGATGCCTGCAACGTGCTTCTTCTGCAGGTTGTCGGGGCCGAGGTCGTTGTTGACGACCTCCGCTTCCATGTTCAGACCCTCGAACTTCTTCAAGAAGCCGACGTTGTAGCCGTCGATGTCGAGGACGAAGCGTCCTGCAGTATACGTACGATCATTCGCTGCCATCTGTAGCTCCTGTGCTGCGGTCTCTGGCCGGCCCGGCACGGAGAGCGTCGGCGGTCACAACGCTACTGCCCACATCCCGTGAAGCGACAGCTTCACCCACCCTTCCTTGTGAACACCGATGATCCCCCTGACGTTTGTCTCTTCGTGTCCTCCGAGTCTAGCCGTCGGGTCCGGTCCGCCGCGGTAGTGCGATGGCCGCCCTCTTGATGCTGCCTCTTACGGGGTCGTAGTCAGGTTGCTTCCTGCAGTTACGGCCCCGTAATGGGCCCCAGGACCAAGGTCGTACGACGCCGGTCCTGGAACGGTTCGGTTACTCCTCGACGCCACCGCCGGAGGCCATCTGGCCGATCCGGAAGATGACGAATTCCGCGGGCTTCACCGGGGCGAGGCCGATCTCGACGACCAGCTGGCCGGCGTCGATGACCTCGGGCGGGTTGGTCTCCTCGTCGCACTTGACGTAGAAGGCCTGCTCGGGCGAGGTGCCCATGAGCGCGCCGTTGCGCCACAGCAGCGTGAGGAACGAGGCGATCGTCCGCTGCACGCGCTTCCACAGGCGATGGTCGTTGGGCTCGAACACCACCCACTGGGTGGCGCGCTCGATGCTCGACTCGACCATGATGAACAGGCGGCGCACGTTGATGTAGCGCCACGACGGATCGCTCGAGAGCGTACGCGCGCCCCAGATGCGGATCGCGCCGTTCATGAAGCGAATGGCGTTGATCCCCTTCGGGTTCAACAGGTCCTGCTCACCCTTGCTGACGTTGTACTTGAGGCCGAGCGCGCCGCGGATGATCTCGTTCGCGGGCGCCTTGTGGACGCCGCGCTCGCTGTCGGTGCGCGAGTACACGCCGCAGATGTGGCCCGACGGCGGGACGCAGATGTTGCCCTTGTCCGGGTCGTAGACCTGGATCCACGGGAAGTAGTACGCGCCGTACTTCGAGTCGCGCGGCTTGGGCAGCTTGTCGACGCCGCCCGTGATCGTCTCGGGCGAGTCGAGGACCGCGAAGCGATCCTTGCGCGTCTCGGCGTGCGAGAGCAGCGCGTCCTGCACCGCGGGCGAGATCTGGCCGGGCGCCGCGATGATCGCGATCTCGTCGATCTCGTCGAGGCACTTGAGGCCGGTGCGCGCACCGGGACCGCCGTCGCGGCCGATGTAGAGGCCATCGCGGCCGGGGCCGCCAGCCTGCTGCTGCGCCTTCTCGTCCTTCTTGTCTTCCTTCTTCGTCTCGACCTTCGCCGCGCCCTCGGGCGCGCCGACGTTGACGACGAAGCAGCGCGAGCCGCCGTTGTTGAAGAAGCCGTAGATCGCGTGCGCGAGGTGCTCGCTGCAGTCCTTGAAGTCGCCGAACGTCTTCACGAACTGCGACCAGTTGGTGATCAGGACCGCCTCGTTGAGCGGGCCCTTGGCCGACTCACCGAGGAAGCCGACGGTGTTGGTACCGACGGCCTCGATCGGCTTGGATCCGCGATCGACTTCTTCGACGTAAACGCCAGGTGACAGGTAGCTAGTAGCCATTCGCTCGTTCTCCTCATTCCTGCCGATGACGGTGGTCTTTGCCCGCCTATCGCATCAAACCGGCCGTGCCGCGCAGGATCGCGCGCCGCGGCCATGAACGCTGGTGGTCACTTCTTCTTCGAAGCGCCGCCTCCCCCCAGATCGATCCGCTTGGCCGTGAGGAAGTTGTTCCCGTTCGGGCCCTGCTCGCGCACGCGCGGATCGGTGATGCTTCGGTACTCGAGCTGTCGCGTCTGGACGCGCGTGAACTCCTCGAGCTTCTCGGGGAGGATCGGCACGGCGGTCCACGCCTGGATCGCGGGCCGCACGGGCTGGTTCAGGCTGCCCCAGAACCGCGCGAGCGTGCCTTCGTCGAGGCGCGCCGACATCAGCCAGTTGAGCTTGAAGTCGTCCTCGAACGACTGGCCCTTGAGACGGTCGCGCGTGATCTCGGCGTTCTCCATCACCGTGCGGATGATGAGCCCGAGCAGCAGCTGCTCGTCCTCGGGCGTCTGCGCCCACGCGGACAGCAGGTAGTCGAGGCGCACCCACAGCCGGCGGCGGCGGAAGTACTCCTTGATCGTGCCGTCTTCCTGCGGCACCTCGACGAGCTCGGAGTGCGGCGTCGCATCCGTGCCTTCGGGATCGATCGAGAGCTGATAGAGGTACGCGGAGACCGCGGGCAGCTTGCCTTCGATCGCGTCGGGCTTGGGCGCCTGCTCGACGATGTGCACGCGCTTGTAGCCGTTGCGCTTGAACTCGTCCTGCAGGAGACGCGAGAGCGACTCTGACGTCTCCTTGATGATGTGATGCTGGGGCGTCAAGAGTGCCGTCGGTAAGTAGCGTGCGCGATGTTACCGGGCTGGCAGGTGCGCTCAAGCGACTCGTCCACAAAAAGCTCGGGTAGGATCGGGGGCGTCGTGACGCGCCGGCATCTGTTCATCTGCACGAACGCGCGCCCGTCGGGGAAGCCGGCGTGTGGGACACGCGGCGGTGAGGCGCTGCTCGGCGCCGTTCAGCGCGAGCTCATCGCGCGGCGGGCGGCGGATGTGCTGGTCACGCCTTGCAGTTGTCTCGGTCCGTGCTTCGACGGACCGAACGCGGTCGTGTACCCCGACGGGGTCTGGTACGGCGGGCTCGCCGTCGATGACGCACCGGGTCTCGTCGAACACCTGATCGCAGGGACGCCGCACGCCGCCAAGGTCGTAGCCGCGCCCGGAACGAGCGACGACGAGTGATATCGTCGAGTGCCATGAGACGGTGGAGAGCGATGGTGCGCGTCGGTTCGTGCGTGATCGCCGTGCTCGCGAGTGGGTGTCTGGAGTCGGGGCTCGTGCCCTGCGGCGACAAGCTGTGCCCTGCCGGCATGAATTGCGTCGCCGACGCGGTGTGCGCGTCCGACGAGCAGGTGCAGGCGTGCGTGAGTGTTGCCGACGGCGCGCCGTGCCTTGTCGCGGCCGGCGCGGGCACGTGCGATCGCGGCGCATGTGTGCTCGCGGGCTGCGGCAACGGCGTGCCCGAAGCGGGCGAAGCCTGCGACGACGGCAACCAGACGAGCGGTGACGGCTGTCGCGCGGACTGCCGTAAGGTCGAGCAGTGCGGCGACGGAATCGTCGACGACGGCGAGGCCTGCGACGACGCCAACGCCAACGCGGCGGACGGTTGCGATGCGTGCACGCCGACGACGTGGCGCGCGACGGCGGTGATCGGCGGCATGACGAACGCGACGATGATCGGGCTCGAATACCCAGGCGGGGTCGCCACTGATCGCGCCGGCAACATCTACATCGCGGATACCTGGAACCATCGGATCCGGCGCATGGACGCGACGCTCGGCGTGATCACGACGGTCGCCGGCACCGGGGTTGAGGGGTTCTCCGGCGACGGTGGTGCGGCGACGGGCGCGATGCTCGCGTTTCCTGAGGGTGTGGCGGTCGACGGTCTCGGCAATCTCTACGTCATCGACGCGAGCCGCATCCGGCGCGTGGACGCGACCACTGGCATCATCACCACGTTGGCTGGCTCCGACCAGCAAGGTGCGGCCGGGGACGGCGGCCCGGCGCTCAGCGCGCTGCTCTCGTATCCGCGTGACGTGACCGTCGACGGCCTCGGTAACGTGTACATCGCCGACGGCACGAACCGGATCCGGCGCGTGGACGCCGCCTCCGGGATCATCACGACGGTCGCCGGCACGGGGACGGCGGGCTTCTCGGGGGATGGCAGCGCGGCGACGGCTGCACAGCTCGATCGCCCCGAGGGCGTCGCGGTCGACAACCTCGGGAACCTCTACATCGCCGACAGCACGAACCAACGCGTCCGCCGCGTCGATGCGATCTCCGGCGTCATCACGACGGTCGCGGGCTCGGGGGTGGTCGGGACCGCAGGAGACGGCGGCCCCGCGCTCGACGCGCAGCTCTACGGTCCGCGCGATGTGACGCTCGACGCGCTCGGCGCGCTCTACATCGCCGACAACGGCAGCCGGGTCCGCCGCGTGGACCCGACCACCGGCATCATCACCACGATCGCGGGCATGGAGATGTACGGGTTCTCCGGCGACGGCGGCGATGCGACCGACGCACAGCTCAACAACCCGTCGGGCCTGGCGGTGGATGGCGGCGGCACGCTCTACATCGCCGACACGCACAATCACCGCGTTCGGCGAGTCGATACAGGCGGCGTGATCTCGACCGCTGCGGGCGCCGCGGGCGCCTTGGACTATTCCGCAGACGGAGGCGCGGCGACGAGCGCGCAGCTGGGGCGGACGCGCCATGTGGCGAGCGACGGCCTGGGCAACCTCTACTTCTCGGACGAGGACAACCACCGGGTCCGCCGGGTCGACGCCGTCACCGGGATCATCACGACGGTCGCCGGCACGGGCGTCGCGGGCTACTCCGGCGACGGGGGCGCGGGGACCAGCGCGCAGCTCGCGGGGCCCAGGGGATTGGCGATCGATGGCCAGGGCAACCTGTACATCGCCGACGGGAACAACTGCATCCGCCGCGTCGACGCCGCCACCGGGATCATCACGACGGTCGCCGGCACCGGGACCTACGGCGTGTCCGGCGATGGAGGCCCGGCGACGAGCGCGCAGCTCGCGGGTCCGACGGGCCTCGCCGTCGACGGTGTCGGCAACCTCTACATCGCCGGCAACTACACCGTCCGGCGGGTCGACGTCGCGACGGGCATCATCGCCACCGTCGCGGGCACGGGCACGCAGGGATACTCGGGCGATGGGGGCGCGGCGACCAGCGCGGCGTTGCACACGATCCGGTACGTCGCGGTCGACGCCATCGGCACGATCTACATTCCGGACGAGCGACGCATTCGACGCGTCGACCCCGTGACAGGTGTGATCACCACCGTCGCGGGCACCGGATCCCAGGGGTTCTCCGGCGATGGAGGCCCCGCGACCAGCGCGACGCTGTGGAGTCCGGCGGGCGTGGGCCTCGACGACCTCGGAAACCTCTACATCGCCGACAACGATCGCGTTCGGCGGGTGGACGCGGTCACCGGAATCATCACCAAGGTCGCCGGCTCGGGGCCAGGCGGATCGCTGTCGGGCGGGTTCTGGGGTGACGGCGGCCCTGCCCTCGACGCGAGGTTCAACAATCCAGCCGGGGTGGCCGTCGACGACGCAGGCGACCTCTACGTCACCGACTTCAACAACTACTGCATCCGCCGCGTCGACGCCGCCACCGGCATCATCACCACGATCGCCGGCGCGATCGATCCCGACGGCATGGGGCCGCTGGCGCAGGCGCGGCTCGCCGACCCGCGTGCGCTCGTCGTCGCGCCCGCGTTCACGCTGATCGCCGGCGGCACCTCGGGCACCGTGCAGGCAATTCGCGCGACCGCCGTCGAGGTGGTCGCTGGTCGCTATCCGCACTCGCAAGCCACGGGGGCCCTCGCGCGCTTCCGCGACCAGAGCTTCGGCGCGGTCGGTGGCGTCGCGTTCGACGCGGAGGCGGGGCTCGTGTTCGTCGCCGAGTCGTCGGCGCATCGGCTCCACGTCGTGTCCGCCATCGATCCGGCGCGCGAGGACACGTGGACGATCGCGCCGCTCGCGAATGCGGCGAGCACGCCGGGGTTTGCCGACGGCGCCGCGGCGACGGCGAAGTTCCGCACTCCCACAGGCCTGCACTACGACGCGGCGACCAAGACGTTGTACGTCGCCGATGCCGGCAACCACGCGATCCGCGCGATCGATCTGTCCGCGGGCGTCGCGAGCGCGACCGTGCGCACGATCGCCGGGACACCGGAGACGCGCGGGTTCTTCGGCGACGCTGGCGCCGCGACCACCGCGCTCCTGTACCAACCGCAGGCGCTCACGCGGTGCGCGAACGGCGACCTGTTCGTGGCCGATACCGGGAATCACCGGGTGCGGCGGATCGCGGCGAGCACGGGCGTGATCACGACGGTGCTCGGCGTCGGAGTCGCGGCGTCATCGGGTGAGGGTGGGCCGGCGTCGACGTTTCCGGTCGATGCGCCGCTGGGGCTCGCGTGCGACGCGAGCGGCAACCTGCTGGTGAGCTCGACGGCGACCGTCCGCTTGCTACCCGCCGACGCCGCGGGTGTCGTCGACGGCACGGGCCCGGTACAGACGATCTACGGCGTGCCGCCGCGCGACGCGTTCCCCGAGCGGGTGACGCGATGTCTGACGGGCTTACAGGTGACGAGCACCACCACGGCGTTGGTCGCGGACTCGTGCGCGGGCATGGTCATCGAGCTGCGCCGCGAGCCTCTCTGATTCGCGGGTGGACGCTTCTTAGCCGGCGACGGCGAGCACGAACGGCAGCCGAACCGAGAGGCCGGTCGAGATCCCCGTCGCGCCCTGCTCGCTCGGGATCGCGCGGTGCGAAGCCTCGACGTAGAACCCGACGGCGACCGCACCGACGAACACGCCGAAGGCGTTGCCGCCGCCGCCGGCCTTGCCGTCGCGCGCGAACAGCTCGACCGCGAGGCGCACGGCGCCGCCGGGAACGAGCTCGTACGAGTCCGCGAGCTTGCCCTCGAGCAGCTCGCCGCGCATCGACAGCCAGGCGCGTACGTGGCCCTGCTCCAGGATCCTGCGCCCGACAGACAGGTACGCGCCATGGAGCGAGAGCAGCCCGCGCTCCTCGGCAGGCTCGGACATGCGCGCGATCGCCGCGCCGGTCCCGCGCACGCGCAACGAGCCCACGTAGCCGGCGCCGATGTCGAACGAGGTCGGCTTCCACGCGAGCGACGCCCAGTGCATGCCAACGAGCACGTCCGTACTCGGGCCGTTCGTCGCGCCATCGACGGGAACGGTGCCCCCGACATCGATCTCCACGGGCGGGACGACGATGCCAACGGCGCCGCTCCCGGCGTGCGCGGAGCCGGTCACCGCGAGGACAGCGAGGACGATCGATGCTCGACGCATGCGGGCGCGCCGTGCAACGCGTGCGCCGACGCAAGTCACGAGAAGTACGTGCGCGCGCAGCGCGGACGGCGACGCAAACGACTCACGCTGTCACGGCGACGCGACAGTCATGCGCGTGGAGAGGCCCCTGCGTAGGCTGCGATCGCGTGCTCGACGGTGAGCTCGAGGTCGTCGAGGATCTCGGCCGTGGTGACCCATGGAAAGTGCTCCGCGACCGTCTGGGCGAGCGCGCTGCGTGCGACCCGGTAATCGGTGGCAACCAGGCAGAGGCGCACGTGCAGCGCCGGGCTCGCCAGCAGCTCGATCGTCTCGAGCGGCGTGCGAGGGGTGACGGGCGTGAAGCCGCGATCGACGAGCCGATCGACGAGCTGCGCCCGGCGTGGCTCCAGATCATCGAGGACGATCACCGTGCGCGAGCGAGCGGCGCGGACGGCCTCGGCGACCGACGCGTCGATCGAGATCTGGAGCACCGGGTCGACGCGATCGAAGGCGAGCGCGACGAACCACGTCGCATGGCGCGTCGGCGACACGCGAACGGTATGTGCGCGCAGCGTGCCCGTATCGTCCCCGAGCTGCAGCTCGACCTCGACGTCGCCGTCGGCGGGACGCGTCGCGAGGTGCAGCAGCGCGCCCGAGCACGAGAGGTTCTCGACCATGCCGTGCACCCGCGCCGTCTGGCTGTGGACGATCGCAGTGCCTCGAATCGAGACACGCATCGAACTACGTCGCTCCGCCCAGCGCTCCACCGTCTGCCCCATTTCGTTCCTCCGGGCAGCAGCATAGGCGAGCGGCACGGCGCGCGGGCGGACTTTTTCGCGGCGCGCGGAGCAACTCCGGATCAGTAGGTCAGCAGCGCGTCCAGGTGCGTGCGCTCCCACGACCGTGCTTGATCGTAGTGCGCGAACTGAGCCTCGTCGGCGAGGAACTCCTTGGAGTGGAACTCGCGGCGCCCGTTCTTGACCCGGATGTCGTGCACCTGGTGCAGCATCTCGTGAAACACGATCCACTCGACGAAGAACCTGGGAACGAACGCGCGATCGAGCGAGCGGTGGATCCGGATCAGGCGATCCTCGACCGAGTAGCTCCCCATCTTGATGCTGTTGCGGCGGCGCGGGCGGCCGGTGCGCGCGCCCCACGTGATCGCGGCCTCGATGCGGTTCTCGAAGTAGCGCGCGTTGAGCTCGTCGAAGATCAGGCGCAGATCGTGGTGCTCGCCGGCGGTGAAGATGACCTGCGCGGGGGTGCGGCGCGAGCGGCCGCGCACGTGCTCCGAGTTCGCATCGATGAAGTCGCCGAGGACGCGGGACGCGTCGGCGTCGTTGTCGGCGATGTAGCGCGCGAGAGCGCGCGTGATCACCGGGTCCGCCTCGACAAACATGTGGTGGAGCCGGACCTCGTAGCGCTTCTCGCGTGTCACCCGCCGCACCGAGATCATGGTGTAGCGGTTGTCGGTGAGCGTGACCTGCACGCGCCCCTTCGCGAGGTGCGCGCGGATGCGGCGCTCGAGACTGTCTTGCGCTTCGAGGACCTCGACCGGCGGCGACACCGTGGTCGCCTTGCGGGCCTTGCGCATCGCCTCGACGAGGGCGATCGATGCGCCGGCAGCGCGATGCTCCCCCTCGCCGGCGAGTGAAGCGCCAGCGCACGGATCAGCGCTTCGGGCGGCGGGGGTGACGGGCAACGCTTCGCTCAACGAGATCTCCTCTTATTGAAGCACATCACTAGACGCGTGGCGCGGACGCAATTCACCCGCTGCGCCGGGGTGCAGAAGACCGGGCGCCGCTACCCTCCAACCGACCGCCTCGCCAACAAGAAAATGCTAACGCGCGTCCTCGCGGTGGATCAAATTATCCACAAGCCAAGGGATCGGATCCGATCGCAACTACAGGGAAAACCAGATGTGGGCGGGGATCGCACCAGGCTCGGGTGCAGTGCGCTATCGTGCTCGTCCGATGAGCGCGTTTTTGTCGTCCAACACGCGAACCCATAGCGCCGGCGCCCTGCGTGCCTCCGATGTCGGCAAGCAGGTCGTCCTGACCGGGTGGGTGAAGACCTACCGCGATCACGGCGGGGCCGTGTTCATCGATCTGCGCGATCGCGAGGGCCTCACGCAGCTGGTGTTCGACAAGTCGTTCGATCAGCCGGCCTACGAAACGGCGGGCGCGTTGCGCTCGGAGTGGTGCATCGGCATCACCGGCGAGGTGCGCTCGCGCGGTGGCAACGTGAATCCGAAGCTGCCGACCGGCGAGATCGAGGTCTGGGTCAACGGCCTCGAGGTGTTCTCGAAGTCCGAGACGCCGCCGTTCGCGATCGAGGACGACATCGACACGAACGACTCGCTGCGGCTCAAGTATCGCTATCTCGACCTGCGACGACCGCAGCTGCAGCGCAACATGATGATGCGCTCGAAGATCACGCGCGTGACGCGTGACTACCTCGGCACGAACGGCTTCCTCGAGATGGAGACGCCGTTCATGGTGAAGTACACGCCCGGTGGCGCGCGTAACTTCCTCGTCCCGTCGCGCCTCAACCCGGGCAACTTCTACGCGCTCGCCGAGTCGCCGCAGATCTTCAAGCAGCTGCTGATGGTCGCGGGCTACGAGCGTTACTTCCAGATCGTGCGCTGCTTCCGCGACGAAGATCTCCGCAACGAGCGGCAGCCCGAGTTCACGCAGATCGACATCGAGATGTCGTTCGTGAACGAGAAGATCCTGCAGTCGATGATGGAGGGCCTCATCTCGACGCTGTGGCGCGAGGTGCTCGGCATCGAGCTCACGCTGCCGCTGCGCCGCATGACGTTCGCCGAGGCGATGGACAAGTACGGCGTCGACAAGCCGGACCTGCGGTGCGACCTCGTGCTGTGCGACGTGAGCAAGCCGTCGGGCACGAGCGGGTTCAAGATCTTCGAGAACGTCGTCGCCGGCAATGGCATCGTCAAGTGCCTGCGGATTCCCGGCGGTCCTGGCGGCCCCGCCGAGAAGCTGACGCGGTCGATGCTCGACAGCCTCACCGACTTCGCGAAGTCCTTCGGGGTGAAGGGCGTCGCGTTCGCGCGCGTGCAAGAAGGCGCCGATAATTCATACTCCTGGCAGGCGCCGTTCGCGAAGAGCTTCAGCGACGCCGCACGCGACGAGGTCAACCGCATCGCCGGCGCGGTGCCGGGCGACACGCTGATCTTCGTCGCCGAGAAGCCGAAGGTCGCGAACACGTGCCTCGGCGCGATCCGCCTGCACCTCGGCGACAAGCTCGGGCTGATCCGGAAGCACGAGTGGCAGTTCCTGTGGCTCACGGATCCTCCGCTGTTCGAGGTCGACGACGACACGAAGGAGATCGCGGCCGCGCACCACCCGTTCACCTCGCCGCGCGTCGAGGACGAGCACCTGCTCGACACCGCGCCGGAGAAGGTGCTCGCGCGCGCGTACGACCTCGTGCTCAACGGCGTCGAGCTGGGCGGTGGCTCGATCCGTATCCATCGCAGCGAGCTGCAGGCGCGCGCGTTCAAGGCGCTGCGCATCTCCGACGAGGAGCAGCGCGCGAAGTTCGGGTTCCTGCTCGACGCGTTCAAGTTCGGCCCTCCGCCCCACGGCGGCATCGCGTTCGGGCTCGATCGCCTCTCGATGCTGATGACGCGGTCCGAGTTCATGCGCGACGTGATCGCGTTCCCCAAGACGCAGAAGGGCTCGGACCTGATGACCGACTGCCCGACGACCGTATCGAAGAAGCAGCTCGACGAGCTGTTCATCCAGGTCAAGCCCGACCTGCCGGTCAAGTAGCGCGGCGCTTGCCGAGATAGACGATGTGGCGGCGACCGCCGCGGCCGATCGAGTGGGTCGTCACGTCGAAGCCGGCGGCGGTGAATCGCTTGGCGAAGGGTTCGTCGGCGTCCTCGGACCACACCGCGAGCACGCCCTTGGGAGCGAGCGCGGCGTGCGCACGGGCGAGTGCGGCGGGGCCGTAGAACGGGTCGTCCTTGCGCTGGCTCGCGGCGTTCGGGCCTTCGTACAGATCGAGGAGGATCGCGTCATACGCGCCGGGCTTCGCGGTCGCGATCGCGCGCGCGACGTCGCCGAGCTCGATGCGCACGCGCGGGTCGGCGACGGCGTCGCGGGTCGCGGCGGCGAGCGGTCCCTTGCACCACTCCACGACGACCGGGTTGAGCTCGACGACGACGACGCTCGCGCGCGGCGGAAGAACGTCGAGCGCGGCGCGCAGCGTGAACGCCATGCCGAGCCCACCGATCAACACGCGCGGCGCGGTGGTGAGCGTCGCCAGGTGCGAGAGGCCGAGACGCGAGAGCTCCTCCTCGGAGCTCCGCGAGTAGCTGTTCATCAGGACGCGTCCACCGACGACGATGAGGAAATCGCTGTCGCCGCGCTGGCGCAGCTCGAGCGGGCCCTCGGCGGTCGATACGGTCGCGAGCGTGGTCCAGGGACGGGTCACGCCGCGACCATAGCGCTACGGACAGGCGGCCGCGGTGCCGCGGGTGGACACGATCGAAGTCGTCGAGGGCGACGTGGTCGATCGTGCGTGGTCACGCTGACATCGCGGGCGTGATCGTCTCGGACATGCGAACGCCGCGTCTCAGGAGCTCGATCGTCGCCGGCGTCCCGGCGGGCCAGCTGCGCAGCGCGCGGTGGATCACGAGCGGCTCCCGATCGTGACCGACGGCTCGTGGCGCGCGCCGGCGCGATACAGCACGACCTTCACCGTCGCGCCCGGGCGTTCGCCGAGCGCGTGGCGCAAGCTGTCGGGGCCCGTGATCGCGACGCCGTCCACCTCGACCAGCAAGTCGCCGACGGTGATGCCCGCGGTCGCCGCGGGGCCCGCGTCCTCGACGCTGGCGACCAGCGCCGCGCGATCGCGGCCGATGGTCTGCGCGAGCGGCGCGGGCAACGACGCCGGATAGGCGCCGACGCCGAGGTAGCCGCGGCGCACGCCGCCGTGCGCGAGCAGCTCGTCGACGACGCGCGCGAGCGTGACGGTCGGGATCGCGAGATCGCTGCCTCGCAACAGGGTGCGCGTGTTCATGCCGATGACCTTGCCGTCGGGGTCGATCAGCGGCCCGCCCGCGAACCCGCGCGGGATCGCGCGATCCGACTCGATGTAGCGATCGAGCGTGCCGCCCCACGGGGTCTTGAGCTCGGGGCCGAGCACGCCGATCGCGCGTAGCGAGGCGCGGGCCGTGCGCCCCGGGCGGCCGATCGCGAGCGCGAGATTGCCGACGCCGAGCACCTCGAGCTCGCGGAACGTCGCGGGCGAGAGGCCGCCGCCGTCGACCCGCAGGAGCGCGACATCGGTGCCGGGGTCACGGCCGATGACCTCCGCGTCGCGGCGATCGAGCTCACCGTCCGCGGTGCCGATGCCGATCTCGGTCCGGTCGGGGGTGTGAAAGCTGGAGGAGATGACGAGATCGGCCGCCCACACGGTGCCGCTGCCGCCGCTGCCGTGCCCGCGGGCGACGTGGACGACAGAGGGCGCCGCGGCAGCAACCGCGGACGCGAGGGCCTGATCGAGGGCGTGAAGAGCAGGTAGCGCCATGGAACTCTCTTTCTCGGTTTCTCGAACCGAGCGTGGACCACCGCGCAAAGGGCGCCTATCCGACGAATGGAGAGGCATTCCGATAGGGTCTGATCCCCGTCCCCCCTGGATGGGCAGGGTTGACCTCGACCCTCGGCGTGCTCAAGTTGCACCCTAACGTTCGCGTGAGCTTTGAGCGCGGACCAAGGAAAAACCATGACTCGCAACCCTGCCCTTCCAATCGCCGCGGTCACCGACCCGATCAAGGTCGCGCTCATGACCGATGACCCGCTCCTGCGGGCCGGCGTCTCGAGCTTGCTCGAGCAGCTCGGATCGATCGATGTGGTCGACCGGGACCGTGCTGAAGTGGCGCTGTGGGATGCGGGGGTCGATGCCAGCAAGACGCTGAGTCGGCTCACCGAGCTCCGCGCCTTTGGAGTGCCCGTGGTCGCCATCGTCGGCGACCCTGCGCACGTTGCCCCTGCCCTCGCGGCCGGCGCGCGCGGCGTCGTCCTGCGCGACCAGGTCGGGCCCGGCATCCACGCCGCACTCGCCGCCGTGCGCAGCGGGCTCACCGTGATGGACACGGCCCTCGCGACGACGCTGGTCCCGAACCAGCCGGTGCGCTCGGCCGATGGGAGCAAGGGCCGCGGCGAGCTCACCGAGCGCGAGCGTCAGGTCGTGCAGCTGCTGTCCGAGGGACTCTCGAACAAGCTGATCGCGGATCGCCTCGGCATCAGCGATCACACGGCGAAGTTCCACGTCAACGGCGTGATGATGAAGCTCGGCGCTTCGACCCGGACCGAGGCGGTCGTCGAGGCGATGCGCCGCGGGCTCGTCCGGCTGTAGTCGGCTGCCACCCGTAGACGTCGAGCGCGACGAGGCCCTTGTCGCCGACGTCGACGCCCTCGTGCTCGAGGAGCTCGCGCTGCGTGGCGGCGCCGACGGGATCGTGGATCGCGATACGGCCGCGCATGCCGCTCGCCTTGCCGATCACGCGCTGCCACGGCAGCCGATCGCTCGGCAGGCTCGTCTTGAGCGCGGCGGCCGCGATCCGTCCGCCGCGCGGAATGCCCGCGAGCTCGGCGACCTGACCGTAGGTCGCGACGCGGCCGCGCGGGATCTTCCGGATCACGGCGCGGATCGCGACATAGAGCCGCTGCAGGTGCTCGGAGTCATCGCTCGCGGCCATCGTTCCGCGAGCCTACGCGAGAGCATGCGGGGGCGGCTATCATGCGCTTGCGCATGCGCATCTCCGTCCTCTACTTCGCCGTGTTCCGCGATCGCCTCGGCCGCGACGAGGAGCAGCTCGAGCTACCCGATGGCGCGCGCGTGCGCGATGCGATCGCAGCGCTGGCCGCGCGCCACGCACCGATCGCGACGTTGCTCGGCAAGTTCCGCGTCGCGGTCAACCAGGACTTCAGCGACGACGAGGTCGTTCTCGCCGATGGCGACGAGCTCGCGTTGATCCCGCCGGTCGCGGGCGGCAGCGGGCGCCACGTGCTGCTGCTCGCCGAGCCGCTGTCGCTCGACCGGTGCGTCGCCGCGGTCGCGGGTGCAGGCATGGGCGGCATCGTCACATTCACCGGCATGGTCCGCCGCAACAGCCGCGGCCTCACCGTCACGCACCTCGAGTACGAGGCGTACGGCACGATGGCGGTGCGCGAGATGACGCGGCTGTGCGAGGAGATCGAGGCCGAGGTCGCCGGCGTACGGCTCGCCGTCGAGCACCGCACGGGCACGCTGCAGATCGGGGACCTCGCGGTCGTGATCGCCGCCGCGGCGCCGCATCGTGCCGAGGCGTTCACCGCGTGCCGCGCGATGATCGATCGGCTCAAGGAGCGCGTGCCGATCTGGAAGAAGGAGTTCTCCGACGACGGCGCGGTCTGGGTCGGCCTCGGACCCTGACCAGGTGCTCTCGGCATGCGTTTGTGATGCCGCGTCATGCACCGTCATGCGTGCGTTTTGCGCTGCAGCGCCAAATAGCCGGGGGTCACGCCACGTCCAACGCTACACATGCGCCAAGTCTTCACGATGCTCGTCGTCAGCGCGATCGCTGCGTGCGGTAGTGGTAGCGGCAGCACCGATACCGAGTTCACCTACGCCACGGAACCGCGCGAGGTGACCATCGCGTCGCCCGGCGCCGAGCCGCGCCAGACCGTCGCGTACGCGATGAACGGCCCGCGCGCGTCGGCGCGCATCTCCTTGGAGACCGGGACGGCGCGTGACGGAGAGATCGATGATGATGGGCTGGGCTTCACCGCCAAGCTCGAATGGTCCCGCACGACCTCCGATGCAGGGCGCGCCATCTATTCGTTCCGCGCCCGCGATGTCGTCAGCAACCGCCGCCTCGACATGAGTGAGGACGAGCGGAAGGTCGTCGAGACGATCGACAAGGCGCTCGCGAGCGTCGTTGGGCAAGCCCGGGTCACTCGTAGCGGTGACCTCGAGCTCGTACAGCTCGCCGGCATGAGCACGCTGCCGTCATGGCTTGGGATCCTCCACGAGGTGATCGTTCCGCTGCCGTCATCGCCGGTGGGCGTCGGCGCGCGATGGCACACGAAGCAACAGCTCACCGCGGACGGCTCGACGGTCATCGACGAGCGCGATTACGAGGTACTCGAGATCGACGGCGATACGCTGCGCGTCCTTGTCGTCGGCCGTGCGACGACCAAGGGCAACCCGAAGGCGGAGATGGCGATCGACACGCGCGGCGAGGCCGTGATCGACCTCGCCGACCCGCTACCGCGCTCGGCGACGCTGCTCAGCAAGCAGCACCTCAAGTTCGCCGACGTTCCCGACGACGATGGCACGCCCCACCTCGTTCGACTCACGCTCGAGCACTGAGCGCGCGCTGGCGCCCCGAGAACCGGGAAGACGGTACGCCCGTCGGCTCTGAGCCTTAGTGGCTCGCTGGCTGCTCGCCCGCGCCCGACGCGCCCGCCGTGCCCTCGCCCGGCGGCACGGGCTCGCCGGGCGAGGGCTCGGCAGGCCCCACGC
>Ga0247822_10000630_pt1 | contig 19677 bp, 13 predicted proteins | sample 13C_Cellulose_Da_FD_192423 | JGI IMG/M metagenome (GOLD analysis project Ga0247822, IMG submission 192423) | Soil microbial communities from agricultural site in Penn Yan, New York, United States - 13C_Cellulose_Day30 | ecosystem: Environmental > Terrestrial > Soil > Agricultural land | place...
TATCACGGCGATCACTACCAGCAGGAGCGGTGATACGCTGCTGAGTCCCTCCGGATAAAACAGCGCAAATGCATGAGGTAATCCGATGATAAACAAGGTATTGGCTGGTGTTGGAACGCCGCGAAACGAATCTGACTGCGTCGCGTCATTATTGAATACAGCAAGCCTTAGGGCAGAGCAAACAGCGATTAGAAATGCCACATAGGCAACGGGTTCCGGGGCACCTGTTTGCTGGATCATCCAAAACATAAAGAATGAAGGCAAAATCCCAAAGGTTACCATGTCGGCGAGTGAGTCAAGGTCTTTCCCGATCGGAGAGGAAACCTTAAGAAGTCGGGCGGCAAATCCATCAAAAAAATCGAAGATACAGGCAGCCCACATATAGTACTCGACCTTGCCAGGCTCGTTTCTCCACAAGGCCAGTAAGCCCAGGCAACCGCACACCAGATTCAGGCATGTCAGCAGGTTAGGAAGATGTCTTAGCAGGCTCAAAAACGGCAGTTTAGTCAAAAAAATGAAAGGCTGAAGGTAGGCAGACGCTACACCTTAACAAAAGGGTTCGTCCTTTTTTCGAACCCAATGGACGTTTCAGGCCCATGACCCGGATACACCCTGGTATCGTTGGGAAGCGTATACAGCTTTTTGCGGATACTGGCTTCCAGGGTTTCAAAATTGCCGCCCGGGAGATCGGTCCGTCCGATACTATTGTAAAACAACACATCGCCACTGATCACGGCTCTGCTTTCCGCACTGTAAAATGCAATGTGCCCCGGAGCATGTCCTGGAACGAACAAGATCGACAGCCTGGAATTGCCAAACGAGATCTCACCTCCTTCTTCCAGGTATCCATCAACTGTCGCGGCCTGATATTGATTGAAGCCGTAGTTGGGCGCATACGCACTCACTGACCGGAGCACAGGCTCGTCAAGCTTATGAATATATAATCCAACTCCATACGTCTGCTTGACAAACTCATTGCCCAGTACATGATCAATATGACAATGTGTATTGATCAGCTGGACAACACGCAAGTTGTTATCGGTGACAAAGGTCTTTAACTCCTGTTGCTCATCGGGTTCATAACATCCCGGGTCTACAATCACGCATGATCCAGATTCATCATACAACACATAGGTATTTTCCTGAAAGGGATTAAAGGTCATCGAAGCAATCTGCAGCATCACAATATTTCTTAAAGCGCAAAGGTAGTAGTTTCAACTTAAGTGATTTGTCCATCACAATTTTCGCTGGTACGTTCGAATTGCTGATGCGGAATCTGTTAATTCACGCGACATATACTTCTGTCGGATTTGAGTGTCAGGCGAGACTTTGATTACATTATTATAGGCCTTGGGCTGGCAGGGGCGGCAGTGTCGCTCAAACTGCATCAGCTGGGGAGGAAGATCCTGGTAATTGACTGGCCCGATGGAAATACGTCGTCGCGGATCGCAGCCGGCATATTTAATCCCGTTACGGGGAGAAAGATGACTAAGACGTGGCTGGCCGATCAGCTCTTTCCCGCGCTACATAACCATTATTCGGAAGCAGAATTACTAACAGGGCGCCGGTTCTTCTATCCGATGCCCATATACCGTCCATTCTTAAGTGCAGAGGAACAAAATGAATGGATGGGAAAAAGCTCTGACCCATCGTATGCCCCGTTCATCCGGCAGGTTTTGAAAGGCCCTTCGATGCCCGGCGTAAACGATCCTATGGGCGGACTGTTACTTGATCAATGCGGGTTCCTGGACACGAATGCCTACGTTGATGGTGTCCGTGCATTGATGGCGAGGCATCAAACGTACCTGGAACGAACAATAGACGACACAACGATTGTACCGCTGGAGTCATCCGTGCGCTGTGGTGAATACGAAGCGAGTGCGGTTATTCTTTGTACCGGTGTCCACAAGACGTCGTGGTTTGGGTGGATGCCGGTACGCCCGTCAAAGGGGGAAACGCTACAGATCAAAACATCTATTGAACCCCATTGGATCGTAAACAGAGGTGCCTATCTTGTTCCTCATGCGTCTGCCTGGCGGGCCGGGGCCACGTACAGCTACAGCGACACAAGTGCCGGGATCACGGAAGAATCTCGTAACGAACTTTCTGGTGCTGTCAAAGAACTGATACATTTGCCTTTTACGGTCACCGGCCAGCAGTGGGGTTTCAGGCCAACCACACCGGACCGACGCCCGCTCGCAGGTCGCCATCCTGTGCACCACCGATTGTGGACGCTTAACGGGTTGGGTACTAAGGGTGTGAGCCTGGCGCCGTACTTTTCGAATGAGTTGGTTTCGGCCATAGAAAATAGAAAGCCACTAAACAAACTCGTGGATATTGAACGTTATAAATCACTATATTGGACTTCCCTGACATGATTATGAACTTGCGAAGAGGTTTTCTTTTGTTGTTGTGGTGTATCTTATTAGGGCTTGCGGAGGCACAGGGGCAGCAATCCCGTGAGGTTTTTGGAAAGAACCGTATCCAATACAGACAGTTCGACTGGTTATACCTGAGTGGTGAAAATTTTGACGTTTACTATTACGACGCACGGCGGCAGGTAGCGCAGGAAGCGCTTGAATATCTTGAGAGCGAGTTCGATCGCATCACAGACCTCATCGGTTATCCTCCTTATTTCAAGACAAAGGTTTTCTTGTACAATTCCCTCAGCGATCTGCGGCAAAGTAACGTAGGCCTGAACCATAACGTATTCAATGTTGGTGGCGAAACTGAGTTTATCAAGCCATATGTCGAAGTTGCTCATATGGGCACGGCCCAGGAATTCAAGGATGAGTTGTTGTTCCAGATCTCGGATCTGATGGTGAACGAAATGATGTTCGGAGGAAATCTGAAGGACATGTTTCAGAGTTCGATCCTCATGAACCTTCCGGACTGGTTTATTGATGGAGCGTCATTGTATGTTGCCAAAGGATGGAGTATCGAGATGGATGACTACATCCGTCAGCTTATGGTGACGCGCAAATCGCGGCGCGCGACCAAACTCGGTGGGAAGGATGCCGGCCTCGTTGGCCAGTCGATGTGGAATTACATTGCAGAGAAATACGGTAAGAGCAGCGTAGCGAACATTCTTAACTACACACGCGTAACACGAAACGAGGAGAAGAGCATTTACATAACTCTTGGCATAAGCTTTCGCCAATTGATGGCGGAATGGAAAAAATTCTATACTGACATGGAGGTGGCAGTTGACAAATCGTACGTCACTGCGCAGGACTCCCTTTCTTTTACGCACCTTCACAACAAGACCACAGAATTTACAACTGTAAAGATCAGTCCTGATGGAAGGAACATCGCCTACGCCGAGAACGACCGCGGTCGTTATATTGTAAAGGTGCGTTCGCTGGAAAATGGGCGTGAGAAAACCATCATTTCCGGTGGCAGCAAGGTTATCAAGCAACGGGTTGACTATCGGTTGCCACTGATTGCCTGGGCGGATGCCAATACGTTGGGTGTAATTGGTGTAAAGAATGGCCAGTATGTTTTCTGGCTCTACGACTTTACGACCAAATCGAAAGCACCGCGGGAGCTTGAGCGTTTCAGCAACGTGCGCAGTTTTGATTTCTCAAGCAATGGACGCCTTGTGATACTCAGCGCGGATTTCGAAGGGAAGAGTGATCTTTTCCTGATGAGTTCGAAGCGTAATCGCGCTCCACGCAGATTGACGAACGATCTCTACGACGATGTTGATCCGGTATTTATTCCAAACACCAATCGCATCCTGTTCAGCTCGAACCGCACTACAGATACATTGCGCACTACAGCGAAGCCACAGTTTGAACAGCTAACGAACGTCTACAACTTATTCATCTACGATCTGGACAGCACGAAGTTCCTGTTGAACCGTGTAACGAATACACTAAGTAACGATCAGGCACCCAAGGCTCTTGATGAGAACACGTTCTACTACCTGAGTGACCAGCGCGGCATCGTGAATTTGTTCAAGTTCAACCGGACCACAGGCATCTATTCCCAGGTTACTAATTATGCATCCAGCATCAAGGACTACGACCTCAATTTTGCCAACAATACAATGGCCATGGTTCTCACTCAGAACTTGAAGGAGAACATTTTCGTCGATCGCACTTTCAATTTCCAGCGGCAGGTATTCACTCCGGCGACGCGCAGAAAGGATCTGCAGCAGGCTCGTGTCATACGAGATCGCCGTAAGGTGCAGGCAGAGGAGAACAAGTCTATGAGCATTAAAGATCTGCTCAACGCACGCCTCCGCCAGGGCCAGGTTTCGGATTCAACGGAAGTGGCTCCTCGGGATTCGTCTCGCGTGAGCGTCCCACGTCCGGCAAGTGACTCCAGCCAACAAATTGCCCCTCTGGATTCGATCACTGCGCGTCAGCCTGGTGCCGATACGCTTCAGAATGCCGCAGGCATCGTGAAGACTGATACTACTAAAACTCCCGGCGCGGCTGAAAAGAAAGGAGTAGTCAATACCGACAACTATGTGTTTGAAGATGATGCCGTGAAGCAGAACCAGGTGACCGAGTCGTTCCTGAGCAAATACAAGAAGGCGCGTGAGAAGAGCCGGATAACCGGGCCTTTCGGCTATGAGTCGAAGTTTAGTTCGAACAATCTGGTAACGTCGCTGGTAGTAGATCCGTTGCGTGGTCTGGGAATTTCCATTGAGACGCAGATGAATGACATGCTGGAGAACTACCGCTTCTTTGGTGGCTTAATGACCAGCGTTGATCTTCGTAATGGCGACTTTTATGGCGAGTTCCAATACCTGAAGTCGTTAATTGATTTCAGCGCACGCGTTGACCGGAAAGGTATCCGCTGGGAGACGGAACCTGCTGAAAGCGGCGGGCAGGGAAATCTTTTCCACTATTCATTGAATCGCATTGAAGTAAGCGCTTCATTGCCGATCTCCGATCGCATTCGATTTACGCTGAAGCCGTTTGGTGCTCTGGCGCGCTCAGTACCTTTAGGACCTTCCGACTATCCATCGACGCCACCAACGGGCGATCCAACAAACAATTATTATGGCGGCTTCAAGTCAGAGGTGGTTTACGACAACTCTGTGTCTACCGGCCTGAACCTGATCGAAGGCACGCGTGCAAAAGTAATCTTCCAGCATACGCAGGGATTGCAGAATGCGCAACTCAGCTTCAGCCAGGCATCGATAGACATCCGTCACTATCAAAAGATCTATAAGGAGATTGTATTCGCTGTTCGCGGATTTGGAGGCACGTTCTTTGGCAATGCCCCTAAACAGTATCTGCTCGGAGGCATGGACAACTGGTTCTTTAATAAATCGAGGACGAATGGCAAGTCCAGTACGGGTGTGCCCAATCCTCTTGGATATCCAGGAGAAACGCAAGATCTGCTGTTTGCGGAGTTTGCCACATCGCTGCGCGGATTTGACTATGCAACATTGTTTGGAAATAGCGTGCTGATGGGTAATGCTGAATTCAGAGTTCCGCTGATTCGTGCGTTGTCAAGCGGGCCGATCTCATCCAACTTTCTTCGGAACATGCAATTCATTGCGTTCTATGATATCGGCACAAGCTGGTCAGGCAAGGCGCCTTTTAATTCGCAGAATAGCGTAAGCTATGAAGAGATTGTAGGCGGTCCGTTCAAGGCGCAGATCAAGAACTACCTTAATCCGTGGCTCTATAGCTATGGTCTTGGCATGCGCACGGTAATGCTTGGCTACTATATCAAAGCCGATCTTGCGTGGCCTGTAGAAAACTACGAAGTGCTTAAGCCGCGTCTGTTTGTTACACTGGGATTTGATTTCTAAGATTGTAACCGGACCCGCTGTAATAACGAATGAGACTTACTCTTTGCGTCTCAGGTGGATTGCCTCTAAAGTTTAGCATAATCATTACAAACCTAATTCGATGATCAAATCAATGACGGGATTCGGTCAGCATAGCCTCGACGATGGGGCGGTGCAGATTTCGGCTGAAGTCAAAAGTCTTAATTCAAAGTTTCTGGACCTCAACCTTCGCCTACCTAAGATTTTCTCAGACAAGGAAATTGAAGTGAGAAACCTGATCAGCGAGCAACTTGAGCGCGGCAAAGTTTCACTGGTGATCGAGTATCAGGAGTACGGCGACGTTGAGATCCGTCAGACGTACAATCAAAATCTGTTCGTGAGTTATTACAATGAGCTTAAGCGGTTAGCCGACCGCGTCGTAGCGCCATATGATAACCTTTTTGAACTGGCTTTGAATTCACCCGAAGTAATACAAAGCAAGCATCGCGAAAGCAGCAGCGAGGAGGCATGGAAAAAAATTCGCGGTTGCTTAGTCGACGCGATAGCTAAATGCGAGCAGTTTCGGCGCGATGAGGGGAAAGTGCTGGGCGACATGCTCAGGAACTGTATTGATGTAATCGCTACTCAATTGAAGCATGTGGGTGAGCTGGATCCCAAACGCGTAGAACGTATTCGCGAGCGACTGAAAGGCAATGTTGTTTCATTCCTCGGAGAAGAAGGATACGATCTGAATCGTCTCGAGCAGGAAATCATATTTTACATCGAGAAACTGGATATCAACGAAGAGCGTGTGAGGCTGAAAACGCACCTCGATTATTTCAACGCGGTATTGAGTGAGAAGCAAAGCAACGGTAAGAAGCTTGGCTTCATTTCTCAGGAGATAGGACGTGAGATCAACACCATCGGTTCCAAGGCGAGCGATGCCGCGATCCAAAAACACGTTGTGGTCATGAAAGAGGAGTTGGAGAAGATCAAGGAACAACTCAACAACGTTGTGTAACCCTCTCCAAGGCCATGCACATCAGCAAAACCTGGAGGAGCGTTATCATATGGTCGATCATTTCCGCCGCATTCATTGGCCCCGGTTCAGTAACGACGGCAGTTGCCGCCGGAGCACTCTACAACCTGGATTTGATGTGGGCTGTAACATTTTCCATTGCAGCCTGTATTGCATTGCAGGAAGTCGCAGCGCGGCTTACGATTGCGAGTGGCCTTAACGTTGGTGAGGCGCTTGTTCGCCTTTTTGGAAATCGGAACGGACGCTACCTTCAATGGTTCCTGGGAGTAGGCGTCATCGGTGGTTGCGCCGCTTACGAGGCTGGCAATATCGTTGGCGCTGTCGCCGGACTACAATTAATGACAGGGTTAACCGCTCTGATCGCTACCCTGATCGTAACGGTAACCTGCTTTTTGGTTCTATGGAATAATAATCCTTCCTGGATATTTAACCTGATGGCGTTCCTTGTTGCGCTCATGGGCATTGCCTTTTGTATACTGGCTGCCACGCAACGGTTTCCATTGGGGTACACTATTCAGGCGTCATTGGTACCTGTAGTGCCCGCGGGATCCCACCTAACCATCCTCGCCCTGGTAGGAACAACCGTGGTTCCTTACAATATTTTCCTCGGTTCAGGTATAAGTAAAGGGCAGACTGTTCCGGTGATGCGCGTTGGTCTCATCATTTCCATTCTTATGGGCGGACTTATAACGGCTGCTATTCTCGTTGCCGGGACGACCATCACGGATTTTTCATCGTTTGAGAGTCTTTACGCTGAGGTCGAAGCCAAGGTAGGAACCTATGGTGCAGTAGCGTTAGCGTTGGGGCTATTTGGTGCAGGGTTTGCGTCTGCGATTACTTCTCCATTTGCCGCCGCTATTATAACCCGGACTGTTTTTGAATCACGTAATGAACGCGCGCCACGCTTAGTATGGATAGGCGTGCTGCTTACCGGCTTTGTGATCGGAATAAGCGGATTAAAACCTATTCCTGTGATTGTTGTTGTGCAGGCGGTGAATGGCTTCATCCTGCCATTTATGGTAATCTTCTTACTGCTCGTGATCAATGATCCGGAGATCACACCTCGTGCCTACATGCACGGCTGGGCATACAACGCTATACTTCTTGTAACGCTTTGGGGATTTTGTATGATCAGCTTAGACAGTGTTGATAAATCGCTGATCGAAGGACTTCACATCTCCCGTGAAATGTATTTGCTCATTGCCGCAGGAGTATCAACACTCGTGACATTAGCAACCACCCGTGCGATTGTTACGAGACTGCGTAAAGGAAGATTGAATCAATCGACGTAAGGCGCGGACAATCCTGAATTACTCCACAAATCGAGACTGCTGGTTATAATGCACAGAGGTTAATTGCCCATCTGTCAGATTAATTTCGCAATCATATTGATATAACGTTCCGGCACCTCGCCTTTGACTGCAGTTTGATAATCGCTATAGCTGCAGGGCACGATGCTGTTGCGTGCATAACGATCGCGACCGTGCGGGTAGGGTACTTCCAGCCACCATTTCTCGCTCGCCTTACTCTTGTAAAATGTGAGGATCGCGGGATCCGAAGGCATCGATACAGAATACTTCATGAAGTCGTTGCTCTTGAAATTCTGCTCGTTCTTCCGGTGATAATATCCTTCGACAAAATACCAGATCATGGTTGCCACAACGGATGCGGTAGAGCGATGAACATCGTCGAATGCAGGATTGTATTCGTAGAACCCAGCAGAGCTGAGTTTTTCATTCAGGCCGGCGTACCAGCATATCTGACATGCCTCTTCACCCGTAAGCCCAAAAGGTTGAGCGTTTCCATTGCCCGGGGCATCGGATGCCCGCACAGCGGTCATGTCGAACGATAAGAGATCGGCATTCCTTATGGTGGGCTCCATCTCCTGCAGGTTCGTGCGCATCTGTCCAATCCTGAAGGCCTCGAAGTTGAGCTTCTCAAGTACATTCACCGATGCGGGGTCGATGAGATAGCTTTGGTAAGCGAGGTGCGTATAGCTGAACAGGTAGTTCGGTTCGTGCATCAGGATCTTGTGAATATGTTGCTGGCTTTCTGACAGCTCTTTCTTCTCATCCAGATCCAGCAGCGCATCTACATTGAGAAAGCTCACGAGCTTTTCCATTGTTTCATAGGAGGAGTATTGACCATAGTCCAGGTCCTGAGTGCCACCTATGATGATTGGCAACACGTTAAACTCCATCAGCATGCGGCATACTTCACTGATGCGCACGTATGTTTCGCTCAGATCGTGTCCAACATTGAGGTTGCCGAGGTCGACGATACGATACGCGCCAGCGCCCCGCTTGAGATGATATAGCTTTTTGCGCACTTCGTCCGGCGCATCGCCGGCACCCTTGTTCTTTGATGAACCCCGGTCTTCACGCACGCCAAAAATGGCTATGTGCGCGCCCCGATAGTCGGGCATCTTCTCTCCGAAAATGTGGATGTTCTTGTAAAAACTTGAGGGAGATGTAATGTCCGAGTAAAGTGATTCGTCGACGGGTGAAAACAGTATGGTCAGATCCATGTTGCGATTTTCCTTGCGTGAAGATATAACAATCATCTAACCCCCAAAAAGTGCGGCTTGACCATAGAAAGCCATAGACCGGCTGAAAGACACGAGCCGCCACAGTGAATTTCGGTATATTAGATTGATAATGAGTTGATTCATTTTGGTAGATAAACTTTCGCTTAAATATAAGCCTGACCTTAAAATTATCGGGGTTGCGCTATTGTATTACCTCTCTGCCAAGCTGGGTTATTTTTTTGCCTTCGACAAGACGATGGCTATGCCCGCCTGGCCACCCGCGGGAATCGGGTTTGCTCTGCTCATATTGCTGGGCAGAGCAGCCTGGCCCGGAATTACAATTGGTGCACTCCTTGCTAATGTGTTGATGTATTGGAATACGCCCAACGTTTCGGCGTCGGTTATCATTTCAAGCAGCACCATGATAGCTATCGGCAACACGCTGGAACCTCTCCTCGGGTGTCAGCTGCTCAAGCGTTGGATCAAAGATCCTTACATATTCAACACACCCCGGAATGCATTCCGATTTTTGTTCATCACGTTATTGATGAGCGCTGTAGGTGCATTTATCGGCGCACTTTCGATGTATGTAAACAATCCTAAAGGCGTAGGCGTATTCCTTCGAATTGGTTATTCGTGGTGGGTGGGTACAGTGGTCGGTATCTTACTGTTCACACCTTTTATTCTTACCATCGTGCGGCGCACGTACTTCAAGTTTTCGCCTGACAAAACTCTTGAACTTGGGATGTTTCTGCTGAATGTCATTGGCATTCTGCTGCTGCTTCGCGTTGAATACCTGCGCACAACTTTAATACACGCGATACCCTTCCTGATGCTGCCTTTGTTGCTGTGGCTCGCGTTCCGATTTGATCTGATGATTGCACTCGCAGGCGTGTTGCTCGTATCGTTGGTATCAATTCATCTGACAAAATTGGGCATCGGTCCCTTCGTCCTGGCAAACTCGTATAGCTCAATGCTGTTATTGCAGATCTATGTGGGTGTGATGAGCATTTCCACGATGATATTATCTGCAACCGTGCGAGAAGTGGGGGAGGTGCAACGCAAGCTCGAGCTATTTAATGAAAACCTTGAGGGGATGGTTCTGGAACGAACCAGTGCTTTGAATGACGAGATATCCACAAGAAAGGAAGCTGAAGGCAAGCTTCTCCAGACGAACCTCGAGTTGAGTAAGCGAAATACAGAGCTGGATAATTTTGTGTACAGTGTATCCCACGATCTTCGCGCGCCTATAGCTTCTGTACTCGGACTTATCAACCTGGCCAAGAAAGATAAGAACAGAAGTATGAAGGACGTGTATCTTGATATGATTCACAAAAGCGCAATACGCCAGGATGATTTCATAAAAGAGATCCTTGATCAGTCGCGGAATTCCCGCCTTGAGGTAAAGTGCGATGAGATAGAATTTGAACAACTCATTGAAGAGACATTTGCGCATCTAAGTCATGCGACGAACCCGGAACAACCCGTTCAAAGGGATATCACGGTTGTTCAGTCGGCACCATTTCATTCCGATCACTGGCGCATTAAAGTGATTCTGAACAACCTGATATCTAATGCGATCCGTTACAGGAACGGAAAGGATCCGGTAATAAAAGTGAATGTCAATGTGGATTCTTCGTTTGCAAGGATGACGATCGCGGATAACGGAAAGGGTATTAGCAGCGAACACCTTCCGAACATATATAAGATGTTCTATCGGGGTACCGACGATGGCGCCGGCTCAGGTCTTGGTTTGTATATCGTGAAAGAGGCTGTTGACAAGCTTCGCGGCTCCGTAGATATCGAGTCTGAGGAAGGCAAAGGTACGATGGTGACGCTCGCAATTCCGGCACTAAGCAATTCCGTGGCCCTTACGGCCAGATCCCGGGAATAGGAGTGAACATTATTGAACATCTTCATCTGCGATTGCGTACACCTAACGCAGTGTCCCCCCGTTAATTCGTCTGTTTAGCGACATCGTTGATGTGGCATAGCCATTGGATAGTATCTGCAAACGTTCATCATGTTTGCTCATTATTTTCGGCTTGCTCTTCGCAACCTGTTTCGCTTCAGGAGTGCATTTGTTATCAACGTCTTCGGACTCACGATCGGCCTTGCATCCTCTATTCTTGTCTTTTTGTGGATTCGGGACGAGCAAATTATAGATACCTATAACATTCACGATGACAGACTTTACCAGGTCATGCTGCGCAGCATGGACAATGGTGATGTTCGGGTAGGCACAGAGTTGCCCCCGGTTCTTGCGGATGCGCTGAGGAGAGAGCAATCGGACGTGGAGTTGTCCGTCACAGAAGCGATTCTTCCGATGAAGACACTTCTTTCTTTTCGTGACCGCTCGCTGAAGGCCAATGGGGCCTACGTAGAGCCGGGCTATTTTGAAATCTTTTCGCTTGGCGTTGATGAATCGAAAGACTCTGCACTGCTAGTGCATGAAAATAACATCTTGCTATCTGCTGCATTGGCCAAGGCACTGCTGGGTTCCTCTAAAGATGCCGTAGGCCAAACCGTGACGCTGGAAGGAAAGGATGAATTTATGGTTGCTGGTGTTTTTGACTTTCCGGCAAATTCATCACGACGTTTTGACTTTGCGTTACCCTTCCGCCGCATGTTCGTTCAGCAGTCCAATTTCAAGAACAACTGGAACAACAGTTGGCCGTCGGTCTATGTTCGCCTGAGAGACGGAGTTGACGCGGATGTATTCAACGGGCAAATTGCCAACTTCTACGCACAGCATTCAGGGCAGGAGCATCAACAGATTTTTATCGAGCGTTTTTCAGAACGTTACCTGCATGGCAACTACGAAAACGGAGTGCGCTCCGGCGGGCGCATACAATACATTAAACTGTTCGCTGTAATCGCGCTGGCCATTATTGTGATCGCATGCGTTAACTTTGCAAATCTTGCGACGGCACGGGCGACTGAGCGCTTGAAGGAAGTTGGAGTGAAGAAGACTTTCGGTGTAAGCAGAACGTCGCTTGCTATCCAGTATCTGCTCGAGTCCGCCGTAATCTCAACGGCAGCCCTTATACTCGCTCTTCTTGTCGTCGGAACGATTTTACCCTCATTCAACATACTGACGGGAAAGCAACTGACATTAAATTTCGAGCGCGGCTTTGTTTATGGGTGCATTGGCATTACTGCGGTCACAGCCTTATTGTCTGGCGTATACCCTGCTTTCTACTTATCGGCGTTCAACCCTACCGTTATTTTCCGCGGCAATATTAGAACCTCGAACCGGTCTCTTACAGTCAGGAAGGCGTTGATGGTTTTACAATTCTCGCTGTCAATCGTCTTTATCATTTCTGTGATGGTGGTCTACAATCAGATGCGACTCATTCAAAATGAGAACATGGGATATAAACGCGATGGTGTGGTATACTTCGAGATGGATGAGCAGATAAAGTCTCATCAGCAGGCATTCCTCGACGCCCTTGGGAAGGTTGATGGAGTACAGGGTGCTTCTTCAATCTGGTGGGGATTTCTCGGTCAGCGAAATAGCACCTCTGATGTTTCATGGCCAGGAAAAGGTCCATCGGAAACGACCATGCAGTATCGGCGTATAGACGACGGGTTACTTGAAGTGTTGGGAATTCAGATGGCAGCGGGCAGGTCCTTTTCGAGCGACGTTCCGTCCAGTCATCAGGGTGTCATCTTCAACCAGACAGCCATCGACATGATGGGATTAAGCAATCCGGTTGGAAAAAAGATCAGGCTATGGGGAGCAGAGCGGGAGATTGTCGGCGTCACCAACGACTTTCATTTTGAGACGCTTTATAGCGATGTGGGCCCACTGTTCTTTATTTACAATCCCGAACGCACAAACACGGCTATGGTTCGGATCGATCGGTCAAGGGCGGATCAAGCTCTTCGCAACGTAGAACGTTTTTATACAACGATGATGGGGAGCTCTACGCTGGACCTTAGGTTTCTCGATGACGACTTTCAGGCACAGTACGCTTCCGAGAAGCGCGTAGAGACGCTCGCCAAATACTTCACCTTGATTGCTGTACTGCTGTCGTGTCTGGGAGTGTTGGGTCTTGCTTCTTACACGGCCGCGCGGCGCACGAAGGAAATGGGAATCCGTAAAACGCTTGGATCCAGCGAAGTTGGCATTGTGTATTTGATGACGCGCGATTTTGCCCGACCGGTATTTTCCTCCGTAATCATCGCGATACCTGTTGCTTACCTGCTGGTGAGCAGCTGGCTAAACGAATTCAAGCTGCGCATAGACCTATCGTGGTGGTATTTTGCCATAGGAGCAATCCTTGCAATAGTCCTTTGCTGGGTCACCGTCAGCACTCAGGCGATCAAAGTTGCGCGCATGAATCCTGCCCGTGGCTTGCGGTCAGAATAACGCAGTTTCCCAGGTCACAGGGATCCTTGCTGCAGGATTCGCTTTGAACAGCTGTAGGATCTCCGATCAGGCAACGGTCAATGCCTTTTTGTCCTGACGCGTTGGAGTCAACTTCGCATTTGGGGCGAGGATAATTCCCACTCCTTCCTGTTTTGACCATGCAGCCAGTTTTTCCAGCGACACTTTTCCAACCATATACTGCGTGCCGTTAGCTGCGTAACCTGACTGGAACTCTTCAAAGTCGCTGATGGCAATTTTGTTTGCCTCGGTAAAGCTTACAAATGCCTCCACGGAGATCTTGTTCGAGAACTGCAGATCATGAAGCTGATGCAGTTTCTTATATTCATAACGATAGTCATAGGTAAGGGCCGAAATGTCAGAAAGCACTGCTGAGCCCGTAGGATAACTTCCGGCGCCCTTTCCGACGAACAATTGTTGTTCTGCGAATGCACTCTGTACCTGTACGGCGTTGTATTCGTTGCGAACAGCATGCAACGGATGTATGGTCTCAACGAATTGAGGCGCGACGAAGCCATAAACACGGTTCTCCAACTTGAAGGCACGGGCGATCAGCTTAATGCTGTAACCATTTTCGCGCGCGAACTTGAGATCAAGATCAGAGATGCGGTCGATGCCAATGTTTATAACATCTTCCGGTTTGACGAAGACACCGAAAGTATGCGCTATCGCCACGACCAATTTGAATTTCGGATCAAAGCCCTTCACATCGAGGCTTGGATCAGACTCTGCGAATCCAAGCTCCTGGGCTTTCTTCAAAGCATCCGCATAGCTGCTACGCTCATCAAAAACTTTCGTAAGGATGTAATTCGTTGATCCGTTAAAGATCCCCTCTATGCCGGTGAGCAGGTCATTGTCATAATATTCTTCAAGGTTTCGAATGATTGGAATGCTTCCGCACACTGATCCCTCGTACAACACGGGCTTGCCATATTGCTGCTGCAGACGATAAATTTCTTCGAGATGTTCGGCGAGCATCTTCTTGTTTGCCGTTACCACTGCCTTCCCGTTTTCCAATGCGCTCTTCACGATGGCAAATGCCGCATCAGCATCGTCGATCAGTTCGACAACAACATCGATATCGGGGTCGTTGAGAATTTCATTGGCTTCAAAGGTGAAAAGATCTTCAGACAGCGGTCTGGCCTTACCGCGATGCTTTACGCAGATCCGCTTTATTTCAGCCTTGATCCCGGGTGTTTCCTCAAGCACGTGATAAAGACCCTGGCCCACGCAACCAAAACCAAACAATCCCAGCTTGAGATGTTTGTGGACTGTATGGGGTACCTGCGGAACGTTGTTAGTCAATGACATAGTTGTGGTGGTATCGGTATTACTTATTTTCGTTTTATCTCAACACTTACCAGATCTTCCTGGAAGAACTTTCTGATGTGATTACTTAGCTGTTCGAATTCCACGAGGAATCCGTCATGGCCGTACAGAGAGCTCATCACTTCCAGACGGGCATGTGGTATTGTTTCGGCAAGGAACCGTTGTTCGCTAAGAGGGAACAGAATGTCGGTGTCGATTCCTACGACGAGCGTCTTTGCTTTGATCGATCGCAATGCGCTTTCGATACTTTCACGCTTCCTTCCAACGTTATGGCTATCCATCATCTTCGAGAGACCATAGTAGGTAAACGCATTGAAACGATTAACAAGTTTTTGTCCCTGATAGCGCTGATAGGTCGACGCGCGATACTCCTCGAGCTTATCGTTGTTCTTTTCGCCCTGCGTTTGACCGTAGGTGTCATAGAACCTGTAAGAAAGCATGCCAATTGCACGGGCAGCCTTTAATCCTTCGGAACCGGCACGGAGATCATTTTGCGTCCATGTAGCATCGGCTTCTATAGCCATTCTCTGTGCTTCATTGAAGGCAATTCCCCAGGGAGAATGAAATGCATTTGTAGCAATTGGAATGATGTGCTGAAACACCTCCGGCTGCTCGATCGCCCATTCCAATACCTGTTGTCCTCCCAACGAACCTCCAATCAGCGTGTGTACGTGCTCGATTTGCAGCTCCTGACGGAGCAAGTCAAACGAGCGTATTACATCGCGGTTCGTAATAGTTGGGAATGAATGAAAATACGGCTTTCCATTAACAGGATTCAGGGAGAGATGTCCTGTCGTTCCATAACAACCCCCCAACACGTTCGCACAAATGATAAAGTACTGGCTGGGATCGAAGAACCGTCCTTCATCAAACAGCCCGCTCCACCAGTCGGTGAAATCAGGGCTCCCTGTTAAGGCATGGCAGATCCATACAACGTTCGATTTCTCGGCATTGAGTTTTCCCAGTGTAGTGTATTTAAGTTGGAAGCCCTGAAGCGAGCTTCCGGCTTCCAACTCGAATTTTTCCTGATAATGAAATGTGTGATCGTGTTTTTCCATTGTTTATCTATTCGCTGATAAGCATGATTAGCTTACCAACTCACCTTCGAATACTTTCGCAAATGCCTGCTGAAGATCTGCCTTGATATCATCAATGTGCTCGATGCCCGCTGAGATTCTCAGCAAGTTAGGCAGAACGCCTGAAGCAACTTGTTCCTCTTCGCTCAACTGTTGATGCGTTGTGGCAGACGGTTGAATGATGAGTGTTTTTGCATCACCCACGTTGGCGAGATGGCTTACAAGTTTGAGGTTGTCGACCAGCTTGGTGGTATGTTGCTTCGTACCACGCACGGCGAAAGACAATACGCCACCAAAACCATTTCGCAGATATTTTTTAGCCAGTTTGTTATAAGGGCTGCTTTCCAGTCCGGGATAATTCACTTTTTCAACGAGGTCATGTTTCTCAAGCCATTGCGCCAACGCAAGTGCATTGTCAACCGAACGTTGTACTCTCAGCGACAACGTTTCAAGACCCTGTAGCAACAGGAATGAATTGAATGGAGCCAGAGAAGGACCAAAGTCACGGAGCCCTTCAACGCGAGCGCGAATGATGAAAGCGATGTTAGGCAAGCCAAGCGGATTGTTGTAGCCAAATACATCCCAGAACTTAAGACCGTGATAGCCTTCAGAAGGTTCTGTGAACTGAGGGAACTTACCATTGCCCCAGTTATAGTTACCTCCATCAACGATTACGCCGCCAATAGTCGTACCGTGGCCACCAATCCACTTCGTAGCAGATTCAACCACGACGTTAGCGCCGTGTTCAATTGGCCGGAACAGATAGCCTGCTGCGCCAAATGTGTTGTCGACAATCAAAGGGATATCCTTCTTCTTTGCCAATGCTGCGATGGCTTCGAAATCAGGAATGTTGAACTCCGGATTTCCAATTGTTTCGAGGTAGATAGCCTTCGTCTTCTCGTCGATGAGTTTTTCAAAAGCCTGTGCATTATCGCCCTTTGCAAAACGCACGTCGATACCCAGGCGCTTGAAGGCAACTTTAAATTGGTTGTATGTTCCACCGTATAGGAATGAAGTGGAAACAAAGTTTTCGCCAGCCTGCAGGATGTTGTTCAGCGCGAGGAATTGCGCTGCCTGGCCGGAGCCAGTGGCAAGACCTGCGACACCTCCTTCGAGGGCAGCAATTCTTTTCTCGAATACATCCGTGGTCGGATTCATGATCCGCGTGTAGATGTTGCCAAACTCTTTCAGTGCAAAAAGGTTTGCTCCGTGTTCTGAGTCTTTGAATGTATATGATGTAGTTTGGTAGATCGGTACTGCGCGTGAACGAGTAGTTGGATCGATTTCCTGACCGGCATGAAGCTGAAGTGTTTCAAAATGAAGATTAGACATGGCGTTTAAAGTTTTAAGTGAGCGTTTTTTTGATGATAGTACGGAGATTTTTTCTGTGCGAGGATTAGCCGTAACCTGAACTGCCTGTCACCTGGCAGGGTCATAAGCTAACGTGTTGCTGGGATCGGAAACCGGTCGGTAGGCAGCAACATCAAACAGTGCAACAACACATGCAATGACGCATGCTTCGCTCTCTGTTGATGTTCTGAATAATAAGGAGAATGGCGTCGCTGAAATAAGCACCGATTTCTACCAGGCCCGTAGTCCGAGCAATGATCCTAATGATGTTGTTCATTGTTTTGACCAATTTATATTTTCCGCTTTTGGCGGATCAGGATTTAGCACCTTACTGAGTTTCAGGAGGTTGCTAGCGTTTCGTAGAGCCCGTCTCTCCACGCTTCTTTATAAATCGATAAAGCGGGTGTGCTTATTCGACTTTGAGATCACAAACGTATAGGGTAGGGGCTTGGTTTCCAAGAAATGACACAAATTAATTTCCACCGGGCGTACGGGTGTTCGTTGAGCAATTGACAATTGATAATTGATAATTGAGAATTATGGAGCCCCTGTCGGGGCTTGGGTTTTAAGACCCGGAAATCGTGTGCTGTTAAACAACAGGGCAGTTATTGGATTGGCTCATTCCCATCGATACGACTTGTTTAAACCGATAGAACTGGCTCAAACTGATAGTACACTGGCACATTAGTGTGGCTGAAAATGTGGAGATCTGAAACAAAAAAGGGGCGAAAGCCCCTCTAAAATTGTCAACTATCAATTCTTATCTACGAATCACTATCAAGTGAGCATCGCCCCATCAACCTGGAGTACCTGCCCGCTTATGTAAGATGACATATCGGATCCAAGGAAGACACACGCATTTGCAACATCGTCCGGCTGACCGCCCCGTTTCATCGGGATTGCTTCCCGCCAACCCTGAACAGTCTTTTCATCAAGTTTTGCTGTCATTTCGGTTTCAATGAATCCGGGTGCCACCGCATTGGCGCGGATACCACGCGATCCCAACTCGAGGGCTACTGATTTGGTGAATCCAATAATGCCCGCCTTGGACGCAGCGTAGTTTGCCTGTCCCGCGTTTCCCTTTATCCCAACGACTGACGTCATATTAATGATAGAGCCGCTCTTTTGTTTCATCATCTGTTTGGTGGCAGCTTTCACTGTATTAAAACAAGATTTTAAATTCACGGCAATTACCTTGTCCCACATATCTTCCGACATCCGGAGCAGCAGTGTGTCCTGTGTTATACCTGCGTTGTTGATCAGAATGTCGAGCGATCCAAAGTCGGCGATTACATCACTTACCAGTTTTTCGGCCTGCGCAAAGTCAGAAGCATCGGACCGATAGCCTTTGGCCTTACCACCTTTTGCCGAAAGCTCTGTTTCCAGCGCCTGGCCTTGTTCCACACTGGACAAATAGGTGAATGCCACATTGGCGCCATGTTCTGCATAAAGCATGGCGATAGCCCTTCCAATACCTTTAGATGCGCCAGTGATGAGCGCCGTTTTTCCCGCTAATAATTTCATAACATCTGCTGCAGCCCACGGCAGGCTGAGGGTTTAGTGATCCGTTAATTTTTCAAAAATAGGTAAATCTGCCAGAATTCAAGGTTGCCATCGCGTGCAGTCTTGGGCCCCGGACTTCAAAAGATTTTGAAAGCGCGATCTGCGCTTTATATTTGGCGACGAATTCTAAATCCTTTGCTATGTCGAAATATGATATGATCGTGATCGGGAGTGGACCCGGTGGATACGTTGCTGCCATCCGTGCTTCCCAGTTGGGCATGAAAGTAGGTGTCGTGGAGAAAGCTGAGTTGGGAGGTATCTGTCTGAATTGGGGCTGTATCCCTACCAAAGCGCTGCTTAAGAGTGCAAGCGTATTTGAATATCTCAAGCACGCATCCGATTACGGAATCGAGGCAAAGGACTTTAAAGCCGACCTTAACGGTATGGTGAAACGCAGCCGCGATGTTGCTGCGGGCATGAGCAAGGGTATCCAATTCCTCTTTAAGAAGAACAAGATCGATCATATTGCAGGGACCGGAAAACTCAAAAAGGGCGGAAAGGTTGAAGTGACCGATGCTACAGGCAAAAAGTCGGACTACGAAGCAAAGCACATTATCGTTGCCACTGGCGGTCGCTCGCGTGAGCTGCCAGCGATGAAGATTGATGGTAAGAAGATCATTGGTTATCGTGAGGCAATGGTGCTTGACAAGCTTCCTAAGAAGATGC
>Ga0247822_10000633_pt1 | contig 19621 bp, 17 predicted proteins | sample 13C_Cellulose_Da_FD_192423 | JGI IMG/M metagenome (GOLD analysis project Ga0247822, IMG submission 192423) | Soil microbial communities from agricultural site in Penn Yan, New York, United States - 13C_Cellulose_Day30 | ecosystem: Environmental > Terrestrial > Soil > Agricultural land | place...
CCTCGATCGCATGCCCGCCAGCGCTCGCGCTCATCGTCGGCGGCGGAATCGAGTCCGCGACCTGGCGATGCGCGACCTGGTGCGTGGTGCTCTTCGAGCGCGGCTCTTCGTGGGCCACCGCCGCGGGGGCGGGCGCCGACGCAGCCGCGCCTTCCTCCTCGATCACGACGAGGACCTTGCCCACCGGGCAGATCTCGCCGTCCTTGTAGTTGATCTTCTTGATCGTGCCCGCGCGCGGCGACGGCAGCTCGACCGTCGCCTTGTCGGTCATCACCTCGACGATGGGCTGGTCGAGGTTGACCTTATCGCCTTCCTTTACCTTCCAGCCGACGATCTCGCCCTCGACGACGCCTTCGCCGATGTCCGGCATGTAGAAGTCGAACGCCATCGCTACCACTCCAGGGTCTGCCGGATCGCGTTCATCACGCGGTCGGCGTTGGGCATGTACTCGTGCTCGAGGCTGTACGGGAACGGCGTGTCGAAGCCCGTGACGCGGATGATCGGCGCCTCGAGGTACTCCATCGCGCGCTCCTGGATCGACGCGATCAGCTCGGCGCCGAACCCGACCGTCTTGGGGGCCTCGTGGACGATCACGCAGCGACCGGTCTTCTTCACCGACTCGAGGATCGTGTCGATGTCGAACGGCATCAGCGTGCGCAGGTCGATGACCTCGACGGAGATGCCCGCGGCCTCGGCGCGCTTCGCCGCGTCCTCGGCGACCACGACCATGCCGCTCCACGCGATCAACGTGACCTGGTTACCTGGCTTGGTGATCGCCGCCTTGCCGAGCTCGAGCGTGTACTCGCCCTCGGGGACCTCGCCCTTGCTCGCGCGGTAGATGCGCTTGGGCTCCATGAACAGCACGGGGTCGTTCTGGCGCATGCACGCGAGCAGCAGGCCCTTCGCGTCGTACGGGTTGGACGGCGCGACGACCTTGAGGCCCGGCGTGTGGATGAACAGCGTCTCCGGCGACTGCGAGTGGTAGTGACCACCGCGGATGCCGCCGCCGACGGGCGTGCGGATCACGACGGGGCACGGGTACTGACCGCCCGAGCGATAACGGAACTTCGCCAGCTCGTTCACGATCTGGTCGAACGCCGGCATGATGAAGTCGGCGAACTGGATCTCGGGGACCGGACGGAGGCCGTAGAGCGCCATGCCGATCGCGGTGCCGATGATGCCGGCCTCGGCGAGCGGCGTGTCGATCACGCGGTCCGCACCGAACTCGTCGAACAAGCCGCTGGTGGCGCGGAACACGCCGCCGAACTTGCCGACGTCCTCGCCGAGCACGACCACGCGTGGATCCGCGCGCATCTGCGTCTGCAGTGCGTTGCGGACCGCTTCGATAATGTTCATGACGGGCATGGGAGTTCCTTAGCCGTGGTGGTGCGGGTTCTTGGTGCGGGCCTGCGCCGCGAGGTACTCGCGCTGCTCGCGCAGGTTCCACGGCAGCTCCTCGTAGACGTCCTCGAAGATCGTGTCGAGCGCGGGCGCGTGCTTCTTGTCGGCGCGCGCGAGAGCGTCCGTGATCTCCTGGTTGTACTTCTCGCCCAGCTCCTTCTCCCAACCCTCGCTCCACAGACCGCGGTGGCGGAGGTAGCCGCGCAGGCGCGTCATCGGATCCTTCTTCTCCCAGATCTCGGGCTCCTTCGGATCGCGGTACACGCTCGGGTCGTCGGAGCTCGAGTGGCCCTGGATGCGGTAGGTCAGCGCCTCGATCAGCGTGGGCCCGGCGCCGGAGCGCGCGCGCTCGACGGCCTCGGTGGCCACCTGCCAGACGGCGAGGAGGTCGTTGCCGTCGACGCGGATGCCCGGCATGCCGTAGCCGATCGCCTTGGACGCGAACGACTTCGCCGCGGTCTGGACCGCGCTCGGCACGCTGATCGCCCAGCCGTTGTTGCGGCAGACGAAGATGCACGGCGCCTTCCACACGCCGGCGAAGTTGAGGCCGACGTGGAACTCGCCCGTCGAGGACGTGCCCTCGCCGAAGTACACCATCGACACGTCGTCTTTGCCCATCACCTTCGCGGCGTAGGCAGCGCCGACGGCCTGCGGGATCTGCGTACCGACCGGCGAGCTGATCGAAACGAGGTTGAGCCAGTTCGCCGAGTGGTGAACCGGCATCTGGCGACCCTTGATCGGATCATCCTCGTTGCCGAACAGCTGATCGATGAACTGCTGAACGGTGTAGCCGCGCCAGAACCACGCGCCTTGCTCGCGGTAGCTCGGGAACACCCAGTCGCTCGCACGCAGCGCGGCCACCGCGAAGTGGCTCGCCTCTTCACCGATGGACTTCATGTAGAAGCCCATGCGGCCCTGGCGCTGCAACCGCATCATGCGGTCATCCATGATGCGCGTCAGCGACATCACATCGAACACGCGGCGCAGCGTCTCGTCTGGAATCGACGGCACTTTGGCGCCGGGGAGCGGCTTCCCTTCGTCGTCGAGAACGCGGCGTAGATCGTCTTGAGCGTGCACGGCAACCATGGCTCCTCCTACATAGGGAGTGAAGGCGGGTTCGGTGTACGTTTCTGCCGTCGGAGTGTCAAGGAGCGCAGGCGAGGTTCATGAATCGTCACGCCGCGTTATAGTGCGCGCGTGATCTGGATCTTGCTCGTGCTGCTGACCGTGGTCGGAGGCGTCGCCGCCGTCGGAATCGCGGTAAACGAGCGCAAGAAAGCGCTTCCGAGCGGTGGCGGACTCGCACTGCCCGCGGGCAGTGGCGACAAGCTCGTCGAGCGCACCGTGCGCGATCTTCGCGTCGACGACGTGCTCACGTTGGACGGTAAGGACTTCCTGTGCGAAGGGCTGATCGCCTACGACGAGGATGGCCATCGCTGGAATGCAGGGCGCGTCGTCGACGGAAAAGACGTGAAGTGGCTGATCGTCGGGCTCGAGCGCACGGGCGCGGGCTCGACGCGCTTGCTCGAGCAGGACGAGTCGCAACCGATCACCGGCTATCCGCCGGAGGCGATCGTGCTCGGCGACGTGCGCTACGTGCTCGACAAGCGCGGCGCCGCGACCTGTCATCTCTATGGAGATCTCGGCGCGCTCGCCGGGCTGAAGAAGGATCGTCCGGCCGGTCACGTCGAGCGCTGCCGGTGGTGGCTGTACAGCGCGCCCGGCGATGACACCGTGCTGGTCGAGCAGTGGGGCGCAGATTACCGCGTCCTGCGCGGTAAGAAGATCGGCGACGGCATCGTCGAGCTGATCCCGGGCTCTTAGCGCGGCAGATCGAAGGAGAACGTCGTCGCCAGCCCGGGCGCCGAGTACACGGTGAGCCGCCCGCCGTAGCTCTCGACGATGCCGCGCGCCACCGGCAGACCGAGACCCGTGCCCTCCGCCTTCGTGGTGAAGAACGGCTGGAACACCCTCTCGAGCTGCTCGGGCGTGATCCCCGGGCCCGTGTCGGTGACCTGGCAGATCACGCGCTTGCCGTCGGGCGTGGGACGGAGCGAGATGGTGATCTTGCCGCGGGTCTCGCCCATCGCATCGACGGCGTTGACCAGCAGGTTGACCAGGATCTGCTCGATGCGCGTGCGATTGACCGTGACGCGCACGGGCTCGTCGTGCTCGATCGCGACCTCGCAGCTGCGCAGGCGGCCGGCGCCGCGCAGCATCGCGATCACGTCGAGAACGACGGCGTGCAGCTCGATGGGAGCGACGTGATCCGGCCCGGGACGCGCGAGCTGCATGAGGCGCTGCCCGTGCGCGGTGATGTGCTGGCCGACGCGCTCGAGGTTGCCGAGCACGCGCCGCAGGTGCTCGCGTACGTCCTCGCCGGCCTCGAGCGCTTCGGCGAGCTCGTCGACGGCGGCGGTCTGGATCTGCGCGATGTTGCGGAGCTCGTGGCCGACGCCGCCGGCCAGCGTGCCGAGCGTGGCGCGGCGCTCGGCGAGCAGCAGCTGCGTGCGCGCCGCCTCGAGCTTCTCCTCGATCGACGCGTTCGCCGCGCGCAGCTCGTCCTCCGCCTTGCGGCGGCGTGCGATCTCGGCCTCCTTATCGGCGAGCAGCTGGCGCACCTCGCGGATGTCGCGCACGACGAGCACGATGCCCTGCAGCGTGCCCGTGGCATCGACGACGGCGGCGCCCGTGATCGAGACGGGGATCTGCTCCTGCGCCTTGGTCACCAGCCACGAGTCCTCGCGGCGTAGGGGCTCGCCCTCCTCGATCCGGCGGCGGACCACGGTGCGGAGGCCGGAGCTGTCGTCCGAGAGCAGCTGGCCCACGGGGAGCATGCGCAGCTCGTCGAGCGAATAGCCCGTGATCCTGGTGGCGGCCGTGTTCGCGAGGGTGATCTGTCCTTCGACATCGATCACCAGCACGGCATCCACCATGGCCTCGATGACGTTCTCGACCACCTCTTGCCACAGTAACACGATCGCCTCGTCTCCCCGGGGTACAGTGCCACCGTGGCGCGGTGCTCGACGTGTCATCGCCGGCTGCTACCCGGGCGCGCATGTTCTGTACATGGCGGGCTCGTCGCGCCGGTGATCGAGCTCGGTCAGGGCGCCCCGCCGCCGTGGCCGGCTCCACTCGGAGAATGTCTCGGCCGCGGCGGCTTCGCTTCGGTCTGGGAGGTCGACGGCGACGGCGTGCTCAAGATCGCGCATGCGGCACACGAGCTGTCGCGGGCGAGGCTCGCGCGCGAAGCGGAGGCGCTGGCCGCGATCGGCGTGCCCGCGGTGCCACGGCTCGCATCGCACGGTGTGCTCGCCGACGGCAGGCCGTGGCTCGTGATGGAGCGGATCGCGGGCGCGAACCTCGCGGAGCTGACGGTGGACGGGCCGATGCCGGGCGAGCGGGCCGTCGCGATCTCGGTCGCGATCCTCGACGCGCTCGCGGCGGTGCACGCCGCGGGCTTCGTGCATCGCGATCTCAAGCCCGACAACCTCGTCGTGCGCGCCGACGGCTCGGTCGCGATCCTCGACCTCGGGCTCGCGCGGCGCCTTCCCGAGGACCCCGCCGATCCGACACGCGCCGGCGTCCAGGTCGGTTCGCTCGAATACCTGCCGCCCGAGCAAGCGCTCGACGCGAGCACCGTCGATGCGCGTTCGGACCTGTACGCCTTCGGCTGCATCGTCTACGAGTTACTCGCGGGGCGGCCGCCGTTCGTGGGCGACGCGCATGCGCTCGAGCGCGCGCACGCGGCGCTGCGGCCGCCGCCACTCGGCGCACTCGCGACCATGCCGTCGGACCTCGAGCTGATCGTCCACGAGTGCCTCGCGAAGCTGCGCGATCGGCGCCCCGCTCGGGCGCTCGACGTGCGCGCGCGGATCGCGGCGATCCTCGACGGCGCGCCCCAGGTGGCGCGGCAGGCGCACTCGGTCTCGATGATCCGCGATGGCAAGCAGCCCGCCGTGCTGCTGTGGGCCGAGCTGCCCAGGGTGGATCGCACGCTGCTGTCGAAGCTGTCGTCGCGCCGGATCGCGCTCGTCAGCCAGCGCGGGCGGCGCGTGCTCGGCGCGGTCGTGGGAGCGGAGCACGCAGATCCCGCGGGCGCGGCGGTCGCGGCGGCGCGCGAGCTCGCGGCGGCCGGGGCGCGGGTCGCGCTGCACCTCGACCTCGTCGAGGTCGGCGTCGAGGCGGGCGCACCGAAAGTTGAAGGAGCAGCGATCGAGCGACCCGAGGTGTGGTTGCCGCCCGCGCCATGGACGGGCGTGGTGCTGACGCGCGCGCTCGCCGCCGTGGCGCACGCGCCGTCGGTGCCGAGCGAGCTCGACGGCTTCGTCGTGCTGGGCGCGGCGGGCGAGACGAGCCAGCTGTTCGGCCGCGATGCGATGCTCGCGGAGCTGGTCGCCGAGGCCGAGCGGGCGCTCGCGGCGGGCCCCGGTCTCGGCGTGCTCGTCGGGGATCCGGCGATCGGCAAGTCGGCGATCGCGGGAGCCGTGGTGCCGAAGCTGCGCGCGACGGGCGCCCGCGTGCTCGCCGCGACGATCCCGGCGCCAGGCGCGGGGCGCTCGGCGGCGAGCGTGCTCGCGGAGCTCGTCGGTGCGACGCCCGACGCGCCGGGCCGCTCGACGGTGCGCGCGATCGGCGACGGCATGCGTGCGATGGCGCGGATCGCGCCGCTCGCGGTGGTGCTCGACGACGTGCACCTCGCCGACGGCGAGACGCTCGACGCGCTCGAGTACGCGACGCTCGGCGGCGAGCCGCTGTCGCTGTGGGTGCTCGCGATCGCGTCGCCGCGTCTCGATCAGCGCCGGCCGGCTTTCGGCGAGCGCGCCGAGCGGCGACATCGCGCCGTGGTGCCACCGCTCGACGAGGAAGCGGCGGTCGCGCTCGCCGCGGCGCTGCTCGAGCCGGCCGAGTATCCGCCCCTACGCGCGTTGCGCCGGATCGCCGCGATCGCTCGCGGCAACCCGCTGCACCTCCGGGCGCTCGTCCGCGAGATCCACGACCGCGGCGCGATCCGCACCCGCCCCAACGGCGAGCACTTCCTCGACACCACCGCGCTCGACGCGCTGCCGCCGGTCGCGCTGGGCCCGTGGCTCGCCGCGCGTGAGGTCGCGCCCCTCGCGCCCGAGCTCGTCGCGCTCGCGCGGTTGTGCGCCGTGCTCGGTGACGAGGTGTTGCGCGACGAGCTCGCGGCCGTCGTCGAGCTCGTCGAAGCAAAGGGGGGCGCGACGACGACCGTCGACGTCGACATCGGGCTGCGCGAGCTCGCGGCGGCGGGCCTGCTGGTCGAGCGCGGCGCGCGCTGGGTGTTCCGTCAGGCGCTCGTTCAGGACGGCATCTACGCCACGACCGATGATGGCGAGCGACATGCGATCCACGCCGCCGCCCTGACGCACTGGGAGCGGCGCGCGCTCGACGAGCCCGGGATCGCCGCGCGCGTGGCGCTGCACGCCGAGGCCGTCGGAGATCGGCGGCGCGCGGCGTCCGCGTTCGCCACGCTCGGTGCGCGTGCGGACCGCGAGCACCGTACGATCGACGCCGACCAGGCGTGGCAGGGCGTGTTGCGCAACGTCGACGCGCGCGACGGCGTGAGGGCGCGCGCGCTGATCGGCCGCGCGCGTGCCCGTTACCGCCTGCAGCGCGTGACGCAAGCGCTCGAGGATCTCGACGAGGCGCGCGCGATCGCCATCGAGCTCGGCGACGTCACGCTCGAGATCGAGGCGCTGCTCGAGCGCGCGACGGCGCTCGATTGGGGCGATGACTTCCCCGGCTCGGCCGCGGCCGCCGCCGAAGCGAAGGCGCGGTTCGCCGGATCTCCGGACCGCGAGCTCGGGATCGAGGTTCGCCTCGCCGAGGCGCGCAGCCTGTTCCGCGCACAGAACCTCGCGGAGGGCGTGCCGGCGCTCGAGGCGGTGCACGCCGAGGCCAAGGCGCACGGCCGTGCCGAGGCCGAGACCATCGCGGCGCTGCTGCTCACGCTCGGGCTCGTCGATCTCGGGCGCTACGCGGACGCCGAGCGCGTGTTCGACGAGCTGATCCCGGCGTGCATCGCGAGCGGCGATCGGCTCCACCTCGGCGCGGCGTACGCCAACCGCTCGTGGCTGTGGTCGTCGCGCGGCGACACCGCGCGGTGCGCCGAGGATCTCCGCATCGTGATCCAGCACGCTCGCGAGATCGGACAGGCGTCGCTCGAACGCATCGCGACCTACAACCTCGCCGAGTCGCTGCTGTGGACGGGCGAGCTCGACGAGGCGCAGCGGCTCGCGACGCGCAGCCGCACGATCCAGCGCGCGCACGGGGAGGGCGCCGATCACTTCGACGTGATGTTGCTCGCGCGCATCGTCGCGGCGCGCGGCGATCTCGCGCAGCTACATGCCCTCGTCGAGGAGCTCGCCGGCACCGAGCTGTCGCCCTCGGAACAGGCGATCCTCGCGGTGGTCGCCTGCGTGGGCCGGCGCGATCCCGAGGCGTGGGAGACGGCGCTCGCGGCGGCCGCGCCGCTGCTGGGGCCGGAGACCGTGCTCGAGCTCGGCGTCCTTGCGATGCGCGACGGCGGGCTCGTCGAGGCGCGGCGCGCCGCCTTGCGCGAGCTCGCGGAGCCGCGGCCGATGTGGAAGCGCCGCTTCTGCTGACGATCACAGGTCGCGGCCTGTATGCGAAGGCCGACACGGCCACCCTTGAAGCCTCGGGTGGATCACGGACACAATATCCGGTGAGGACAGCGGTGCACTCTGAAAGCGGTAACTCGGCCGAGCTCGTCACGGGCACCGATGGAACCAAGCGCCGGCGCCGCCCGACGAGCATCGCGGCGTCGAACATCCCGGTCATCCCTGGGTTCCACCTCGAGCGACTCGTCGGTGAAGGCGGCTTCGGCCAGGTCTGGCGCGGCGTGCGGCTCGCCGACGGCACGCGCGTGGCGATCAAGATCCTGCACGCCGAGCTGGTGCGCTCGATCGACGCGCTGACCCGGTTCCAGCGCGAGCTCGACGCGATCGGGCGGCTCTCGCATCCCAACGTCGTCAGCTCGCTCGGCCAGGGCACGATGCTCGACGGCCGTCCGTACCTCGTCCTCGAGTTCATCGAGGGACCGAGCCTGCGCGAGGTGCTGCAAGATCGCGGCGCGATGCCCCCGCACGAGATGCTCGAGATCCTCGGGCCGCTCGCCGAAGCGCTCGATGCCTCGCACCGCGCGGGGCTCGTGCACCGCGACGTCAAGGCGTCGAACGTGATCCTCGGGCGTGCGCGCGACGGCGCGCTGCGCCCCGTGCTGCTCGACTTCGGCCTCGTGAAGCTCGTCGACGACGCGGGCCCAGGGCTGACCTCGTCGCGCAGCATGCTGGGCACGCCGACCGCGATGGCGCCCGAGCAGATGCGCGGACTGCCGGTCGACGCACGCACCGACGTCTACGCGCTGGGGCTGCTCGCGTTTCACATGCTCACCGGTCAGCCCGCGTTCGGGGGCTCGCCGACCGTGGTGCAGAGCTACATGCAGATCCACGGTGCGCGGCCGCGGCCGTCGAGCAAGGTCGACATCGATCCCGCGATCGACGAGCCCATCGTCCGCGCACTCGCCACGCTGCCCGACGAGCGCTACCCGTCGACGCGCCAGCTGTTCGAGGCGCTGCGCGAGGTGATCGCGCCGCCTTCGACGAGCGAGACCGAGGTCATCGCGCTCTACGTCGAGGCGAGCGCGAACGACGTCGCGCGCGCTCGCGAGATCGCGGTGTCGCTCGGCATGACCATCGCGCTGAGCGCGCCCGACAGCGTGCTCGCGGTCGGCCTGCGCGACCTGGTCGACGTCGGCGCCTTGCGCGTGCTGCTCGCTCCGTTCACCGACGCCCGGATCGCCATCGGTGTGACGACCGCCATGTTCGGCGGTGCGATCGATGGGCAAGCTCTCGATGTCGAAGCGTGGGCGCCATATCCGTTGTCACCCGGCATGTGGGTCTCTGAAGGTATCTAACTCCTGATCATCTCTCAGGTTTTACTTGCTTCGCTCCCGGTAAAAGCCGCATCCTGAACTCGATGCGAGCACTACCGTTGGTATTGGTGGTTTCGGGTGGGCTCCTCGCTGCGTGCCTCGACGAGGCGCCCGATGAGAGCACGGGCGTGTACAGCGTCGAGTCTCACAACCGTCTCGGCGCGAACCGCCTGGGCGCGAACCGTCTGGGCGCGAACCGTCTGGGCGCGAACCGTCTGGGCGCGAATCGTCTGGGCGCGAACGGCCTGATCGCGCTCAACCGCGAGTCGGCCGAGGAGCTGCTCGCGACCGACGACGGGCGCGAGGTGCTCTCGTACATCGTGAGCTGCGCGCTGCCCGACGGCATGGTGCTCATCGACGAGGACCCGGAGCCAGGTGCGCCGTCCGAGTATTTCGGCGCGCTCGGCCTCGCGCCGGACTGGCTGGACGCGCCGCTCGACAGCGTCGGCAAGGGCTGGGTCAGCGCGTGCTTGTTCGCGCGCGTGAACGCGAACGCCGAGGCCGTGCCCATCTCGCTGCGCGGCCGGCACCCCGAGCTCGCCACCACCGCCCAGGAGGAGCTCGACTATCCGGTGCAGGAAGGCGCGTTCTACGGGAACTACTTCACGCCGATCGAAGTGCCGATCGCGTGGTTCTCGTGCCGCGGCACCGGGCAGGCCGCCGGCGAGACCGGTGGTGTCGCCGATCGCGACTGCGCAGAGCCTTCGAGCGATCCGAACGTGAGCCAGTGCGGCTTCACCTATCAGGGAGATTGCTTCGGCAAGCACAAGGCCTGTGCGCAGGACCGCGGAGGCGTGTACTCACACTGTGACGACGACGAGAGCGGCCCGGCCAAGCAGGTGATCACGACCTACGTCGCGCCGTGACGCTTAGTGCTACGTTCTCGCCGTGAGCATCACCAAGCGCATCCTCGAGGGAGCGCAATCGGGCCTGTCGCGGCTGACCTCGCTGGTGATCGTCGATGACGAGCCGCTGAGCCACGTCGAGTCCGCCGCGCTCCAGGCGGAGCTCGTGGCGCGCAAGGCGGCGCGCGAGAAGGCGGCGCGGCAGCCGCTCGACAACCCGATCGCGAAGATCGCGACGTCGGACCCCGCAGCGCGCGCGGCGCGCGAGAAGGCGGCGAAGGAGCGCGCCGCGCGGGTGCATCGCGAGCGGGACGAGCGCGAGGCCAAGCAGCGCGCGGCTGCGGACGAGCAGTTCCGGCGGATGAAGGAGCAGGCGGCGCGCGGGGGCGGCACGTGGTCGTCGACGTCCTCCTCCTCTTCCTCGAGCACCGGCTCGACGAGTGGCGGCCGGGTCCCGCGGCCGGGCAGTCGGGACGCGCAGATCGCCGACTGGTACAAGGTCCTCGACCTCCAGGTCGGCGCGGACCTGCCGCAGATCAAGTCGTCCTATCGCCAGCTCATGCGCAAGTATCACCCCGACATGCACGCGGGGAACCCGCAGAAGCAGAAGGCCGCGACCGAGCTCTCGATGCGCGTGACGACGGCCTACAACGGCCTCGTCGAGCATCTCGAGAAGAAATAGGAGTCGTGATCACGGGTGGCGGTGAGCGATCGTGCCGCCGTCGCCGACCACCCAGACGTACGTGCCGGACCCCGAGACCGCGCGCAGGTTCTGCGTGATGGTCGCGGGCGTCTCGACGGCCCAGGTGCCGGTCCAGTGCGCGATCTTGACCCCGCTCACGCCCCACAGGTCGGTCGCGCCGCTGCCCCACAAGCTCGACATCGCGTTCGCCGTCGTCGTGTACGGCGTCCACGTCGAGCCGGTCCAGTTCGCGGTCTGCTTCGAGGGAACGCCCGAGGTCACCCACACGTTCGCGGTCGACAGCGCGTGAACCGCGAACAGGTCGGAGCCGATGCCGTTCATCGTGTTCGTCGACCACGCGGCGCCGTTCCAGCGCTGGATATACGCACCCTCGCCGGTGATCCACACGTCGTTGGGGCCGGTGCCGGAGACGTCGAGCAGCACGGTCGCGCTGCGCCCGTAGGTCGTCCAGCCCGAGCCCGTGTAGCGATCCACGCGCGTGCCGCCGACGGCCCACACGTCCGTCGCGCTCGAGCCCCACACGGCCTCGTACGTCGTGGTCGTGGTGGGGCCGCCCGCGGGCGACCACGTGCTGCCGTTCCACTTCAAGATCGTGCCGGAGGCGCCGACCGCCCATGCTTCGCTCGCGCTCGCGGCCCACACACCGCGCAGGTTGTTCGTGGTCCCGCTCGTCATCACCGACCACGTGCCGCCGGTGCGTCGGAGGATCACGCCGCCGTCGCCGACGGCGAACACGTCGTCGCTGCTCAGCGCGAACACGCCGTTGAGCTTGGTCGAGACCGGCGAGCCATCGAGGCACCACATGTTCACCGTGCACGGGCCCGCGTCGATCGGCGGCGCGTCGATCGGCGGTGCATCGATCGCCGCGTCGAACTTCTTCTTGCCCTCGACGATCAGCCCACCGTCGAGCTCCGACGACGGATCGGCGTTGCACGCGATCACCAACACCGTCCCGAGGAGGTACCACCGCTGCATTAGTCACCACGCTAGCAGAGCGGATTCGCCGTCGCGATGTCGTTCTCCGTCGCCTACCGGGGCGCACTTCCTCGATGTGGGCAAGCGCCGTACGCCGCTGCGGTCACCGAGCCGCGGCGGGCGCCTCGGCGTCCCACGCGAAGCGCCAGCGCAGCTGACCATCGTCGATGCGTGCGGCGTGCGCCTTGCCGAGCGCGTCGAACGTCGTCGCGCCGACGAGCAGTGCGCCGATCGCCGACATCGACGGCTCGTGTCCGACGAGCATCACCGCGGAATCGCCAGGGAGCCCGCGGAGCTTGGAGAGCAGCTCGCGCGTGAGGCCGTCCGGCGCGAGATCGGCGATCACGTCGACGGAGACCTCGGTGTCGATGCTCGACAGCACGAGCTCGGCGGTCTGGACGGCGCGCACGAGCGGGCTCGTCCAGACATGCGTGGGTTGGCAGTCGTGCCAGCGCAGCCGATCCCCGAGCGCCCGCGCCTGGGTGCGTCCGTGCGGCGTGAGGTGGCGGTGCGGATCGCGGCGCTCCAGCGTCTCGTCGACAGCGTCGGCGTGGCGGACCAGGAAGACCTGCACTCGATGACGCTAGCGCGCGACCAGCGCGCGCCGCAACCGGCGCACCGCATCGACGAGCTCGGCCTCGTCGTAACGCGCGTACCCGACGCGGAAGTAGGGCCGCGCACGACCGTCGAACGCGAGCTCGCGCGCGGTCGTGAACGCGACGCCGTGAGCGAGCGCGCGCGTTCGCCACGCTTGGAGGTCGATGCCGTCGGCGACGCGCAGCCACAGCGTGATGCCGCCGGCAGGCACGTCGAAGCTCACCGCACTGCCGAGCTCGCGGCGGAGTGCGTGGATCAGGGCGTCGCGGCGCGCTTCGTAGCTGCGGCGCATCTTGCGCGTATGGCGCGCGAGCTCGCCATCCTCGAACAACTCGGCGACCGCGTGCTCGAGCACCTGATCACCCTGGCGATCCACGGACTGGCGCGCGCGCGCGAGCGCCTCGACCACGCGCTCGGGGGCCGCGAGGTAGCCGAGGCGCAGGCCCGGTGCGAGGATCTTCGAGAGGGTGCCGACGTACAGCACGTTGCCGTGCGGATCCGCGGCGGCGAGCGGCGCGACGGGACGGCCGTCGAAGTGGAACTCGTGATCGTAGTCGTCTTCGAGGATCGCGAAGCGGTCGGTGCGTGCGCGCGCGAGGAGGGCGAGCCGGCGCGCCGGCGACATCAACACGGTCGTCGGGTACTGGTGGTGCGGCGTCACATAGACGCAGCGCGGAGCGGCGCGCGGAAGTGCGTCGACGACGAGGCCCTGTGCGTCGAGGGGGACGGGCACGAGCCGCGCGCCCGCGTGCTCGAACGCCCGCCAAGCAGGGGCATAGCCGAGCTCTTCGATCGCGATCGGCACGCCCGGGCGCGCGAGCCAGCGCGCGATGAGGTCGAGCGCCATCTGGCTGCCGCGCGTGATCAGGATGTTGCTCGCGGTCGCCGGGATCCCGCGTGTGGTGCGCAGCATGGTCGCGATCGCCTCGCGCAGGCGCGGCGTGCCGCCGGCGCCGGCGTAGTCGAGGCCCGCGCGGCCGGCGCGCGAGGCAAGGGCGCGGCGATACGCGCGCGCGAGCACCGCACCAGGCAGCAGCCGCGTGTCGGGCACTCCGGCCGACAGCTGGTAACGCGCGCCCGCGGGCGCGAACAGCCCGCGCGGCTCGAGCAGGGCAGGGGCGTCGAACCCCGCGCGCGCCGGCATCCCACGCGGCGCGGCGGATCCTCGCACCGGCCGCTCGGGCATCTCGTCGGCGACGAACGTGCCGCGCGGCCCACGCGCGACGACCCAGCCCTGCGCGACCAGCTCGTCGTACGCGGCGACGATCGTGTTGCGATTGACGTCGAACCGCGTCGCGAGCGCGCGCGTGCTCGGCAGGCGGTCGCCCGCGCGCAGCGCGCCGCGCCGGATGTCGTCGGCGACCGCGCTCGCCACACGTGCGAACAGCGCGGCGCTACCCGCACCACGGCGCGCCCTTGCCGGCCTCGCAATGGACCACATGATGTGTAAATCATGGACCTGTTTCCTGGTCCATACGAGTGCCATGGTTGGCCCATGTCCGAGCTCCCCGTCACCGACCGCACGCGCTTCGGGCGCAAGGCGCAGCGCGGGTCCTATGACCGAGCGGTCGTCCACGCGATCCTGGATGAAGCTCTCGTCTGCCATGTCGGCTTCGTGACGCCGCGCGGTCCGTGTGTGATCCCTACGCTGCACGCGCGCGTCGACGACCAGCTCGTCATCCACGGCGCGGTGAAGAACCACATGCTCGGCGCGCTCGTCGAGGGTGCCGAGCTGAGCATCGCCGTCACGCTCGTCGACGGCCTCGTGCTCGCGCGCACCGCGTTTCATCACTCGATGAACTACCGGTCCGTCGTGCTGTTCGGCCGCGCGACGGAGGTCACCGAGCCGTACGCCAAGCTCGCCGCGCTCGACGCGCTCGTCGATCGCGCGGCGCCTTGCCGCTCGGCGGCCTGCCGGCCGGCGAACGCGAGGGAGCTCGCCGCGACCCGCGTGCTCGCGATTCCGATCGTCGAGGCGTCGGCGAAGGTGCGCTCCGGCCCACCGCTCCCCGATGAAGGCGAGGACGCGCAGTTACCGTACTGGGCCGGCGTGATCCCAGTTCACACCACGCGCGGCGTCCCGATCAACGCACCTGATTGCGCGGTGTCGTGGCCTCCGCCCGCGAGCTAAGCCGCCGATCTCGCTCCGGAACCGGAGCTTCTTCGCATTTACACGCCGCTCGCGCTCGACTAATGGCCTGCGGCAGGGCACAGGGTGGGGCGACGCTGCGGTGTCTGCTGCAGCCTCATTTACCCGTCTGTGGAGAGTGCAAAAGTGGCTGAAGGTACGATCAAGCGTCTGACTGACAAAGGTTTCGGTTTCATCTCTAACGCGAGCGGAACTGACATGTTCTTTCACATGTCTGCCGTCGAGGGCGTGAGGTTCGAGGACCTCCGCGAAGGCCAGAAGGTCTCGTACGACGAAGGTCGCGGCCCCAAGGGTCCGCGCGCCGAGCGCGTGCGCGTGATCAGTTAGGCCGGCGCTCACGGTAGAACACCGAGATCGCGACGCAGTGGAACGAAGCATCGCTCGACTGCGTGACGACGATCTCGACGAGCTCGTGGTGTGGGTTGTTCGCGATCCACTCGGTGGTCTTCTCGCCGAGCATCGCGCGATCCTGAAACATCGTCGCGGAGAACACCTTCACGGCGTCGAACGCCACGTTGCGGAGCACGAGGCGTCCTTGGGCTTGTTGCTGAACCATCGCACCAGGGTGACCCGAACCGACCACGGGCGCGATGTAGGCATCGCGCTATTCAGTGCGCCGCCGCGACGTGCTCGATCGTGCGGAGCAGCGTCGGAGTCGACCGGCTTGCTGAGGTGCGTGTGGAAGCCCCCCGGCGGCGTCGTTGGCGACGACCACTGATAGCCGCGGCGGTGCAGGACTTGCTCGCGCGCGGCGTGTTGCGCAGACTCGCCCGGTGAACCGAGGCACCGACGTCAGCGAAGCCGCGGCCGTGCTGGCCGCCGGCGGCCTGGTAGCGTTCCCGACGGAGACCGTGTACGGGCTCGGCGCGGACGCCTCGAGGGCGGACGCGGTCGCGAAGATCTTCGCCGCGAAGGGCCGGCCGAGCGGGCACCCATTGATCGTCCACCTGCCGCCGGAGGCGTCGCTCGACGGCTGGGCCGCGAGCGTGCCCGACGTGGCGCGCCGGCTCGCCGCCGCCGCGTGGCCGGGGCCGTTGACGATCATCCTGCCGCGCGGTCCACGCGTCTCGCTCGCTACGACCGGCGGCGCCGAGACCGTCGGCCTGCGCATGCCCGCGCACGCGATGGCGCAGGCCCTGCTGCGTGCGTTCGGCGGTGGGGTCGCGGCACCGAGCGCGAACCGATTCGGTGCGGTGAGCCCGACGACGGCGGATCACGTCGTCAGCGATCTCGGCGAGCGCGTCGACTACGTGCTCGACGGTGGCGCGTGTGACGTCGGCGTCGAGTCGACGATCGTCGATCTGTCGCGCGGCCGCGCGGTGCTGCTGCGCCCGGGCGGGCTCCCGCGCGAGATGATCGAGGAGATCACCGGCCCGCTGGCCACGCCGGATGCGCAGGCACCAGCGGCCCCCGGGACGCTCGCGAGCCACTACGCGCCGCGCGCACGCGTCGTCGCCGTCGCTCCCGATGACGTTCCGGCCGCGGTCGCGCGCTCGGTCGGCAAGGTCGCGGTGCTCGCGCCCGCCGCGGCGTTCGCGCGCTGGCCGGCCCTCCCGGCGACCGCGCATCCCCTCCCCGACGACGTGGCTGCGATGGCGCGCGGGCTCTACGCAGCACTCCGAGATCTCGACGCAGCCGGCATCGATGTCGTGATCGCCGCGTTGCCTCCCGCCGCGGGGCTGGGCGAAGCTGTTGGTGATCGGCTGCTGCGCGCAGCGGGACCACGGAGGAGCGAGTCATGACCACCGCACGCGTCGGCATCATCATGGGCTCGCACTCCGACTGGGACACGATGCGGCACGCCGCCGACGTGCTCGGCGAGCTCGGCGTTCCGCACGAGACGCGCATCGTGTCGGCGCATCGTACGCCGGACCTGCTGTTCGAGTACGCCGAGGAAGCCGAGGGCCGCGGCATCTGGGTGATCATCGCGGGCGCGGGCGGCGCGGCGCACCTGCCCGGCATGACGGCGGCGAAGACGCGGCTGCCCGTGCTCGGCGTCCCGGTGCAGAGCAAGGCGCTCTCGGGGCTCGACTCGCTGCTCTCCATCGTGCAGATGCCGCGTGGCATCCCCGTCGGCACGCTCGCGATCGGCGAGGCCGGCGCCGTCAACGCGGGCCTGCTCGCCGCTTCGATCGTCGCCCTCCACGATCCGGCGGTCGCGGACAAGCTCGACGCATATCGCAAGGCGCAGACCGAGCGCGTCCTCGCGGAGACCTTGCCGTGACCCCTCTCGCCCCGGGCGCGACGATCGGCGTGCTCGGCGGCGGGCAGCTCGGCCGCATGATGGCCGTCGCAGCGCGGCAGATGGGCTATCGGATCATCGTGCTCGATCCGAGCCCGCGCTGCCCCACGGCGCAGGTCGCGGATGGCGTCGTCGTCGGTGCGCTCGACGATCTCGACGCCGCGACCCACCTCGCGCGGCAGGTCGACGTGATCACGCTCGACACCGAGCACGTGCCGGCGTCGCTGCTCGCCGAGCTCGCGAAGATCGTCCCGCTGCGCCCCGGGCCCGAGGTGCTGCGCACGATCCAGGACCGCCTGGTCCAGAAGCAGTTCCTCGATCGGCTCGGACTGCCGCAGGCCGCGTGGGCGCCGGCCGACGATCTCGAGGCCGCGCTCGCCAAGGTCGGTCGCCCGGCGATCCTCAAGGTCCGGCGCGCGGGGTACGACGGCAAGGGCCAGTTCCGCATCGATCCCGACACCGACGCGGCGGCGCAGCTCGCGCGGCTGCGTGGCGAGCTCGCCGTGGTCGAGGAGGTCGTGAGGTTCACGCGCGAGGTCTCGGTGATCCTGGCGCGCGGCGTCAGCGGAGAGGTGAGGATCTATCCGCTCGCCGAGAACGTCCATCGCCGCCACATCCTCCACACCACGCGTGCACCGGCCCCGATGCCGGACGAGCAGCGGGCGCGCGCCGAGGCGATCGGCATCCAGGTCATCGAGGCGCTCGAGCACGTCGGTGTGATGGCGGTCGAGATGTTCGAGCTCCCCGACGGGCGCTTGCTCGTCAACGAGATCGCACCACGGACCCACAACAGCGGTCACTACACGTACGGGGCGTGCGCGACCTCCCAGTTCGAGCAGCACGTGCGCGCGGTCTGCGGCCAGCCGCTCGGCGATCCGCGCGCGATGAGCGGCGCGGTGATGGTCAACCTGATCGGAGATCTCTGGAGCGCTGGCCCGCCGGCCTGGCACCACGTGCTGGCGCGCCCCGAGGCTCGACTCCATCTCTACGGGAAGGACGCCCCGGCGCCCGGCCGCAAGATGGGGCATGTCGTCCTGCTCGACGACGACACCGACCGCGCCCTGAAGACGGCCGACTTGCTGGTCGAGCAGCTCGCGCCGCGGACGTGATAGCGTGCGGCCAGGGATGGCGACCCTGGTCTACTCCGATGTCGACGGCGTCGATCGTTCGCTGGCCGTCGGCAACGAGCCGGTGGTCGTCGGGCGCGGGCAGGAGTGCCAGATCCGATCGGCCGATCCGCGCGTGTCACGCGTGCACGCGCGGTTCTTCATCGAGCAGGGCGCGCTGTGGATCGAGGACCTGAACAGCCAGAACGGCATCTTCGTCGGGCCGAACAAGGTCAAGCGCGCGCCCGTGCCGACCGGCGAGATCATCCTCGTCGGTAGCTTGATGATCCGTCTGTTGCCGGCGAGCGGGACGCTGCCGCCGCCCAATGGCCTGCACGGGACGCTCGCGACCTGGCTCGAGATGGAGCGCAAGCACCGCGTCGCCGTCGAGGAGGAGCGCGACGCCTTCGCGCAGCGCGTCGGCGAGCTGCACCAGCAGCTGGCGCACGCGCGAACGACCCCCTCGCCGGACGAGACCGCTCGCGGCATGGACGGCGAGCTGATCCGCCTGCGTGACGAAGCCGAGGCGCGGATCGCCGTGCTCGAGCAGTCACTCGCCGCGATGCACGGCGAGCTCGAGACGTTCCGCGCCGGTGGCCTCGACGAGCTGACGCTCGTCCGCCGCGAGCTCGAGGCGTCCCAGGCCGATGCGGCCCGCGCGCGCAGTGAGTACGAACAGCTCGCCCGCAAGAGCGCCGCCGAGCTCGAGGCCGCGCGCCTCGAGGCGTCCAAGGCGCGCGAGAGCAAGTTGGTGGCGGAGATGTCCGCCGGCGTCGCGGCCGCGCAGAAGCTCGCCGAGGCAGACCTCATCGTCGAGCAGCTCGAGCGCGAGCTCAAGATCCTGCGCGCCGCACAGGTCGCGCCGGACGCGAAGGCGCAGCAGCTCGCCGAGCAGCTGGCGGCTGTGACGGCGCGCGCCGAGAAGGCGGAGAAGGAGCTCGCGTCCGCGCAGATCCGCGCGCAGGGCGCCGAGCGCAACCTCGCCGGCGCCAATGCCCAGGCGGCGAAGGCGGAGACCCGCGTCGCGCAGCTCGAGCAGAAGGTCGCGGACGCCGAGAAGCAGGTGAAGGAGACGCGTGATGCGCTCGCGAGGGAGCAGGCGCGCGGCGCGGAGCTCGCGCAGCAGCTCGGTGCGGGCGATTCGCCGCGGCTGGCCGCAGAAGCACGCGCGACCAAGCTCGCGGCGGAGCTCGCCGAGCTGACCAGTCAGTTCGAGACCCGGCGCGATCGCATCGTCGAGCTCGAGGTGGCGCTGCAGAGCGTCGAGGCGGCCGCGAGGACCGTGAAGGCCGAGCTCGCGGCTGCGAACACCGCCGTGGAGCAAGCGCAGGCCAAGCGGGCCGAGGCCGAGGCGGGCGCGAAGGCGCTGCAGGCGCGCCTCGACGAGCTCGCCTCCGCCGGCGACGCGATCGCCGAGGCGAGCAAGGCGCGCGCCGCGGCCACGGAGCAGTCCGCCGCGGCGGTCAAGCAGCTCGCCGAGGCGGAGCGGCGTGCGACCGACGCCGAGGCACGCGCGCGCGCGGCCGACACGATGGCGAAGGCGATGGCCAAGGACGTCGCCGAGGCGCTGCGCCGCGCCGCGGATGCCGACGCGCGCGCGAAGGGGGTGCACCGCGAGCTCGCGG
>Ga0247822_10000634_pt1 | contig 19615 bp, 15 predicted proteins | sample 13C_Cellulose_Da_FD_192423 | JGI IMG/M metagenome (GOLD analysis project Ga0247822, IMG submission 192423) | Soil microbial communities from agricultural site in Penn Yan, New York, United States - 13C_Cellulose_Day30 | ecosystem: Environmental > Terrestrial > Soil > Agricultural land | place...
ATGCGGTCATTTGCTGGCGAGTTTTTCGATCTTGATCTGGGCGGGATTGCGCGTCCAAGTGAAGCTGTCGATACCGACTTTATCCAGCTTCGTCGCATAAGCGTGGGCTTCCGACGCGCTATCAAAGGGACCGACCAGCAGGCGGAAATACTCCTTGCCGACAGTGACGTGACCCGGATGGCCTTTGAACAGGTCCGGCTTCTTGGCGCTGATCTTCCGGAACTCGCGCGACATCGCGGCCTTGTCGCCGCTGCCGGCAAGTTGGACCCAATAAATCCCCTTTGCACCGACGTCCGGACCTTTGTCTTTCGGTTCGCTGGACTTGGCCTTGGCGACGCCGCGCGAGGCGAGCTCGACCTTGGGCTTTGAGGGCGGCGGCGTTTTAATCTCGAGCTTCGGCCGGGGCGCCGGCGGAGGACTGTCAGCCATGGCGAAACCGGGCTTCGCTCCATCGACGCCAGTGTCTGCCGGGCTCAGGGGGTCGCGCGTCGTGTCGCTCTCGGAAAATTCGCCTTCGGCCTCAGCGCTAGTCAACGTCGGCAATGCGATCGTTTCTACCGCTGGCCCCTCGCTCGGCGTCGATTGAAGGGGCGGAGATTGAATCTGCGGTTGGGCTGCCCCAGCGGAAAAGGCGGGTTGGGCTGGTCGAGGCTCAGGGTCCGCTGCGGCACCACCGCCAACTTCGGCACTTGCGGCCTGGGTCCGTGGGCGTCGGCTAGACGCATAGCGCGACGGATCGAGCGAGGGACGGATGGAAGCCACCCAGGTATTGATCTGCTCGACTTGCTTTTCCGCGCGGCGCGGAGCCTCGGCGACCTGGACACGCTTCGGCTGGGTCTTCAGAGGTTGTGCTTTGGCGGTGCGAACCGGCTTGCTAACGATTGGCTGGCTCGTGTTGCCAATGGATAGCACCGGCGACGAGGAGATCGGCTGGGCCGTTGCGTAACGCTGCGCCGCGTCCTTGGGGAACTCACCGAGGTGGACCGCGGCGGCCTTCTCGTTCGGCCGGAGCACGGGTAGCAATCGGAAGAACGGCTCGAACTGGGCACCTTTGCCAGGCATGGCCGCATCGATCGTTCGGCGAGCGCCTTCGCGGTCACCGGCCAGCGCAAGGACGAAGGCGTTCACGCGAATGGATTCAGGGTCACGGCGCGCAAGCAGGGGCTCGATAGTGGCCGCGGCACCCTTGATGTCGCGAGAGATGGCGAGGCTCAACGCCAGCCGGCGTCGGGCCTCGTCAGCCTGCACTCCGGCAAGCGCCAGGCGATACTGGGCCTGCGCCTGAGGTTGCTGACCCAGAAGGTCGTAAGCCATTCCGCGGTCGAGCGCGAGCATGGACGGCGGAGCACCGAGCGCGGCAGCCCGCGAAAAATACGTCAATGCTCCAGAAGGATCGCCACTCATGGTCATGGTCGCGCCCATTCCGATCTTGGGCATCGGGCTTTGCGGGTAGCTTTCCTCAGCGCGCCCGAAAAAGCCCGCGGCCGCCTGGAAATCGCCGAGCTCAAGTGAGGCACGACCCGCCGAAATCAGCGCCTGCATATTCTTCGGCTCGCGCGCGAGAGTCCGCATGCTGTCCGCCAGTGCGGCATTGGGATCGGTGATGGCGCTCGGCCCAAACTGCGCCGTCGCGGGCGCGGGAACGGCAAGCGTGGTCAACAGCATAGCCGCCAGGCCGCTGCGTATAAATTTCTGTCGCATGACGAACGTCATGGACGAAACGAGCTTGCTCCAACATTGCCGGAACGAATTTAACGCTGAACCGTGGCCCATCAACGCCGAGTTGATAGCCGGGTCACTGGTTGTTCTGGCGGTTGAGGAAGCGCGGAATGTCGAGCGGCTCGCGGCGAAAGCTGGGCATTGGCTCGCCGTCCTGAGACTGCGCCTGCGCCGCTCCGCGCGAGATGTTCGACATGCGCTCGAACAGCGTTCCACCGCCGGTCGCGATCTTCGGCCGTTCGGCTTCTTCCGCCGTCAGATCATCCTCGTCCGCCGGCGGCGGAACCGGGGCAGAAGCCACCGGCTGGGTCAGGATGTCGTCGCTATCGAGCATCAACTCATCGGCTTCGTCTTCGCTGGTCAACTCGAGCGTGTCGTCGTCTTCGCCGGCTGAATCGCCTTCATTGTCGAGCGCGGTTGGCGGCTCGAAGGTCGGAGTCGCAGGCGCGGCGACGGTGCCGCGCGGCGGGAAGCTGAACACCTTGGCCGCACCGCTTTGCTGGCCGCTCGGCATCGCGGCATGCTCGGCCTCGATGCCGGTCGCGACGACGCTAACGCGGATCTTGCCATCGAGGGCATTGTTGAACGCCGAGCCCCAAATGATGTTGGCGTCGGGATCGACCAGTTCCTTGATATGGCTGGCGGCCTCGTCGACCTCCATCAGCTTCATGTCCTCACCGCCGGTGATTGAGATGATGACACCCTTGGCGCCCTTCATGCTCACCCCGTCGAGGAGTGGGTTGGAGATGGCCTTTTCGGCCGCTTCGATGGCGCGATTCTCGCCAGAAGCTTCGCCGGTGCCCATCATCGCCTTGCCCATCTCGCCCATCACCGAACGGACGTCGGCAAAGTCGAGGTTGATGAGGCCCGGCATCACCATCAGGTCGGTGATCCCACGAACGCCCTGCTGGAGGACCTCGTCGGCCATTTCGAACGCTTCCTTGAAGGTCGTGTCCGAATTGGCGAGGCGGAAAAGATTCTGGTTGGGGATCACGATGAGCGTGTCGACATGCTGCTGAAGCTCGTCGATGCCGCTGTCGGCCGAGCGCATGCGGCGCGACCCTTCGAATGCGAACGGCTTGGTCACCACGCCCACAGTCAGGATACCGCGGTCGCGGGCGGCCTTGGCGATGACCGGGGCTGCGCCAGTTCCGGTGCCGCCACCCATACCGGCGGCGATGAAGCACATGTGCGCGCCTTCCAGCGCTTGCTCGATTTCGTCGATCGTCTCTTCCGCGGCGGCGCGGCCGATCTCGGGGCGCGATCCGGCGCCGAGACCCTGCGTGATCTTGAGGCCGAGCTGCAGGCGGCGGTCTGCGGTCGAGGAATTGAGAGCTTGGGCATCCGTGTTCGCGACGATGAAGTCGACGCCCAGTACGTCGCGCTTGATCATGTTGGCAACGGCATTGCCGCCGGCGCCACCAACGCCAATGACGCTGATCCGCGGACGAAGCTCGTCGACTTCCGGCCGGATGAAATCGATGCTCATGGGCTATGCCCCTCCCCTGACGCGCAAGCGCATTGAATCTACAAGATGAATCTTTGAATCATCGCGAGTCCGCTGCCAAGTAAAAAAGTTAACGCGGACGAAAAAACTGTGGGTCTAGTGGCCGCCGGGACTCACCTGATTCAGATCGGGACAGCAAACGCCCGGATAAGCGCTCAATAACCCTGCTTCAGCGCGCTCACGAGGCGGCCAATCAGGCCAGTGCTTGTCTTGCGTTCGACGACCCCTCCCAACGCGATGTCACGAAGGTCCCCGGTGCCGCCGGCCGCCAGCATGGCCAGGCCGACGAGAGTCGTGAAGGCCGGGCCGCTGTGCGCGTCGGGAAGGCCCGTTATCGTCCGCGGCCTTCCGATCCGAACCGCGCGGCCAAGAACGCCTTGCATGTAATCGGCAATATTCTTGAGATCGGCGCCGCCTCCGGTCAGCACGACCTGCCGCCCCACCGGCCCGGTGAAGCCGAGGCTCTTCAGCGCTGCATCAATCTCGCCGGTCAGTTGTTCGACCCGCTGCCGGATGACCGTCATCAACTGCGCGCGAGTGATGCGGGTCGGTTCGGTCCCGTCCTCGGCGCCCATCTGGTTGGCCTCGATCATCTCGTGATTGTCGCGGGGCGAAGTCATCGCCGAGCCGTAGAAGCATTTCAGCCGTTCGGCATCGCGGCGCTGGACCGCGAACGAGCAGGCGATATCGTCGCTGATGTCCTTGGCACCGAGCGGGATCGAGCGCAGCCCGACAAGCATGCCGCCCGCGTGCAGCGAGACGTTGGTCACTTCAGCGCCAAGCTCCACCAAGGCAACGCCGAGTTCACGCTCTTCTTGGGTCAGGCAGGCCAGTGCCGCCGCAACTGGCGAGGCGACGATCGCCTTCACGCCAAGGTGAGCCGAGCGAATAACGTAATCGAGGTTCTTAAGCGGCGCCGGATACGCGGCAACCACGTGGATATCGACGCCGAGGCGGTCGGCATGGAGGCCGATCGGATTCTTCACGCCGTCGACGCCGTCGATTGTGAATAGCGCCGGGTGTGCGTGAAGGACGAGCCGCTGGCCTTTGTCTATTGCGGCGCGGCCGTGCCGGAGCAGCTCCTCGATGTCCGATTGCTCGACCTGGTGACCGCCGAGCTCGACCTCGACATTGGCCACATCGCTGGTGAGCCCGCCGGCGCCGAAGCTGGCCCAGACATCGTCCACCGTCACGCCGCTCATTCGCTCGGCGCTTTCGACGGCTTCGCGAATGGCGACTTCGCTCGCGTCCATGTCGGTAACGTAACCGCGCTTGACGCCCCGGCTCTCGCGCTGGCCGGACCCCATGACGCGCAGCCGCCCCTCCTCGTCCTTGTTGACGATGAGGGCGCTGATCTTCGATGAGCCGATGTCGAGCGCGGCAATCGGCGGCTGAGTGTTCTGGACGGCCATTAGCGCGCGTTACTCAACTTTCCTGCGGAGCGGCCTCGCCGGACGCCGGAACGGCGTCGGCGGGCAGCCGGACGATCATTTTGCCGGGAACCCTGAGATCGAAGCGGAGAATCCCGCGCCCGAGCAATCCTGCGGATTTGTCCAATCGCGCGAATTTGGCAAGGGCTTGGCGCGCCTGTGGCGCCCCTTCGGGCAGCGCGACCGTTTCCCCGGTCTGGAAATGCAGGTCCCAGCGGCGACGGGAAACCCAGGCCGCCGATTCCAGCTGCGGCTTCAATGAGGGCGCCTCTCCAAGCAGTGCCTCGAGCTCACGACTCTGCGCATTGGCACCCGCGCCAACGAGAAGCGGGAGGTCCGGCATTTCGGTCACCTTGACCTTGTCGAGCACGACTCCGTCGGCATCGATCAACGACAGCTTCTTGTCGTTCTGCCAAAGCGCTGCCGGCTCGCGCTCCACAATGTCGATGACCAAAGTGTCCGGAAGCCTGCGCGAAACCCGCGCATCCTTGACCCAGCCGTAGCGGAGCAATTTCGTCCGAATCCCCTCGACATCGACCAGCGGCATTGCCGTCGACTTCTGGTCCATCGCGATCCGGAAGACCGGGCGGCTATCCATATTCTGGACGCCGACGACATCAACGCTCTTCACCCGGAATCCAGCTTCGCCCATTGACTCGCCGATTGCGAGCCACGCCCGTCCGGGAAGATCGACCGCAGCGGCCGCGACCCCGGCAATGGCGAGCGCGAACAGGCCAAACGTCCAGCGCGCCAAACGGTTGGCGCTCTCTTGCGCCACCGGAAGCCGTGAGACGATTCTCTTCGGGACCTTGACCCGCGACGCCGCCTTTCGCGGTCGGCCGCGCCCTCCGGATCCGCGCCGGACCCGGGCGGTGTTCACCGGGCGGTCGCCACTTCTGTCTCATGCGGTTGGAATTCCTCGCCGAGCGCCTCAGCGATCAGCCGCTCGACCAGCTCGCCGTAGGCAATGCCGCGCTGCTTGGCCTGCTCAGGTGCCAGGCTAAGCGGGGTCATTCCCGGCTGGGTATTGACCTCCAGCAGGTAAACGCCGGCCTCTCCCAGTTCATCGTCCCATCGGAAGTCGCTGCGCGAAATGCCCTTGCAGCCGAGCAGTCGGTGAGAAGCCGCCGCCATGTCCATCATCGCCTGCGCAACATTGCCCGGCACTTCAGCCGGGCAGACGTGGGTGGTCAGCCCGTCGGTATATTTGGCATCGTAATCGTAGAAGCCCGCTTTGGGCTTAAGCTCGGTGACGCACAACGCATCACCGTTCAGCACCGCAACGGTAAGCTCGCGTCCCTTGATAAACGGCTCGGCCAGCAGCCGGTCGAAATGCAGCCACGGCCCTTCCGCCTTGTTGCTGATCGGCTTTCCGTAATTGCCCTCGTCCGTGACGATCGCGACGCCGACCGACGAGCCTTCGTTGACCGGCTTCAGCACATAAGGCCGCGCCATCGGGTCCCCTTCGTAGAGCGAACTGCTTTTGACGATGCGGCCGCCCGGCATGCGGATTCCGTGCGGGACGAGCACCGCCTTCGTCAGTTCCTTGTCGATCGCCACCGCCGAGGTAGTGAGGCCGCTATGTGTGTAGGGGATTTGCATCAAGTCGAGCAGGCCCTGAACGGTGCCGTCCTCGCCCGGCGTTCCGTGAAGCGCATTGAACACCACATCGGGTCGCAGCGCTGTCAGGACCTGGGAAATGTTGCGGTCCATGTCGACCGGCGTGACGTTGGCCCAACCTCGCCCTTTCAAGGCCTCGACGATCCCCTTGCCACTGGTCAGCGACACGTCGCGCTCCGCGGACCAGCCACCCATCAGCACCACGACGTGCAGGTCCTTGTTCACGATCCCACTCCCACGCGTTTCTGGTCATTATGTTCGGCAAGATTGCCGACACGCTGAATTTCCCATTCGAGTTCGACGCCGCTGTCCTCGCGAACCCGGCGGCGCACTTCTTCACCGAGTCTTTCAATATCGCCGCTCGTCGCGCTTCCGAGGTTCAGCAGGAAGTTGCAATGTTTTTCCGAGACTTGCGCGCCGCCCAGCGTGAGGCCGCGGCATCCGGCCGAATCGATGACCTGCCAGGCTTTCTGCGGCAGCGGGTTCTTGAAGGTGGAGCCGCCGGTCTTGCTCCGCAGCGGCTGCGATTCCTCACGGCTTTGAGCAATGCGGTCCATCTCCGCCTGGATAGCGGATGGCTCACCGTGCCGCCCGCGAAAGGTTGCGGACACCACGATCGCACCGTCCGGCAATTCGCTATGCCGATAGGTGTATTGGAGATCGGCATTGCTCAGCGTTCGTCGCTCGCCAGATCGAAGAACGACTTCGCACTCCGTCAGGATATCGCAGGTCTCGCGGCCGTAAGCGCCGCCGTTCATCCGGACGAAGCCGCCGACGGTCCCGGGGATCGAACGGAGGAATTCGAGGCCTGAGATACCGGCGTCACGAGCGGTCGAGGACACGAGGATTCCGCTCGCTCCGCCGCCACAATTCAAAGTCACATCGTCCACACGCTCGACCTTGGCGAACGGCTTGCCGAGGCGCACGACAACACCGGGCACGCCGCCGTCACGGACGATGAGATTGCTTCCGAGCCCGAGTCCCATCACCGGCACCGACGGCTCGAGGCTCCTCAGAAAATCACCGAGGTCATCGACATCGGCCGGCTCGAACAGAAACTCCGCGGCCCCGCCCGACTTGAACCAAACAAGCGGCGCCAGCGGCGCGTCAGCGGTCAGCCGACCGCGAACCTTCGGGATGGCGGTTGCCACATTCATTTCGCCGCCCTCGCCGCGCGGATTCCGTCGGCTAGGCCCGAGGCCCATTTGGTGATGTCGCCGGCGCCCATGCAGACGACGAGGTCACCTTCCGCCGCGAGGTCGCGAAGATTGCGCGCCAGGTCGCCCGAGTCTGACACGGTCTTGACCATGCGGTGTCCGCGGGCGCGAAGTCCCTCGGCGAGCGCTTCCGCATCGACACCCTCGATGGGCTGCTCGCCAGCGGGATAGACTGGGGCCACGAACACCGCGTCGGCATCGTTGAACGCAGCCTGGAACTCATCCATCAAATCGTTGAGCCGCGAATAACGGTGCGGCTGAACAACGGCGATGACCCGCTCCTTCGCCGATTCCCGCGCCGCCGAAAGCACCGAGCGAATTTCGACCGGGTGATGGGCGTAATCGTCTATGATCGTCGCGCCATCGACCTCGCCGACCCTGCTGAAGCGCCGCTTTACGCCGCCAAACTTCTCAAAGCCGCGCGCAATGACCTCGTCAGTCATTCCGAACTCAAGCCCCACGGCGACCGCGGCAAGCGCGTTCAACACGTTATGACGGCCGGGCATCGGAACGAATACATCGCTGATGATCCGACGCTCGTTGTCTTTGCCCAGAGCGCTGGCATCGAACCGGCTTCCGCCGCCTTCCGGTCGGATGTTCTCGGCCCGGATGTCCGCCAACGCCGACGTGCCGTAGGTGACGATACGCCGGTCGCGAATGCGACCGATCACCGATTGCACCTCCGGATGGTCGACGCACATCACCGCAAGGCCGTAGAAGGGCACATTCTCGATGAACTCGACGAACGCGTCCTTCACCTTTTCGAAATTTCCGTAGTGGTCGAGATGCTCGGGATCGATGTTGGTGACGATGGCGATGGTCCCGTCGAGACGAAGGAAACTGCCGTCGCTTTCGTCCGCTTCGACCACCATCCAGTCGGATTTGCCCAGCCTGGCGTTGGAGCCGTAGCTGTTGATGATCCCGCCGTTAATGACGGTCGGCTCGATCCCGCCCGCATCTAGCATCGCCGCGATCATCGACGTCGTCGTCGTCTTGCCGTGCGTTCCGGCGACTGCGATGGTCGACTGCATCCGCATCAGCTCGGCCAGCATCTCGGCGCGGCGGACGCGTGGGATCCGCCGCTCGGCGGCAGCCCGGACTTCCGGATTGTCGTCGCGGATCGCGGTTGAGCAAACCAGCACCGCGGCATCGCCGAGATTGTCGGGAGACTGGCCGATCATCACCTGAATTCCGGCCTTGCGGAGGCCTTCGGTCACGTAGCTGTCGTTCTGGTCGCTGCCCTGCACCTGGTAGCCCAGGTGATGCATCACTTCCGCGATCCCGGACATGCCGATGCCGCCGATCCCGACGAAATGGATCTTGCCGATTTCGCGGCCCATCGCCTTCATGCGCGCGCCCCCAGGATCATGGCGGGTACGTTGGCAGGCGAAGCTAGCGGTGGGCCGACCCTGACCGGCGTTTCCTTGTTCGCGATCCGCTCGACGAGGTCGGCGAGGTCGCTGGTAGCGTGCGGGTGGCCGATTGATAGAGCGCGTGCGGCGGCATTGGCCAGCGCTTCGGGGTCCTCGGCAAGAACGGCGATCTGGGCAGCGAGGGTATCCGGCGTGAAGTCGGTTTGCGATATCAATCTAGCACCACCCGCGCGGGCCATTTCCCTGGCGTTTACAGTCTGGTGGTCGTCGGTTGCCGACGGAAGCGGGATCAGGATCGCCGGCCTTCCGGCTGCGGTCAGCTCGGCAATCGTCGACGCTCCAGCGCGGGCGATGACGAGGTGGCAGTCGGCGAGCTTGGCCGGCATGTCGGCGATGTAGGTCGAAAGTTCGGCGGGGATTCCGAGCTTGGTATATTTCGCCCGGACCGCCTCGATATCGTCAGGCCGGCACTGCTGGACGATCTGCAAGCGGCGACGGAGCGACGGTTCGAGCGCGCCAAGGCCGGCCGGCACGACTTCGCCGAGGATGCTCGCGCCCTGGCTGCCGCCGGTGATGAGGATCTTGAGCGGAGCATATTCGTCGAACGGGGGAAGCGGCGCCTCGCCCAGGCGCGCCACGGCTTCGCGGACCGGGTTGCCGACGAGGACGGTCTTGCCCTTGTGCGCGGGCTTCAGCCTTTCGACATCGGCATAAGCCGTGGCGATGGCCGCCGCCTCGCTAGCGAGCAAACGGTTAACCCGACCAAGCACAGCATTCTGCTCGTGAAGGATGCTCGGGATGTTTCGACTGCTTGCTGCGAGCAAGGCCGGAAGGGCCGGATAGCCGCCGAAGCCGACGACGACATCGGGCGGAAAAGCGCGATAAAGTCGCTTGGCCTGCCCGCGTCCCGCGACGATCGACATGCCGGCGCGAAGCCAGCCCAGTGGCCCCCCGCCAAGACGGCCCGCGGGCAGGATGTGGATCGGCACACCATCGAACAGGCCGGGGATCTTCGCACCGCGCTCGTCGGTGACCAGCGCGACGCCGTGGCCGCGCTTTTTCAGTTCTGCGGCCAGCGCATGGGCCGGGACCATGTGCCCGCCGGTCCCGCCGGCGGCCAGTATTACGTTCATTGCTTCGCAGACTCCCCGCCCCATTTCACGACGTAGGGCGAGCGCGTCAGATAGGGGTTTCGCCGCGTGAAGGCGAGAAGCAATCCCGTTGCGATGGACAGTGCCAGCATGGAGCTTCCGCCATAGGAGATGAACGGCAGGGTCATGCCCTTAGACGGCGCGATCTGGACGTTGACCGCCATGTTGATCAGCGCCTGCAGGCCGAACTGGATGACGAGGCCGGCGGCGGCGAGGATCGCGAACGTATTTTCCTCATCGAGCAGCTTCACCAGAACGCGGGCGACGATGCCGAGATAAAGCAAGGCGATAGCTAGACAGGCGATCAGCCCGAATTCCTCGCCGATGACCGAGAAGATGTAGTCGGTGTGCGGCTCCGGCAGGCCGAACTTGCGCGTGCCGCCGCCCGGCCCCATTCCGAACAGGCCGCCGGCGGTGAGAGTCCGCATCGCGTTCTCGACCTGGAAATTGTCGCCCTCGCCGAACAGGAAGCCGTCGATGCGGACGGTCGCAACCGGATAGAAGAAGTAAGCGAGGATGACGCCGACCACGGCAGCCGCGCCGAGGCCGACAAGGATGCGCAGGTTGAGCCCGGCGAGCGCGAGCATCGCGATCCACACTGTGCCGTAGATGATGGTCGAGCCAAAGTCCGGCTGCTTCATCAGAAGCACCGCGACCACGCCGAGCAGCACCGCGGAAACGGTGAAGACCGGCAGGCTCTTGTCCTTTTCCTTCAGGGACAGGAGCCAGGCCATCGAGACGACGAAGAAAGGCTTCAAGAACTCCGACGGCTGGAGCTGGCCGACGCCAAGCTCAATCCAGCGCACCGCTCCGTTCTTCTCGGCGCCGATGAACGGTACGGCGGCGAGAAGTGCGAGGAAGACGATTGCACCACCGATGGAGAAGCGCTTCGCCTGGCTTCGCGGCATCATCGAGATGAGGATCATAACCGGCATGGAGACAGCGATCCACATCATCTGGCGGTAGAAGAAGAACAGCTCGTTCACCCGCACGCTGCCACCCGAATAGCGCTCGGCGGCGGCGGGAGAAGCGGCGGCGACGGCAATCAGGCCGATGCCGATCAGCGCGGCGATCATCAGCAGCAGGACCTTGTCGATTTCCCAGAACCAGCGGCTCATCGCCGAGCGGTCGGAGCGGCCGTAACGGGCGGGATCGACCAGCGCCGCCTTGGCCTTGGTCGTGCCGGTCAGCGAAGCAACCTGTGCCGCGGTATTCATAGCCCCTCCACCAGCTCGCGAAAGCGGTCCCCGCGCGCTTCGAAGTCCCGGAACTGGTCGAACGAAGCGCTTGCCGGGGAGAGTAAGACAGTCTCCCCGCTTTGTGAATCCTCCGCAGCGCGTTTCACCGCATTTTCAAGCGTTTCGCAGGAAATGGCGTCAACACCGGCCTCGCGGAGCAGGCGCTCGAACATCGGACCCGCCTCGCCGATGGTGTAGGCGCGGACGACGTGGCCGAGATGTTGGGCGATATCGCCGAGCGTTTCGGCCTTGGCCTGCCCGCCAACGATCCAACGGACCTTGGGATAGGCGGCAAGCGCCGGCGCCGCGGCCTCGGCATTGGTCGCCTTGCTGTCATTGACGAACAGCACGCCGTCACGTTCGCGGATGCGCTCCATGCGGTGCGGCAAGCCGGAATAAGTGCGAAGGCCTTTGACAATTTTCGCGTCAGAAACGCCGAGCGCCTGACTTGCTGAGATGGCAGCGCAAGCGTTCTGGAAATTATGCGGACCCTGCAGCGCTGGCCAATCTTTCTGAGCGGTGGGAGGACCGTCCCACCACTCGTTCGAGGTCGCTAAGAGGTCTGCCAGACCATCAGTGGATAAAATGAAGATAAAATCGCGTCCTGATTGGACGAGGCGCTCCTGAACTTTGCGTGCCTCAGGATCCTGGAAATCGACGTAGCCGACGCTCCGTTCTGACTGCATCTCGAACAGCCGCGCCTTTGACGTCGCATAGGCTTCGAAGCTGTCATAACGGTCGAGGTGGTCCGGCGTGATGTTGAGCAGCACCGCGACGTCACAGTCGAGGCTTTGCGTCAGGTCGATCTGGTAGCTCGACAATTCCAGCACATAGACGCCTCCTTCCGGGAGCGGGTCCTGGCTGAGGATCGGAAGCCCGATGTTGCCGCCCGTCGTCGTTGGCACGCCGGTGGTCTTGAGGATGTGGTGGACCAGCGCTGTGGTGGTCGACTTGCCGTTGGTGCCGGTGATGCCGAGCACCTTGTGCGGCGGAAGCTCCGGACGGGCGCGGGCGAACAGCTCGATATCGCCGATGATCTCGACCCCGGCGTCGCGCGCGCGCTGCGCGATCGGGTGACGATTGAGCGGCAGTCCCGGCGTGACGACGAGGCTGTCGAACTGGGAAAGGTCCGCCTCGTCGAGGTTGGTAATTTTCGCGCCAGCTGGAGCCTTCGCCCGCGCATCTTCCTTGCCGTCCCACGCCGTCACCCGCGCGCCGCTGGCGAGCAACGCCTCAACCGTGGCGAGTCCGGATCGCGCCAGCCCGTACACCGCATAATGTTTGCCGGCGAAGGCTTTGGCCGTGATCACCGCAGCTTGAGGGTGGAAAGGCCCGCCAGCGCCAGTACGAAGGCGATGATCCAAAAGCGGATGACGACGGTCGGCTCGCTCCAGCCCAGATGCTCGAAGTGATGGTGGATCGGCGCCATCTTGAAGATGCGCTTCCCGAAGCGCTTGAACCAGAAGACCTGGACGATGACGCTGACCGCTTCGAGCACGAACAGGCCGCCGATGATCGCCAGAACGAACTCATGGTGCGTCGCGACGGCGACCGCACCGAGCGCCCCGCCCAGCGCGAGGCTTCCGGTATCGCCCATGAATACTGCCGCCGGGGGCGCGTTGAACCACAGGAAGGCGAGACCCGCGCCGATAATCGCCAGCAGCAGGACTGTGAGATCGCCCGCGCCGGTGACGTGGGGGATGCCGAGATATTCGGCGAACTTCACGTTGCCGACGAGATAGGCGATGAGCGTGAAGGCCATGGCCGCGATGATCACCGGCATCGTCGCAAGGCCGTCGAGCCCGTCGGTCAGGTTCACCGCATTGCCGAAGGCGACGATCACGAAGGCGCCGAAAGCGATGTAGTACCAGCCGAGATCCATCACCGGCCCCTGGATGAAGGGCAGGTGGAGGTTGGTCCCGGAATAGCCGAGCATCAACCAGGTCGCGAAGCCGGCGATGGCGAACTCCAGCGTCAGGCGCATCTTGCCGCTGAGGCCGGCGTGATGCGCCTTCTTCACCTTGTCGTAATCGTCGAGGAAGCCGATCGCGCCGAAGCCGCCGAGCACCAGCAGGCAGGCCCAGACGAACGGGCTAGTGAGGTCCATCCACAAGAGGACCGAGATGATCACCGAAATGAGGATCAGCAGGCCGCCCATAGTCGGCGTTCCGCGCTTGGCGAGGTGACTCTGCGGCCCGTCGGCGCGGATCGGCTGGCCCTTGCCCTGCTTGGCACGGAGCCAGCGGATGAAGGCCGGTCCAAGCATCAGGCCGATGAGCAGCGCGGTCGCGCTCGCCGCACCGGCGCGGAAACTGATGTAGCGAATGAGGTTCAGCAGACCGGGGAAATCCAGCTGCTCGGCAAGGACATACAGCATTAGTGGTCCGGCCCCTCATTTACGAGTTCGCGGCCCACTGCCATCACCTCGACGAGTCGCGCAAGGCCGACGCTGTTGGAGGCCTTGACCAGCACCGCGTCGCCAGACGCGAGCCGCCCCTTAAGCACAGCGATCGCCTGGTCGACGTCTGCCGCGCGGTCGATCGCGACCTTGTCGTGGAACGCGGAGACCAGCCCGCCATATTCCGGGCCGATCAGGATGAGCCGGTCGATTCCGGCCTCCAGCGCAAATTCGCCGATGTCTTCATGGGCGCGCTCGCTCTCCGCGCCCAGCTCCCTCATTGGCCCCAGCACCGCGATCCGGCGGCCTTGGACATTCTCTTCTCCGAGACTCTTCAACGTCGCGGCCATCGAGGCGGGATTGGCGTTATAGCTTTCGTCTATGAGCAGCGCTTCGCCGCCATCGATGCGGATTGTGTGGCGTTCGCCGCGCCCCTTAAGTCCGCCGAGGTCGCCGAGCGCGAGTCCGGCGGCGGCAAGGTCGCAGCCTGCAGCCTCGACCGCGGCAAGCACCGCAAGCGCGTTGGAAATCCAGTGCTGGCCGCGCTGCGACAAGGTGAAGGTCACTTCGCTGGACAAGAGTCGCGCGGTGATCAGGCTACCGCCCGCCGAGCTGTTGACGGCGTGGACGGCATGGACGTCGGCATCCTGGCTTCGGCCGAAGGTGATAGTTTCGTCGGCATGGCCGCGCGCCGCCTTCACCAGCCGGTCGCGCTGGTGACTATCCTCCGGGATGATCGCGACCTTGGGGCCTTCCAGCCCTTCGAAAATCTCGCCCTTGGCGTCGGCGATCGCCTCGATCGAACCGAGATGCTCGATGTGGGCTGCGGCGATGGCGTTGACGATGGCAATGTGCGGCCGGACGAGCCGGGTCAAAGCGGCAATCTCGCCAGCGGCGCTCATCCCCATTTCAAGCACGGCAAAGCAGGTTTCGCGCGGCATTCGCGCCAAGCTCAGGGGAACGCCGGTGTGGTTGTTGTAGCTCTTGACCGAGCGGTGGACATGGCCCTTGCGGCTGCGCTCCAGCGCGGCGGCCAGCGCCTCCTTGGTCGAGGTCTTGCCGACCGAGCCGGTGACGCCGATCACCAACGCCTTGGGATCGAGCCGGTTGCGAGACGCGGCGGCCATAGCGGTGAGCGCGTCGGCGATGTCGGACACGAGCACGTGCGGGCCGTCCACCGGCTTCGAAACGATCGCCGCAATCGCTCCGCGCTCGAACGCCCCGGCGACGAATTCATGCCCGTCATGGACCGTGCCGGGCATTGCGACGAACAAATGGCCGGGCTCGACCTCCCGGCTGTCGAAGGTAATGCCAGTCACCTCGAACGGCGCGCTTGCGACTCCGCCCGTCGCCGCCTCGATCTCGGCGCTGGTCCAAAGTGGGCTCATGCCGCGCACGCCCTCATTTGAGTGCTCCGTCAAGCTGCGCACTCCCTGGCGACTTCCGCGTCGTCGAACGGGAAGACCTGGCTGCCGACGATCTGGCCGGTTTCATGACCCTTGCCGGCGAGCAGAATGATGTCGCCACTTTGCGCCATTTGGACCGCCTCGGCGATCGCCTCACGCCGCCCACCAATCTCGATCGCGCTCGGGGCCTCGGCCATAATCGCCCTGCGGATGAGAGCGGGATCCTCGCTGCGGGGATTGTCGTCGGTCACGATGACGATGTCGCTTCCGCGAACCGCCGCCGCGCCCATTGGCCCGCGCTTGCCGACGTCGCGGTCGCCACCAGCGCCGAAGACGGTGATCAATCGGCCCTCCACGTGCGGGCGGAGCGCGGCGATGGCCGCCTCAAGCGCGTCGGGAGTGTGGGCGTAATCCACATAGACCGGCGCGCCGGACCGGCTGATGACCGCCCGTTCTAGCCTTCCCCGTACCGGCGACATCCGCCCCATTCCCGAAAGCGTTTCCCGCCAATCGCCGCCTGTCGCGAGCACCAGCCCTGCCGCGGTCAGCACGTTGTTGACCTGGTAGGCGCCGATCAGCGGAAGCATCAGCTTATGCTCCCCGCCGTCGTGAGCAAGGACGAGCTGCTGGCCGAGCGGAGTCGGCTTGCGGGAGACGAGCCGGATGGTGTCGCCGTTTTCGCCCACCGTCAGGAGGTTGAGACCGCGACTGGCGGCGCGGTCCGCGACCTCTTGCGACTTCGGGTCGTCGGCCCAGATGACGGCCGCGCAATCGTCGCCGGCGACCTCGTCGAACAGTCGCATCTTCGCCTCGAAATAAGCCTCCATCGTCGGATGGTAGTCAAGGTGATCGCGGCTGAAATTGGTGAAGGCGACGGCTTTGAGGGGTACGCCCTCGGCGCGATACTGATCGAGGCCGTGGCTCGACGCTTCATAGGCCACGTGGTCCACGCCCATTCGCCGAAGGCCGGCAATATTGCTGAGGAAGGTGACGATGTCGGGCGTTGTGAGTCCGGTCTTCACCTGGTCGTCGGCGGTAGTCACGCCGAGCGTGCCGATGGAGGCTGAGCGGTGGCCGGCCATGCGCCACAATTGGCGGGTCATCTCGACCGTCGAGGTCTTGCCGTTGGTTCCGGTGACCGCGACGATGGTCTCGGGATAGGGGCCGTAAAAGCGCGCGGCCATGGTCGCGAAGCGGCGGCGCGGCTCGGCATCGGCGATGTGCGCGACGCCCTCGACCCGCGCTTCGGAGCGGGCGACGATCGCGATCGCGCCGTTGCGGACCGCACCCTCGATGAAATCCTCGCCATTGAATTTCTCGCCGCGAAAAGCGCCGAAGACATTGCCGCGAACCACCTTGCGATGATCGAGCGCGAAGCCGGTAACGTCGGAATCGTCCTCGACCGGGGCGAGGTCATTGAGCTTCACTAGGAGTTATTCTTTCTCGCGAATGTAAGGCAGAACTTCGGCCATGTTCGCATCGCGCTTCTTGTCGGGGCGAACGCCGAGCATCGGCGCGATACGGCTAATGGTCTTAGACACCACCGGGGCGACGTTCCAGCCCGCATAACGGAAACCCATGCTCTCCGCGGTGGCCTGCGGCTCGTCGAGCATCACGACCATCACGTAGCGCGGCTCGTCGATGGGGAAGACGCCGGCGAAGTTGGTGACGACTCGATTGTGGGAGTAGCCGCCGCCGGCAACCTTGTCGGCCGTTCCGGTCTTGCCGCCCACGCGGTAGCCGGGCGCGTCCGCCTTGGAGCCGGTGCCCTTCGATACAACGAGCCGGAGCAGCGCACGCATCTTGTAGCTCGTTTCTTCGGTGAAGACGCGGCGGCCCTTCCCTGCGGGATGGTTGCGGCCGACCTTCAACAAAGTCGCGGGGCGATAGACGCCGCCATTCATCAATGCGGCATAACCCGTGGCGAGATGAAGCGGGGTGATGGCGATGGAGTGGCCGAAGCCGACCGTCATCACGTCCGTCCGGCTCCAGTCGCGCGGGCTCAATGTCCGGCCGCGCTCAGGTAGCTCCACCTCGAGCCTGTCGAGGAACCCCAGCTTCTTGAGGAACGCTTTTTGACGCGCCGCGCCAAGCTGGTCGGCGATCTGAGCCGTGCCGACGTTCGAACTTTCCTGCATGATCTCAGCGACCGAGCAGGGCCGGTTGAACGGGTGAGTGTCGCCGATCTTACGACCGGATACGTGAAGCTCGCCAGGGCAAGGGTACATCTGGCCGACGGACTTGATGACTCCGGAGTCGAGGCCCATCGCCACGGTGAACGCCTTGAAGGTCGAACCGAGCTCGTAAACGCCTAAAGTCGCGCGGTTGAACCGTGCATCCGCCGAGCCCTGGCCAGCGACGTTAGGGTTGAGCTGCGGCAGGCTGGTCATCGCCAGCACCTCGCCGGTGTGAATGTCCATGATGACGCCGGCGGCGCCGATGGCGGAAAAACGCGTCTTCGCGTCGAGCAATTCATGCTCCAGCGCTTGCTGGATTCGGCTGGAGATCGACAGCGTCACCGGCTCGCCGCGGCGGGCCGGGTCGGACAATTGCTGGTCGAAGGACTTTTCGAGCCCCGAAACGCCGTGCCCATCGACGTCGGTGTAGCCGAGCACGTGGGCGGCCAGGCTGGTCTGCGGATATAGCCGGTCGGGCTCGCGATCGAGGCCGATGCCGGGCTCGCCGAGCGCGTTGATCGCCTCGACCACGTCCGGTGCGGCGCGACGGCGAAGGTAGAAGAAGGTCTTGTTCGATCGCAGCATGGAATAATAGGTGGCCTCGTCACGCTCCGGCATGATGCGGGCGAGCGCGCGGGCGAGATCAAGCTTGTTGCCGATGACCTTGCCGGGATGCAGCGCGATGCTCCAGGCGTCGATCGATCGCGCCAGCGCATGACCCTCGCGGTCAACGATGTCGCCGCGCGCTGGGACGAGTTGGGTAACCGACTGCTGACGGCCGGCATGATCGCCAAAAGCGGCCAGCCACAGAATTCGGACGACGACGAGCGCAACGATTCCGCCGTAAACCAGCATGCCGATCATCAGCCGCTGGTGCATCACCGCGAGGACCTGCCGCCGCTGTCCTACGAGCCGTAGCCGATCCGGGCGTGCGACAAGGGCAGGCGATGGTGCATTCATTGCGCGGAACCGGAATCCTTAGTGATGGCGGATGTTGCCGGATTCTCGGTCGAGCTGCCGGTCGCGCGTGCTTTGGCCGCTGGCTTGGGCAAGGGCAAGGGCGCGAGCGGGTCGGCCGCCGCGTGTTTCGTTCCGCTCGCCGCAGCGGGCTTGGTCGTTGGCTTGGCCGCGGCGGCCTTTGGCTTGGCGGCCTTGTCGATAGTTGCCGACTGACGAATGGGCACCTCGTAACCGGCGACATGAAGCAGCTCGTCGGGCCGCACAGCGCGTGCTTTCGCCCCGGTCAAGGGAATGGCGTCCTGCGAATCGTCGACGACGCGCGGCGCCTTATCCATTTCGGCGGGCGCGGAAGCGAGAACCACCGGTGCGTCGATTGCATGACGGGCCGGCGGCCGGACCATAGTCGCAAGCTGGAAACTACCTTCAAGGATCTGGTCGGCGCTGGGCGCGGAGAGGCGGATGAAATTGGCGTTCCACCGCTCCAGCTGGGCGAGCCGGCCGCGGGTGCCGATTTCGGTTTGCAAAGTGCGAATCTGACGCTGGGTCGTGACGATCCGCGCCTCGACCGATTCAAGCTCCGCGCGCTCTGACGCGACATTGAGCGACACAAGGTAGCAGCCAAGCGCCGCCCCGGCGACGCTCGTCGCCATGATCAGGGATCCGAAACCCCGAACGCTCATCGCATTGCTCCTTTGACCTGGTCCCACGCGGGCGCATCGGTGCGCACGGCTGTGCGCAGGCGCGCCGAGCGCGCGCGCGGGTTCCGTTGAAGCTCGGCCTCACCGGGCGAGACAGGCTTCGCGACTTTTTCGAAGCTCGGCTTCGGACCGCGCTTCACCTCCGGAAGGTGGCGCGAGCCGCCGGGAGTCGCGCCGCTACGGGCCTTCAGGAACTGCTTGACGATCCGGTCCTCGAGCGAATGGAACGTCACCACGGCAAGTCGACCACCGGGGCGAAGCACGCGCTCGGCGGCGCGAAGTCCCGCCTCGAGTTCGTCGAGCTCGGCATTCAGGTGGATCCGGATCGCCTGGAAGGTGCGCGTCGAGGGATCGGTTTTCATGCCCTTGTGATGGCCGAGCGCCTTGCGGACCACTGCGGCCAGTTCCGACGTTCGGGTCAGCGGCCGTGCGGCGACGATCGCGCGGGCGACGGCGCGGGCGCGCGGCTCTTCGCCGTAATCCTTGATGACGCGCGCGATCTCCGATTCCTCGGCATTGTTGAGGAAGTCGGCGGCGCTCAACCCGGCTTGGCTCATGCGCATGTCGAGCGGACCGTCGTTGGCAAACGAGAAGCCGCGCTCGGCACGGTCAATCTGCATCGAGGAGACGCCGATATCGAGCGCGACTCCGTCGACGGGCGCAAGCCCGCGCTCTTCGAGTACCTCGTCCATCCGCGAGAAGCGGTCGTGAATCAGGATGA
>Ga0247822_10000638_pt1 | contig 19576 bp, 14 predicted proteins | sample 13C_Cellulose_Da_FD_192423 | JGI IMG/M metagenome (GOLD analysis project Ga0247822, IMG submission 192423) | Soil microbial communities from agricultural site in Penn Yan, New York, United States - 13C_Cellulose_Day30 | ecosystem: Environmental > Terrestrial > Soil > Agricultural land | place...
GCACTGATCGCAAGCTTGAGTGTCTCGGACAAGTTCATGGTGTCCCTTAAGTATAACCTCTACGACAGTTTACGCAGAAGATACTTAAAGAGTTTAGATGCTTAGGCCGATCTTGCGCGTAATAAACTGTAAAGAGATGCAAGGTGGGCAAAGAGAACGATAGGTACAACGAGAGCTGGAAGCCAGATGAACGGAAGATACGTAACGCCGACGTTGGGCTGCTCAAAAGCAAGCCTTTGAAGCGGGCCGCGAAAGGACAGGATCGCGATCGTAACGATGTTTATAAGCAGAGCAAGAGCTGCGAGATTCCACCCGATAAGCAGCGGGCGATTCGTCCGGCCACCGCGGAATGCGAGCCAATACACGATCGGAGCCGTGAGACCGGAGATGATGTCGAAGTTCCATCCCTCAAATGTCATGATCCTCGGGACCTGACCGGCCTCATAGAGCCAATGAAGCACTATCTCAACAGGGAACCGCACGACGCTGAGCAGCGTGAGAATAGGCAGGGACAGCTTGCCGATAAAACTCGACCGGAAAAATGCAAAATACGCCGCGATCATCAAGATCGCGGGCAGCACCGCGAACGCGACAACTCGCGGCGGCAATGCATCCTGTCGGTAGAAATCTGTCGTCGAAAGAAATCCGGTGACAACCAAATAGAGCGGCAGCAGGAAGAATAGAAGCTTGACGGGAAACGAATCACGGCCGGCGGGATGCGCGGCCGTGAGCAGAAACCAAATTGTCGCCAGAGTGGTGAAAAAGAAAACGAGGGAGACGTAGAAGGGAAGCCCTTCGATCATTTCTTGTTCTTCTCGTCGCTTTCGATTTTTCCGTCGCGGATCGTAATAACCCGATGAGCACGCTCGGCAATGTCAGGCTCGTGGGTAACGAGAATGATCGTATTGCCCTCAGCGTGAAGCTTCTCGAAAAGCTCCATGATCTCGTAACTCGTCTTTGTGTCAAGAGCACCCGTCGGCTCGTCGGCAAGCAAGATCGACGGATGATTTACCAACGCTCGGGCAATCGCAACACGTTGTCGCTGACCACCCGAAAGTTCGTTGGGCTTGTGGCCGACACGATCACCAAGTTCGACCGAGGCGAGGGCCGCCTGAGCCTTCTCGTGACGCTCACCGGCACGCATACCCGCATATATCAGCGGGAGCTCAACGTTGTGCAGGGCCGTCGCACGTGCCAGAAGGTTGAACGTCTGGAAAACGAAGCCGATCTCCTTGTTACGGATACGAGCCAACTCATCATCGGTCATCTCGGAGACCAGATGGCCGTTGATCCAATAATCGCCTTTCGTCGGCGAGTCCAGGCAGCCGATCAGATTCATCAATGTAGACTTACCCGATCCCGATGGGCCGATGATAGCAAGATATTCACCCTTTTCGACCTTGAATGATACGTCCCGAAGCGCGTGAAGCTCTTCGACGCCCATCTGGTAGGTCTTCCAGATGTTCTCCATCGAGATCAGCGGCCTTTCGCCCGTCGCAGCCTTGGGGCGAGACTGCGCTTCGGCTGAGCCTTCTTCATCCATGAACTTGTACATCGGATCGGCTTTTGAATCCAGCATAAAACCTACTTCCTTATGATCCGCTACCTGCTTGCCCTTGCTGACGTTCCTGTTTACGTACTTGAGTGTCGTCCTTTAGGGTATTCAGAATTTTACTTGGACCCGTGATTACCTCTTGATCGGCGGACAGTCCTGAAAGTATCTGGATGTCCGAATCGCCTGTAATACCCGTCTCGACCGGAACAAACTTCGCACGTCCGCCCTCAAGGACGAATACACCCTTCTGAGGTTTCGGCTTATCGAACGATTCCTGAGCGCTTGGCGAGGTTGTCGGCGAGGGCGAGCCTTCAGGCTTCTTCTCGACGATCGCCTGCAGCGGCACGGCAATCACGTTATTTTCGGTTTTCGTAGTGATCTCCGCCGTTGCACTCATTCCCGGACGCAGGGCTGATTGCATTTCGGGCTTAAGATTCACGAGTCGGATGACGACGCGAAACTCCTTTGCTTCCTGTACGTTGATGTTCGTCGAAAGGCCGCCGGTCGTCTGCGACTTACCAACCGCGAGCGGCGTCTTCTGAAGCACTTCACCTTCGAGTTCCTGCTCGCCAAATGCATCAACCTTGATCTTTGCCTTCTGCCCAACGGCTACCTTGTCGATCTCGGTTTCGTCAACCTTAACTTCGACGTTGATCTCGGACATATCGGCGATCGTAAGCAGAGCGGTGGTCGACAGTCCGGCGACTGCGAAGGTTCCGACTTTCGACGGGATCTCAGCTATAACGCCGTTTATCGGGGCGACAACGACAGATTTGTCGAGCTGATTTCGCTGTCCACGGAGCACCGCCGCCTGCTGATCTGCTGATTTAGAAGCTCGGAGAATAGCGTTTGAGGCATCGCGAACCGCGACTTCCTGCTGCCGAACACGAGCCTGAGACTCGCGAACCGCGATCTTCTGCGTTTCCAACCGTTCTCTAGCTGTCTTCAACGAGACCTGGGCGTTCTCGACTCGGTCCTTAGCCTGGTCGAATTCCTGCCGAGCGATCACTCCGCTTTCCAGCAGGTTTTCCGCCCTCTTCAGTTCGCGGCTAGCGGCGTTGACTTCCACCTGAGCCTTATCGACATCAGTCTGCGATGTCGATACATTTTGCCGAGCTGTTTCGACGGCGATCTGGGCGACGTTCAACTGTTGATTGGCGGAAGTTCGCTGATTTTCGGCAGCCGTTATTTGAGTCTGAGCCGACTGGAACGCCGCCAACTGAGCTTCCGCACCGGATTCGAGTTGATTCGGATCGAGACGGACGAGGACCTCGCCCTTTTGAACGGTGTCGCCTTCCTTCTTCGTGATCTCCTCGATCTTGCCCTGAACCTCGCTTGTAAGGTTCATGAACTGGATCGGCCGAACCTCGCCGGACGACGTTACCGTAGACCTAAGCTCCGGCTTCACGGCGATCTTTACCACCGTTACTTCAGGCGTATCCTTTCGGGTCGCAAAGATGGACGCAATGATAATGATCAGCAAAAGTGCGCCGACCGCACTGCCAATAATGATCTTCTTCTTACGGCTCAAAGCCATAATCGGGGAAACCTCACATTCTGGAATTAATAGATTCTAAACCTTTTACAGCAAATAATCGCCAAGGTTCGCGTCAAGCCGTTTGTACGACACTATGTTTCTGATTGTTTCAAAAATCTGAATCCGGTGGTAGCCGGCGAATCAGCGTACGGTTTCGGGTGCTTGAAAAAATTTGTTCAGCCCATTACCATTCACCCGCATCCTGCTGTAAATGCAGGGGCTTTTGTTGTATAAATATAATGATTTCTATTGATATCAATACGCCTTAATTTGATGAAACATTGCCCGCAATGCGGAAAACAGAATAACGAAACTGCACGTTTCTGCGAAGAGTGCGGAAATAAGTTCGCGACGGCGGAATTGGATATCCACGCGACGCGCGAACCCAACTCCCGACCCGTGAGCAGCCCGGGATTCAGGGCCAGTTCTGTCACCTCTGTTGGCATCCCGCCGATCGTCGAGCAGAACGGTGCTAAAGAAGAGGTTCCGGCAAAAGTCGAACCCATCCTTCCGTCGGGAGTTCACTCGATCTTGGTTATCGAACGGGGCGGTGGGCAGAGTACCGAATTTCCGCTCAGCAATGAAGAATCACAGATCGGCCGCTGGGACGCCGACAATGGTATTTTCCCCGATGTGGACCTCGATGCATTTGATGCCGATGCAAAGGTTTCGCGAAGGCATGCAAGGGTCATCGCACGCAACGGTTCGTTCATGGTCGAGGATCTCGGCTCAACGAACGGCACTTTCGTAAATCGCGGACGGCGGTTGCTGCCGGGTTCGCCTCAAGTGTTGACCGACGGCGACGAGATCATTGTTGGTAAGACGTTTCTAAGATTTAAGATCAAACAAGACTAGGCGAGACTGTTCAGACCGAGTTCTAATGACGACGTGTAAAGAATGTGCTTCCGAGATTTCGGAAACTGAAGCCTTTTGTCCGTTCTGCGGCATAAAGATCGAAAGCGCCGTCGAGACTCCGCCGGTTGCCGAGATCATTGCCGCCGACCCGGAATTCGACAGTACGATCGTGATCACACCGGGCGAAGCTGCTGCGATGAAGGAACAGATAGCTCCGCCGGTCGAAACTCCGGCACCGCCGCCATCTCCGTTCGATCAGCCTCCACCGGTCGCGTTTCATCGAACTGCTCCGACGCTTGAGGACATTCCGGCACCATCTATACTTTCGGGCGGCTTTGCCCGGCCCACTGATCCCGGGATCAACCTTGGCTCCGACGCAACGCCGACGAAGGAATCTCCCGTTTTCGATGAGCACGTAATTCCTGAACCCGTTCCGGTCTTTGCTCCCGCAGCTGAAACCGAACCCGAACCCGTTCCGACGTTTCAACCTTCGGAACCGATTCAGCAGGCTGCTCCGCCCGTATTCGAGGAGCCTGTCGCTCCGATAGCGGAAGTCGCTGCTCCGCCCGTAGCTGGGCCGGAAGAGGTCCGTCCGCCAACATTTGACCTTGAGCCCTTGCCTGAAAAGCTTGGGACCGGGGTTATCGAAGCTGCTGAGGAAGGCGAAGCTCTACCGTCTACCCCTGCAGTATTCGAGCCCGTGTCGGAAGTACCGGCTGCTGAGATCCCTGTATTTGAGCCGGCGCTCGATGAGCCGCCGCCTGTGCAGGAAGCTCTAGCGGATCCCGAACCGATTGCTCATTTCGAGCCTGCGGCGGAACCGGCACCAGAACCGCCATTCGAACAGCCGACGGCTATCGAAGAACCAATAAGCATCTCTAAGCCGCTGGAAAATCTTGAAGACGCTCTCCAAGAGCCGTCAGTTTTCGATTCTGTGCGAATAATGGAAGGGACGCAGCCATCGGCGGACTATGTCGACACCGTGATTCCCGGCCAAGGTTTCCAGCTGCCACCAGTGATCCCGACGCCTGCCGAATCAACGCCGGCGGCCGTGGAACGCTCTGGCGACATCGCAAGATCTACGGGGCTCGGCGATACCGACAGTCGGAAGGCCGGCAAACTAAAACAGCTTCCGGAAGGTACCGTTCTTAACGGCAGATACGAGGTTGTCCGCAAGATCGGCGGTGGCGGCATGGGAGCCGTTTATCTGGCAAGCGACAACAATCTCGGCGGCGTACTTCGCGCGGTCAAAGAGATGGTCCAGGCCCACATTGAGGAAGACCAGCAGGAAAAGGCGATCAATGATTTCAAACGCGAGTCGATGATCCTTTCCACGCTCGATCATCCGTCGATCCCGACCATCTACGATTACTTCTACGATGCGGAAGAGAGCCGCTTCTATCTCGTGATGAAGTACATCTCGGGCGGCGACCTTGCGTCTAAACTGCGGTCTTCGGCCGATGGGAAGATCGAGGAATTGATCGTTACCGAATGGGCGATCCAGTTAACCGACGTTCTAAATTATCTTCACAACCAACCGAGCACGATCGTCTATCGCGATCTCAAACCTTCGAACATTATGCTCGACGGTAACTCGAGCCGCGTAATGCTGATCGACTTTGGCATCGCGAGAAACATCTCCCAGAAAGAAGAGAAAGGCGTCACGGCAGTCGGCACCATGGGCTATGCACCGCCCGAACTCTTTAGCGGAAACGTCGAACCGCGCTCGGATATCTACAGCCTCGGGTCGACGATGTTCCATCTGTTGACCGGAGCCGATCCGCAGAGTAACCCGCTGCTGATCTTCGATTTCCAAAAGAATCCGCGTCCCCGGCAGATCAATTCGCGGCTCTCCGACCAGATGGAGCGCATTCTGATGCGAACGGTCGAATACAATGCGGAATCCCGGTTCTCGTCAGCCGCCGAACTTAAGGCTGTTCTTGAAGATCATCTTGTAAACCTTCGATCGGGCAATCTCACGTTTGGCGTAACCGAAGCACCGGTTTCCGTGAGCCTCGCTAATCAATCCGTATTCTGCGGATTCTGCGGACAGCGGATCGTCGCGACCGATCTGTTCTGCGCGTTCTGCGGTGCCAAGCAACCCATCGCCCAGCAGGGTGTTCATTCCGAGATCTATCACAAAGCCTCGGCGACTGCGCGTTTGGTGATCGAGGGCACGTCGGAACTCTCAGCTCCCATTTACGCGCTGCAGAAAGACGACAATTTGATCGGCCGCCGTGACCCGATGTCGAACATCTTCCCGGAGGTTGATCTCTCCAAGTATGATCCTCAGACGAAGATCTCACGTCGGCACGCAAAGGTATGGCGCGATGGAACTTCGTTTATGTTAGAGGATCTGGGGTCGTCGAACGGCACTGTTGTAGAGGGAGCGGCGAATAACGTTTTTAAACTTCCGGCTCACCAGCCGTACAAATTATCTAGCGGCGACCGTATAAAGATCGGTGATACGCGGCTTCATTTCGTCGTCGGTTAGTCTTTTGTATGAGCTCGAACCAGGAAGCCCTTCCGGCAAAGGCACCCAGTCGAAAACCGGCGATCGCGAATTTTGACGCGGTGGCGATGAAGGCACCGTTCTATCTTCGATGCGGCGCGGTTGCTTTCGATTATCTTCTGGTCATCATATGGCCCGTGCTTGGTCTGCTCCTCGGCCGCACCCTGGGGATCGACGGCGCCAAACTCCTGACGGGCGAGCTAAACAACATTGCCTGGCTGATCGCGATCCTGGTCGGGTTGAGCAATAGCCTTCTGCTGCCGCTCGTGACAGGCCAGAGTCTGGGAAAAATGGCGGCTGGGTTAAAGATCGTTGCTTCGGACGGCTCACACCCGTCATTTGGCTCCCTAATATTTCGTCAAACTTTTGGCTATCTTCTGACGTTTGGCAGTCTTGGACTTGGATTTTTGTTTTCCGTGTTTAGCAGCAAGGGTCGGGCCCTACACGACTATCTCGCCGGTACTGAAGTAGTTTTCGGAAGTACAAGCATTCGCACGCGGAACTAAACTTTCTTTATGCCTCAATTGATCCTATCCGGCGCGAACGGCATCCCCGAGCACGTTCCGCTAAACAGGCTAAGGACCACCATCGGCCGTTCAGCGCGAAGCGACGTCTGTATCCCTGACGCCTTTGCTTCGCGGCTTCACGCGGAGATCAGACAGGAGGGCGACGGGTTTTGGCTTCAGGATCTCGGCTCCGCTAACGGCACGCGTTATAACGGCGTCGTTGTAAAAATGCCGGTTCCGCTCTCTGGTGGCGGAGAGATCCAGATCGGCGAAACAAAGATCGTGTTCGATGACGAGCGGATGAAGATCTCCGCTGGCTCAACGCTGATCGCCGACCACACAGAAGCTCTTGATCCGTCCAAGACGATCGCGTTCAGTCGGCCGAAGTCCGCAACATCCGAATTTCTCAGCGGCCAGTTTTCGACGCGCACCGACCTTCTTCAATTGATCAGTAAGGTGGGTGTCGCGTTGCTGTCGGCTCGTGGGCTCGACGACACGCTTGATCAGGTTGCGTCCCTTGTATTCGAAGCTGTCCCCGCGGAACGTGTCGTGATCATGCTCCGTGAGGACGGTGCGTCTGACGGCATGCAGATAAAGGTCGCCCGACTCCGCAACAAGCCCGAGCCGCTCGAGGAGGTTCGCATCTCGCGAACGGTAATGGACGAGGTGCTCAAGAACGGTAAGTCTGTTCTCACCGCCGACGCTCAGCATGATCCGAAATTCTTCAGCCAAACGATGGCTCTGCAGGGAATTCGCTCCGTTCTTGCAGTGCCGCTCAGTGTCGACGAGCGTACCATCTTCGGACTCATTTACGCCGACTCTCCGACCTACGAAGCGACGTTTACCGAAGAGCATCTGAACATCCTGACGACGCTCGCATCGGTCGCATCCATTCGAGTTGAGAATGCGTCCCTGATGGAAGAGCGGCTTGAACGCGAAAGAATGGAGCGCGAACTTGAGCTTGCCACCGAGATCCAGCAGCGTTTCCAACCATCTGCTCCGCCCGTTATTCCGGGCTACGAGTTTCAGGGCATTTCCTTCTCGTGTTACGAGATAGGCGGCGACTATTACGACTTTGTCCCGCGTCACGATGGACGAATGCTGATCGCTCTCGGAGATGTATCCGGTAAGGGAACCGCCGCGGCGCTGTTGATGTCCAGCGTTCACGCCGCGATCCACGCGCAGGTTTCCGCAAAAACCGAGTTGAGCCAGGCGATCACCTCGGTCAACAAATACCTTGCCGAAAATACGCCGGCGAACCGTTTTGTCACCATGTTTGCTGCCGAACTCGAACCTTCCACGGGCGTGCTCACCTACATCAACGCCGGCCACAATCCGCCGCTCGTTGGACGCGTGAATGGCGATATCGACCAGCTTTCGGCTGGCGGACTCCCGCTAGGCTTAATGTCGTTCGCGGAATATGAGATCGGCCAGTTGTCTCTGGCCCCCGGAGAGGCATTGGTCGTCTACTCCGACGGAGTTTCCGAGGCTAATAATTTGGAAGGTGAGGAGTTTGGAATGGACCGTCTTATCAATGTCGTCCGCTCAAACCTCCGAGCCTCTGCCGCGGGCATCCGCGACAAGGTTGAATCTGCCCTGTCCGCCTTCACCCAAACCGCCCCCGCAAACGACGACATTACTCTTGTTATTGCCAAGCGGGTTTAGATGAGACAGAAGCAATTCTAATTTGCCTTCTTGTCTAAACCCGTGCTTTCGCAAATAGGACATCTGTCCGCCTTCAAAAGATTGATGAACCATGTTCCGGCAGACCCGCTCGACACAGCTTTCCATCCGAGACGCGTTGAGCACGCCTTGCACCGAATCGATAAGGTCAGCCAAATGAATCCAACAAACCCCAAAGCGGTGCCGGCAAGAACGACGGGAGCGAAAGTATCTGGTTGATTTCGCAGAGGTGAGAAAAAGCCGATTGCGTAGAGTACGCCGGATGCCGAAAGGAAAGCGATGGAGACCCAAATCTTCCAAGATTGACCGGTGCGGTAAATGTAGGAGTCCGCTGAAATCATATATTGATCCTTACTGGCTCGGCGCAACCTGAGAATAGAGCCACGCCTTCGCAAGCTTCCAGTGGCGGTTGATCGTTGGGACGCTCACGCCCATAACTTCGGCGGTTTCTTCGATGGAGAGACCGCCGAAATAGCGCAGCTCAACGATCTTTGCCTTGTCCGGATCGATCTTCGCAAGTTCCTGTAGCGCATCGTCCAATGCGACCAGGTCCGCTGACTTGTCCTGTGAAACGATAAGGATCTCTTCCTCGATCGGCAGTTTCTCAAACTCGCCGCCGCGTTTGTCCGCCGTATGCTTTCGCGCGTGATCCATCAAGATCCGACGCATCACCTGCGCCGCGATCCCGAAAAAATGCGCCCGATTCTGCCACTGCACCCGATTCTGATCGATCAGCTTCATGTAAGCTTCGTGCACCAAGGCCGTTGGCTGCAGCGTATGGTTTGATCGTTCACGGCGCAGATAACTGCTCGCCAACTTCCGCAGTTCGTCGTAAATGTGGGGCAGTATCTGGTTGACGACTTCCTTATTACCGTCCGTCAACTCGATCAGCATCTGCGTTATTTGGTCGGGGGCATGCTCGCTCATATCAGGTGAAATCGGATTATAGGCAAAGTCCGATACATCCGCAATCTTAGCAGAACCTAGGTGATACGTAATCGCAATCCAGTCCGCGTGTCGAGATGAAGGCGATATTTGTCGCGATCAATTTCATTCATACGGAGTCATAACTATGTCCAGCAAGCTGATCTATGGAGCAGCAATAATGATAGCCCTCGCCGCTTCGGCCTTTGCCGACGTGAAGATCAAGTCTAAGCAGACGATGAGCGGCCAGACCTACGAAAACACGACTTACATCAAGGGCAAGCGTCAGCGGTCCGAGATGATGAACGGAATGATGGTGAACATCACACAGTGCGATCTTCGCCGAGGCCTGCAGATCAACCCGACGACCCAGACCTACATGGTCAACCCGTTCACCGTTTCGACCCAGACGACCACGACGCCCGCATCGTCGACTGTTGATAAGAATGGCGTCGTCCAGGCGGGGGGAACGATCACGACGACGATCACCGTTAAAGACACAGGCGAACGCAAGCAGATGTTCGGCTACACGGCGCGTCACCTGATCATCACAATGGAAACGGGGTCATCACCGGACGCGTGCAGCAAGACCAGGACGAAGATGGAAACCGACGGCTGGTACATCGATTTCGAACCGCAGTTCGATTGCGGCGACTCGGCGCAGTATAGCCAGAACTATCGCAATCCTTCGAAGCCTACTTGCCAGGACAAGTACGTGATGAAGACGAACGGAACAGCAAAGCGCGGATATCCGGTTTACGAGAAGATGACGATGTTCGACGAGAGCGGCAAGGAAACGATGTCGTACGTGAACGAGGTTGTCGAGCTTTCCAAGGCGACACTCGATGCCGGGCTCTTCGATGTTCCGCAAGGGTATCGCGAGGTTCAGGACGCGTCGCAGATGTACGCGAGCAGCGTCAGCACGCCGAAGACCTCGACGGGCAATTCGACGGTATTCTCAAATGGCGCGTCGCTCGGATCGCCAAATGATTCGCCGACGGTTTCGACAAGCAACGTTCTCACGGGGGCGAATACGAAAGCTGCGGGGGCTACCGAGGTGGGTGCGAAACAAGCGGGCGTAGTTCGCATCGGTCTCGCCAACGTCAAGACCGGTGCGGTCGGCGAAGGACTCGCGGCGGCTGAACTCGCCGCCGCGGTGCAGAATTCGCTTCGCGAATATCTGAAGGTCCCGAACGTCGAGGTCGTCGTACTTGAGGGTAAACTCCCGTCGGCGATTGACGCGGAAGCGAAGCAGAAGGAATGCGACCTCGTGATCCAGGCAACCGTGGCTCACAAGAAGGGCGGTGGCGGATTCGGGATGTTCAAATCGCTTGCTCCCGTGCTTAGCAGCGTTGCGCCCGTCGCCGGGATGGGAAGTACTGCCGGAGCGGTAGCAGGCAGTGTGGCATCAAGCGCTATCTACACCGCGGCAAACGTCTCCGGTAACGTCAAAGCTAAGGACGAATTGACTCTCGACATCAACGCCAAAAAGACGGACGGCACGAGCACGCTGACGAGGCAGTTCAAGGTCAAGGCGAAGTCTAACGGCGACGACATCATCTCTGCCGCCGTCGAACAGGCCGCCCAGGCGATCGTCGATACGCTCGGGAAGTAACAACCCGTGTGGAAGATGTCGTGCCCTTTGTGTTAGGAACCTCCTAATACAAAGGGCACGTTGCTGTTGATACGAACCTGTCTGACTCTCCGCGTTAAAGTCCAGAAGGTATTGATCTTATGATGTCCCGCAGACTATTCGCCACACTCGTTATATCGTCGATCCTCGGATCGCAGACCGCGATGTTCGCCCAGACCAAGCGAGGGTCGGTCGCCGCAAACAAAGCTCCCGCTGCAGCCAAATGCACCGGCGCCTGGACGGGACTCGTGACCTATACACGGACACAGAGTTCGACCAATAACAAAAAGGTCGAGCGCGTATCGGGCCGCGGATACGACACGACGCGGTCCGAGATGAACTACAACTACCGGGCACGCGTCGCGGTCGTCGACGGAGTTGAAGGCAACGGTCAGAGCGACGCAAGGGCGAGCGTCCGTCACTTCTTTTCGGCCAACGAGACGGTTGATGCGGTAGAGCTGAACTCCTGCGATCGCGGCAAGACATGGAAGGAGATGCGCGGCACGTCGAAATCGAACACTTTGACATCGGGAGCCGAAAAGACCGAGGCTAGTTTTCACGTTGGAATGAATGACGACGGCAGCTATACAGTCAGCGTCGCAATACCGCAGATAAAGGGCAAAGTCGAAGGTTCTCAATCGTCGGAATACAGCGGCCAGTGTACGAAGAAGGAAGGGAAATCTTTCACGATGCCGGCCAGCGTGACCTCGATCGACGGCCATTCGCTATCCAGCACCGGAGCACACAAGGTCGATCCGAAGAACCCGAATAAGATCGTTGGCTCGTTTACGAACACCTGGCAGAATGTGACCGAAACGATCGACTGGAACCTCCAGCGATGCGGCGGCGAACTGCGGATCGTTGACATCAAGTTCGAGGATATGAAATTCCCCGACTGGAACGCCTGGCGCGAGATTAGCGAACAGGAAAGCACGGTGGACGGAAACTTAGTCAAGATAACTGCCACGTTGCTCAATACGTCACCGGAAGAACGCTACGCTGATGTTCGGTTTAAGGAAACCTACAAGGGCGACAAATGGGATGGAGCAAGGCCTGATGCCGCGTTGAAAGACGATCTTGTATCGGTAAAGGTTCCCGCACGAGAGGAGACCGAGGTCGAGCTGATGTGGGATTCCTCCGGGTATTCGTGGTTCGACGATGGCCGCCCGCGGCTTGTCCAGCGGATAAAGGCGGAACTTGAAGAAAAAGGAAAGAAGGTCGATGAACTGACGGAAAATCTCCGCGTCGCACCGAAACCGCTCGTGCTGGTACACGGCCTGTGGAGCAATTGGAAGGCGTGGGAGACGTGGCAGAACATCCTCACAACATCGCATTCATACGACTGGAAGGCATTTCCGGCGGGCGAAAAACCGGAGCACGGCCAGATGAACACCGGCGGATCTTTCCTCTCGACCGACCCGACGAACACCATCGGCCAGAACGCAGATGAGCTGAAAAAGTACATTGAATATGCCCAAAAAGATCGAAACGCCTGGCACGTCGACCTTGTGGCTCATTCGATGGGCGGACTCATATCGCGTGACTATATCAGCCGCCTGATGCCGCCGAGTTCGCAGGATGGTCGACCGCAGGTGTCGCATCTGATCATGCTCGGCACACCGAATATGGGCTCTCCGTGTGCTGATTATATGAACGGCGCATTCGACCTCCTCGGCAAGAAGGTCGAGGCAGTCCGACAGCTGCGACAAGATGTCGCGGCCGAGTTCAACAAATACACGCGGAATCGAAAAGGAGTGAAATTCTCGGCACTTGCCGGCGATGTTTTGCCGACGATCTGCTACGCCAACGAATGGAACGACGGCGTCGTCACCGTTCCGTCCGCGATCTGGGAAGTTGCGGACAACGCCAAATCGAAAAACGTTCACACCGATCTGACCGGCACCGTCGATTTCTCGGGATTCGTCAAACCGCGTCTCGCTATCGGCCCGAAAGGGAATCACAATCCCGAGGCTCCGTCTATGCCGACCGGCATGGCAGCAGCGATATACGGAAAGGTCGCCACACGGTATTACGGAGTAGGCGAACCGGGCGGTTCGTATTCGCTGGTCCCGCAGGCCGCCGCGGCGGCATGGGCAAAGGAAGTAAGCATCGGGGCAAAACAGACGGTGGAGATCGACGTGCCTGCACCGGCAGGTCCTAATTTTGGGGTCGTCGTTATGGCACCGTCGGATATCTCGATAACGCTAATCGACAACACCGGCCGAGTCGTCGGAGCGAACACCGCCGGATCTCCCGAATCCCGCGCCTGGTTCCGTTCGATCTTCGTGAATGGTCCCATACCGGGTGGTACTTGGAAGATCCGGTTGGAGAACACAGGTGATCGCGACCTTGCGGCCATAGCGGCGTCAGGTTATGGAAGATAGAGGCTAGTTGAGTCCCACACGCTGGACAAGCGTGGAAAATCGCGGATCGCCACGCAGGGAATCTAGCTCCGGGGCGACCTTTATCCAGACCAGCGTCGTGCTGTGATCTGAATAACATTGTTCGAGAAGGCTGAATGCCCGATCGATGTCGCCGAGTTTTGCATAAGCGATCGCAAGGGTATAGGGATCGAACCTTTTGCCCAGGTCATTCTTCAGGAAAGCCTGCCAATAACCTTTCTCCCCGCCTTGATCAAGTCCTTTTCTAAGATCCTTTACCAAAGCTCGATAATCCGGAATTTGGCCGCTTGAAATAATGCCCCGTTGAAATTGCTTTTCCCAAAGCACGTCGTAGGCATCAATGGCTTCGGAATATGCCCGTTTCTCCCGGTAAGTGATATAAAGGAACTCATTGGTCCTAACGTATTCGGGGTCGAGATCCTTTGCCGAATTAAGCAGCTCGATCGCCCTGTCAAAGTCGTGAGCGTAATAGTATGAGAGAGCCCTGTCCGTACGGATCGGGAAAGATAGCGGGTCGATCGCGAGGGCGATATCGTACTCGGAAATACTCTCATCAAACCGCCCCTGCATTGCGAGAAGTTCGGCAAGCCAATGATGGGCCGTAGCGTCGCCCGGGTTCATCTCGATCGCCTTTCGATAGTCCAGCTCGGCGCTGGCGAAGTTCCAGTCTTCGAAGGTCTCGTTGATAGCGAGCGATGCATAGGCATCACCCAGCGTATCGTCAATGTCGAGAGCCTTTTTTGCAAACGCTCTAGCCATCGCGATCCGGTCCTTCCTCGAGGCACCTGTTCCCGGAGTGTTTAGCGTGTATGCATCAGCTAAACCCACGTACGCGAGAGCGAACGTAGGATCCAGATCAAGAGCCTGTTTGAAAAACTCGATCCCGCGGTCGATATCCGGATTCGTTCGCTTGTTCCAGTAGTATCGGCCCTTAAGATAGAGATTATAGGCTTCGGGATTCTCCGTCGGACGCTTCGATATCCGTGCCCTCTCTTTTTCGGACAGCGTGTAACAAAGCGACTTTGCGACGGATTCCGCGATCTCGGTCGGCAGTTTTTGCGCCTCGCTTGCTGATCGTCTGAACTGCCTCGACCAAATAAGTGAGTCCGTCGAGATATCTCGTAGCGTTGCGTCGATCACGAACTCATCGGACGTTTGAATTACAGTTCCCGTCAAAACCTTGTCGGCATTCAGACGGCGAGCAGCCTCGATCGGGTCGACGCCTCCCTGCACCGCTTGCAGCGAAGAGTTTCTATCGATAACCCGCAGCCCCTGAACCCTCTCGAGCTTGCTTGCTAGGTCCTCGCCGAGCCCGTTCGTGAATATTTCGGCATCACCGGGACCGCCGCCAAACGGCAGGATCGCAAGCGTCACCTGCGTGCGCGGAGGCGGCTCACCCAGGAACAGCCCTCGATAGTCCACGGCTGCGATCGCCAGCAGAGCCGCGACCAATACCGCCCCAAGCGCAAGCACCGGACGAAATCGCCGTCCCGACGGTGCGGGCACCCGAATATCGCCCGTCTCGACCGCGCCTGTCTCAGCTTCCCGAAAGACCTTCTCAACCGGAGCGATAAATCGATAACCCTTCCGAGGAATGTTCTCGATGTAAGTCGGCTCTTTTGGGTTGTCACCTAAGGCCTTCCGAAGCGATGTGATCGCGACCGTCAGATTATTGTCTTCAACAAAGCTGCCGCCCCAAACCTTCTCGAAAAACTCTTCCTTTGTAACTACCTCGCCCCGCCGCTCGATCAGATAGAGCAATACCTGAAACGTCCGTCGGTTCACCGCCACCCGCTCACCCGTCCGCCAAAGCGACTCGTCCGCCAAACGAATCTCAAATTCGTTAAAACGGTAACTCTCAGGAACCTCGTTGTCGTCGGATAGCGCGGGCATCGCCACCAATATTTTATTACTAAACCCCGGATTTAGCGAAGATTTAGCAGAGTTTTAATTACTTCTTGCCCGCAGGGTTCGTATTGTAAGCGCGAATGACCCAGATCGAGCTTCAGCCGCGGCGATACTCGACCAATGTCGTGGACGTCAAAGCCTCCTCCTGTTCCACGAAAAGGTTGTATTGCGCAACCACGTACTAGCAGAAAATCTATGAAAGCGTTGGATCGAGGTCTATGACTTAGCAGAACTTGGTATGCCCTACAAGGAAGTTATCGCATGAAAAAACTACTGATCCTGAGCATAGTTGTAATCTCACTGATTGCCTTAAATGGCGTCACGGATATTTTGCGCAACGTCTCGGCCGCTCCTGCGGAGCTCAACTACGGCAACGTTACAATTGGCCAAAGTAAGACGCTCCCTTTTACCGTCACGTGTCCGCAAGCGACCTGTCCAACGGTCGGCAGCGTACAATTGAGCAGCACCGCCGACCTCGATAATTTCGATATTGCTTCCGATCTCTGCACGGGCAAAACTCTTTCGCAGGGACAGAGCTGCGTCGTTCAGCTCACGTTTACTCCGCGATGGCCGGCTGGCAACAAATCTGGCTCTATTGGCCTTTATAATACGTCGAATGGCCTAATGATCAGCGAGAACTTTCATGGTATGGCGCTGGTTGGGGGGCCAACCCCGTCTCCAACTCCATTTCCTGCGCTAAAGGCCGATTATCGGTTTCAGGGGAGTCTCAGCAGTTCAGTGGCCGGAGCTCCGCCGCTGACCAACCTTGTAGCGACGGGAAATGGTCCGAATACATTTGTGACAGACACGGTTGACGGATTCTCACGACAGGTCTTGAGTTTTCCATTAAACAACGGCGTGGCGATGAACAGCCTCTCCGGCGTCGTAACTGACAGCTCGTTTACGATGGTGATGACCTTTAAGCTGGGGGCGCTAAGCGGACGCCGCAGGGTAGTCGATGCATCGGGCGGAACAGCCGCCGATCAAGGCGTTTTTCTTGTCGATGGCCGGATAGAAGGAGAGAGCCTTTCCACGAATCCGCTTACGGCGAACACATACTTCCAACTTGTACTGGTGCGCGGCGGCGGCTTTCTTAAGGGATACCGCGATGGTTTTCTTGTCGTCACCGATACTGACGACGGTTCGCCGCTTTCAAACGGGCTACGATTCTTTCAGGACTACGTAAATGATCCGGTGCAGGCATCGGGCGGTTCGATAGCACGTCTGCGGTTTTATGAGGGAACGATGACAGATGATCAGATTTCGGCTCTGGACCGGGTACCTGAAAGTTTTACCGGAGACATGCCGTTGCTGACCGTCTCGAATCGCTTTGGTCGTCCAAACCGCTTCAGGATGAATTTGGATGGAAGTTCACAGCACCGCCTCACAAGCGGAAGCGTTTTGGAAGGACTAGGAAAATTTTCACCTGATGGCACAAAGATCGTCTACCAAGGACAGCCCGATAAGACTTCAACGCAGAGGATATACATTTCAAACGCCGACGGAAGTAACCCGATCCAATTGACCAGTTCAGCTTCAAACGACGCTGTTCCCTCATGGCGGCCTGACGGAAAAAAGATCATTTTCTCAAGGTGTTCGGGCGGAACCTGCGACATTTACACAATGAACCCTGACGGAACGGGTGTCGCTCCGCTGACGGCGGCGAACACGGCAAATTCTGAAGATTTCCCGCGGTATACACCGGACGGGGCGAAGATCGTTTTTTTGTGCTCTACAGCAGGCAACAGCGGGCAACTGTGTACCGCGAACGCAGACGGAACTAATCGTGTCCAGATCACGAATATCGCTGCTCCGGTTCAGCACACGAATATTGATATCTCACCGGATGGGACAAAGATAATCTGTATTCGAGGAAGTAACGCAGGGGACAACCGCATCACTATCATGAACCTTGACGGATCGGGCGTGGTCCAGCTTTCTCAGTCAAATAGCGTTGCGACTCCTGTTTGGTCGCCGGACGGAACGAAGATCGCTTACACGCGGATCAGCATCGGTAACACAAGGGAGATCCACATTTCGAATGCCGACGGAACCGGTGAAACACGGCTAACCTTCAATTCCGCTGACGACATTGTTTCGGACTGGTACCGCGCGCCAAAACCACGTACGCCGTTCGATTTTGATGGAGATGGAAAAGCTGACCCGTCGGTGTTCAGGCCCGATGGTCAGGGAGTTTGGTATGCGTTGGGATCGCAGACCGGGTTTATGGGCGGCGTTGCGTGGGGTCTTTCAACCGACAAGCTTGTGGCGGCGGATTATGATGGCGATGGGAAGACGGATGTGGCGGTGTATCGGGATGGGACCTGGTGGGTGCTGAACTCGAACGGCGGCGGGATCACGCAGACAAACTGGGGGATCGCGACCGACATCCCGGTCCCGGCTGATTACGACGGTGACGGTAAAGCAGATCGTGCCGTCTATCGTGACGGCACGTGGTGGGTGTTCAATTCGAACGGCGGCGGGATCACGCAGACGCAGTGGGGCATCGCGACCGACAAGCCCGTACCGGCCGATTACGACGGAGATGGCAAGGCCGACCTCGCGGTCTATCGTGACGGCACCTGGTGGGTGTTCAATTCAAACGGCGGCGGAATCACACAGACCGATTGGGGGATCGCGACCGACATCCCGGTGCCAGCCGATTACGACGGCGACAGCAAGACCGACATCGCAGTCTACCGCGACGGCGACTGGTGGGTGATGAAAAGTAACGGCGGCGGGGCCACGCAGACCAACTGGGGCATCGCGACCGACAAACCCGTACCCGCCGACTACGACGGCGACGGCAAGGCCGACCTCTCCGTCTACCGCGACGGCGACTGGTGGACGATGAAGAGCAACGGCGGCGGGATCACCCAAACCAACTGGGGCATCCCCACCGACATCCCCATCCCGCGACGGCCGAACTGATCGGGAATACGAAACGATCAGGAGTAGTGAGGCTACACGATCTCCCAGGCCTCCTCGGACTTCAATAATTTACTCATCAAAGCGGCGTGCACGGCATGGCCGCTTTTTTCTGCGGTGATCTTGCCCTGGAGCGGCATGCCGATGAGGGCGACGTCGCCGATGATGTCGAGTATCTTGTGGCGAACGAATTCGTCGTCGAACCGGAGCGGCGTTTCGTTGAGCATTCCGTCCGGCGTGAGGACGATCGCGTTGTCGAGCGATCCGCCGAGTGCGAGATTCGCTTTCCGCAGCATCTCGATCTCGTGCGTGAATCCGAATGTCCGAGCAGCGGCGATCTGCTTGCCGTAGGAACCGTTGTCCATCGCGAAGTGAAAGGACTGCCGCTTGATAAACGGATGCGGGAAGTCGATAACGCATTCGATCTCAAATCTGTCCGACGGCTCCACCGACATCTTTCGGCCGTCCTCGTTGATATCGACGCGCTTTAGAACCTTCAAGGTCCGACGCGGTGAATCAAGATTTTTTACGCCAGCCCTTGAGATCAGCTCGACCCAGTCTTCACTAGACCCGTCTAGGATCGGGATCTCAATGTTGTCGAGTTCGATAAATGCGTTGTCGATACTGGATCCGCGTAGAGCCGAAAGCAAATGCTCACAAGTCGACAAGACCACGCCGCGGCGCATCAGCGTTGTCGCGTATGAACAATGTGAAACATATTCGACCGAGGCCGGGATCTCGAAGTTGTCGAGGTCCGTGCGGACGAATACGTAGCCGGTATTCTCCGGGGCCGGCTTCAATTTGAGATTCACATCCACCCCAGTGTGGAGCCCTACACCCTTGGTCTTGACCGATTTGGCGATTGTGGTTTGATTCATCAGCTTTTGATTCTTTATTCAAACCGTGTGCCGAACTCGAAATGGCTATATTTGCTTCGTTTCCGCTATGCTCAGTCCGACTTGTGTCGCAATTTAGCAACACGATTGTGGCGCTCGTTTACTATTGACCCGTCACGATTTACAATTTACAGACGATATGGCAATTCAGACTGCGGGTCAGAAGACCGCAAAGGTAACAAAACTGAAGATCGAAGATCAATCGACCATCGATCTTCCAAAGGGAGCGCACGAGCA
>Ga0247822_10000641_pt1 | contig 19525 bp, 15 predicted proteins | sample 13C_Cellulose_Da_FD_192423 | JGI IMG/M metagenome (GOLD analysis project Ga0247822, IMG submission 192423) | Soil microbial communities from agricultural site in Penn Yan, New York, United States - 13C_Cellulose_Day30 | ecosystem: Environmental > Terrestrial > Soil > Agricultural land | place...
AACCTTTAGTTTCACGGCCCTCCGGCGCGGTAGCTCAGCGGTAGAGCAGGGGTCTCATAAGCCCTTGGTCGGCGGTTCAATCCCGCCCCGCGCCACTCATGAACCTGGCGGGCGGCGCCCGCCGAGCGGATCCGCCACAGGGTCACGTCCACCGCGACCCAGATCAGCGTCGCGAGCAAGAGGACGAGCACGGGGTGCAGCGCGGTCGCGTCGGGCGCGCCGCACGATCACGACGCACACCGCGCAGTACACGAACAACGCGAGTGCACCGACGATCATCCAGCGCGCGAGCGTCGCGACGTAGGTCGCGTCGTGCTGGTGAAACGCGAGCGCGAGGGAAGCGAGCGCGACCGAAGGTGCTGCTCCGAACAGCCCGGAGAACGTCTTGGGCTGGAACGCTTCGCCGATCGCGGCGAACACCGACACGATGAGCCCTCCGAGAACGAATCGCACGAGGAGCTCCATCACGGAACGAGGTAGAGCAGCCGGCGTGCCGTGGCGTGTCGGAGGAACTCGTGCTTGGATGCACGCCATGCGCTTCGCCCTGGTCGTCGCCGTGGCCGTGTCTGCCTGCTCCCACCCCAAGCCGCCGCCGGCGCAGGCACCGAGCCCAGCGCCCGAGCGCACCGTCGAGGTGCCGCCGGCGAAGCCCGCAGCCCCCGCGGCGGTCACGTTCGCGGGCGTGCCCGAGACGCCCGCCGGCAAGGAGCTCGGCTGGGTGCTCGGCACGATCGTGCACGGCAAGGGCGTGGTGACGAAGGCCGAGCTCGAGGCGAAGTTCACGCCGGCGTTCCTCACGGCGGTGCCGGCGGAGCAGATGGTCACGTTGTTCGGGCAGCTCGGCGAGCAGCTCGCGATGCTCCAGCTCGTGTCGGTGAAGGGCGACGAGCTGCACGCGATCGCGCACGTCACGGTCGGACCGAACAAGCTGCGCGTGACGCTCGAGCTCGATCCGGCGTCGCGCCGGATCGCGGGGCTGCTGTTGCGTCCCGATGGCGACGAAGGGCCGAAGCCGAAGACGTTCGACGAAGCGATGACGATGACCACCGCGCTCGCGCCACGCGCGCAGCTGCTGGTCGCGTCGCTCGACAAGGGCACGTGCAAGCCGCTGCACCGGGCCGGCGGCAAGGAGCCGCTCGCGATCGCCTCGACGGTCAAGCTCTATGTGCTGCTCGGACTCGTCGATCGCATCCTCGCCGGCAAGGCGACGTGGGACGACGAGCTCGCCGTGCGCGACGACTGGAAGAGCCTGCCCTCGGGCATGACGCAGAAGGACGCCGCCGGCACCAAGCTCACGCTGCGCGAGTACGCGACGCGCATGATCTCGATCAGCGACAACACGGCCACCGACCACCTGCTCTACACGCTCGGCCGCGACAAGATCGAGGCCGCCATGCGCTCGACGAAGCACACGAACCCGCGGCTCAACGTGCCGTTCATCAGCACGCGCGAGCTGTTCTTGTTCAAGCTCGGCATGCCCGCCGACGAGCTCGACGGGTACCGCAAGCTCGACGAGAAGAAGCGCCGCGCCTTCCTGGATACGCAGCTCGCCGGCAAGGTCCCCGACATCACGCACGCCGCGAACTGGCAGAAGCCGCGCCGGATCGACGAGCTCGAGTGGTTCGCGACGTCCGAGGATCTGTGCCGCGCGATGGGCACGCTGTGGCAGCGCGCGCAGAAGCCCAAGGGCAAGGACCTGCTCGACGTGCTGGCGAAGAATCCGGGCGTACCGATCGACACGGCTCGCTGGCCGTACGTCGGTTACAAGGGCGGCTCCGAGCCGGGCGTCCTCAACCTGACCTGGTTGCTCCAGCGCTCCGACAAGAAGTGGTTCGTCGTGGTGCTCACGGCCAACGCGGTGGACGGTCACGTCGAGGAGCCGAAGGCCACCGCGATCGCGAGCGGCGTGATCGAGCTGCTCGGCGCCGACTGACCGTTTCTGCGGTACAAGCTCCGGCATGGAGTTCGCGCTCGATGCCGAGCAGGATCTGATCGTCCGGACCGTCCGCAAGTTCGCCGAGCGCGACCTGCGCGGCTGGTCCGCCGACGCCGACCGCGCGGGTGCACCGCCGGATCGCCTCACCGCGATGGCCACCGAGCTCGGCTTCTTCCTCGATGCCGTGCCCGCCGCGGCCGACGGCCTCCTCGATGGCACGTACAGTCACCTGACGCGCGCGCTCCGCGGCTTCGAGCTCGCGCGCGGCTGCCCTGCCCTCGCCGCGCTGCTCGAGACCAACGTCGAGCCGGCGCTCGCCGTGAGCGCGTGGGGCTCGCGGGCGGCGAAGCAGGCGCTGTTCGCGTCGCTCGCGGCGGGCGGGCTCGCGACCCTGTTCCACGACTCGCGCGGTGTGCTCGAGCTCGTCGCGCAGGGCGAGGCGATGCGCGTGAGCGGCAAGCTCGGCCCGACGCCGGCGCTCGCCGCTGCCTCGCACGTGCTGGTCGCGGCGGTGGACACGCTGATGCTCGTGCCCACCGCTGGGCTCGCGGTCACCGCGATCACACCGTCGGGATGGCGCGCCGCGAGGTGGGGCACCGCGACGCTGGCCGCGCACGAGGTCCCCGCGGACTTCGTGCTCGCGCGCGGTGCGGCCGGCGCCGCTGCGATCTCGCAGGTCCTCGCGTGGGCGCGCGGCGACGGCGGCGATGGAGCACGCCGAGGCGTACGCGCGAGAGCGCGTGCAGTTCGGCCAGCCGATCGGCCAGTTCGAGGCGCTGATCCGGCTGCGGGACGATGCGCTCACGCTCGCGGGTGCGGCGCGGTTGTGCGCGCTGCACGCCGCGTGGGCGATCGACAAGGGGCTGCCGGGCGCCGGAGATCTCGCGAGCCGCGCGCGCGTGCTTGCAGGTGACACCGTCGCGAAGGCGACGATCGACGCGGTCCAGATCTACGGCGGCTACGGCTTCGTGAACGACTATCCGGTCGAGAAGCTCATGCGCGATGCCCGCGCGTTCGAAGCGCTCCACGGCGACGAGCGCCTCGGGCGCGTGCTCGCCGCCAAGGCCCACCAGGAGTAGCGCCATGGACATCTTCCACGACAACCCGCTGCTGGCCGGCGTTCGCCAGATGCTCGGCGCGTTCGCGAAGTCGCAGATCCGCCCGATCGCCGCGAAGCACGACGCCGAGGAGTCGATGCCGTGGGCGCTGATGAAGTCGGCGCAGGCACTCGGCATGTCACAGAGTGCGCTGCTCGACGGTCGCAAGAAGCTGACCGGTGTCGACGAAGATCCCGACCCTACGAAGCCCAAGACGCAGGCGCGGCTCGCGGTCGCCGCGTCCGAGGAGCTCGCCTGGGGCTGCGCCGGCATCGCGCTCGCGCTCGGCGGCTCCAACCTCGCCGCGACGCCGGTCGCCCGCATGGGCACCGACGAGCAGAAGGCCGAGTTCAAGCGGCTGCTCACCGGCACCGACGAGCACGGCCACATTCACGTCGCCGCGATGGCGCTCTCCGAGCCCGCGACCGGCTCGGATATTTCGGGCCTCACGACCACCGCGCGCGCCGACGGCGATCACTGGATCATCCGCGGCAGCAAGCAGTGGATCACCAACGGTCAGTCCGCGAACGTCTACGTCGTGTGGGCGCAGACCGACGCGGCGGCCGGCCGCGCGGGCGTGCGTAGCTTCATCGTGCCGCGCGGCACGCCCGGCCTCGTCCCCGGCAAGAAGGAGCACAAGCTCGGCATCCGCGCGTCGGAGACCGCGCAGGTCCACTTCGAGGACGTGCGCATCCACCAGGACATGATGCTCGGCATCGCCGCCGAGCAGCGCCACGGTGGCCTCGGCGACACGAAGAAGATGCTGGACTCCACGCGCCCCGCCGTCGGTGCGCAGGCGGTCGGCATCGCGCGCGCTGCGTACGAGTACCTCCTCGAGCGCGTCCGCGGCGGCACCGTCGCGGGCACGCCGATGGCGAGCCACCAGCACATCATGTTCGAGCTCGCCGACATGCACATGGAGATCATGGCGGCGCGCCTGCTCGTCCACCGCGCGGCGTGGATGGCCGATCACCACCTCGAGAACGTCGCCGAGGCGTCGGCGGCCAAGGCGTACGGCGCCCGCGTCGCGCAGCAGATCACGACGCGCGCCATGGTCCTGCTCGGCGAGGAGGCCCTCGAGCCGGGCCACCCCGTCGAGAAGTGGCACCGCGACGCGAAGATCTACGACATCTTCGAGGGCACCGGGCAGATCCAGCGCCGCATCATCGCGAAGCACCTCACCGGACAGAACCCGACGTAGCTCAGCGCGGCAGCTCGGCGACCGGGATCACGATCGGCACGTGCAGTGCTCGCAGTACGTCGCCATCGTGCAGCGTGCGCATCTGCTTGTACGCGAGCCCATCCGGCTCCGTGTACACCTCGACGGTAACAGTACCCTCGCGGGAGACATCGATGATCCAGTACTCGGGCACGCCGGCCTCGGCGTAGATCCCTTGCTTGATCTTGCGATCCTTGCGCAGCGACGAGTTGGAGATCTCGATCACCAGCAGCGCGGTCGTTGGCTTCGTGCGACGGCCCGGATCGTGGGTCATTACGTACAAGTCCGGCTCGGGCTCGGAGTCGGCGGTGGCGCAAAGCGGCCCCGCCGGGCAGACGTCGAAGTCATCTCCGACCGCGAGAACGATCCGCTTGGTGAGGTAGATCATCATCCACCAGTGCGGCTCTCCCTGCGGGCTCATGGTGACCAGCACCCCGCGCAGCAACTCGATCTTTTCGTCGTCGAAGACCCCGAGATCGATGAGCCGGTCGTACTCCTCGCGCATGAGCGGACGAACCGTCGCTGGCTTGATGTCCTCGAGATCCAGCATGTCTTGCAGCATAGCATCGGTACCTCCGGCGCCAGGCCGCTGCCTCTCATGCGCCAACGCAAGGCCGCGTGATCACGTGCGCACATGTCCGGAGCGTCCGGACGACGGACACAGGTCCGGCCGAAACGCGGACAAAACAAAACGCCGCCGAGGGTCCTCCCCGGCGGCGTTTTGAGAGCGAGGCTCTCGTTCTAGGTGCCTACTTGCGGCGGCGCCGCATCAGGACGAGCGCCACGCCGAAGAACAGCAGGAATGCACTGGTGGGCATCCGGTTGTTCGTCGAGCAGCAGCCGTTGTCCTCGACCGGCGGCGCGGGCTCTTCGACGGTGTCGTCGTCGTCGCACGCAGCGCCGAGGCCGTCACCATCCGCGTCGACCTGATCCGAGTTCGCCACGAGCGCGCAGTTGTCGGTCGTGTCGAGGACGCCATCGCCATCGTCGTCGGTGTCGCACGCGTCGCCCTCGGCGTCACCATCGGTGTTCACCTGGTCCGCGTTCACCGTCGACGGGCAGTTGTCCGCATCGTCGTCGACGCCGTCGCCGTCGCTGTCACCATCGCACGCATCGCCCTGGGCGTCGCCATCGGCGTTCGCCTGGTCGGTGTTCTCCACCAGCTGGCAGTTGTCGCTGGTGTCGGCCACGGTGTCGTTGTCGTCGTCGGTGTCGCACGCGTTACCCTGGGTATCGCCGTCGGTGTTGAGCTGGTCCATGTTTGCGACCAGCGGGCAGTTGTCCGTCGCGTCGCCGACCGTGTCGTTGTCGTCGTCGCTGTCGCATGCATCGCCGTTGCCGTCACCGTCGGTGTTGGTCTGCGCGGTGTTGGCGACCAGAGGGCAGTTGTCGGAGCCATCGGCCACCGTGTCGTTGTCGTCATCCGCATCGCAGGCATCACCCTCGGCGTCGCCGTCGGTGTTGAGCTGCGTGGCGTTGGCGACGAAGTCACAGTTGTCGACGGTGTCGGACACGCCGTCGTTGTCATCGTCACCGTCGCACAGGTCGCCCTGACCGTCGGTGTCGAAGTCCTCCTGGTTCGGGTTCGCCACGCTGACGCAGTTGTCGGTCGCGTCACCGATGCCATCGCCGTCGATGTCACCGTCGCACGCGTCGCCGAAGCCGTCCGCGTCCGCGTCCGCCTGGTCCGTGTTGACCACGAGGCGGCAGTTGTCCGTGCCATCACCGATGGTGTCGTTGTCCGAGTCCGTGTCCTGGAAGTCCGGCGCACCGCTGTTGTCGGTGTTCTGCGCCGGCGTGGTCACGTCGGCGTCGCCCGCCTCGTCGATGTCGAGCACACCGTCGCCGTCCGAGTCGTCATCGAGCGCGTCGATGTCGCCCGTGCCGTCGGTGTCGAGCGGAGCGTTCGGGTTCGGACCGACCTCTTCACCGTCGGAGATGCTGTCTCCGTCGGTGTCCGGGTCGTCAGCGTCGAGGCCGAGCGGGCCCTCAGCCGCGTTGCTCACGCCGTCGCCGTCGCGATCGAGATCGCAGACGTCGCCGAACGCGTCGTTGTCCAGGTTCGACTGGTTCAGGTTCACCACGAGACGGCAGTTGTCCGTCGCGTCGAGCACCGTGTCGCCGTCCGAGTCCGTGTCGCGGTAGTCGGGCAGCGGGTCGCCGTCGGTGTTGACCGGCGCGGTCGCGAGCACGGCGTCGCCGGCCTCGAGGAGGTCGCTGATGCCGTCGTTGTCCGAGTCCGCGTCGAGCGCGTCGATGTCGCCGTCACCATCGGTGTTGGTCGGCGTCGACGGGTTCGCACCGATCTCCGTGCCGTCACCGATGTTGTCGTCGTCGCTGTCGACGTCGTCCGGATCCGTCCCGATCGCGACCTCGGCGTCGTTGTCGACGCCATCGCCGTCGCGGTCGGCGTCGCAAGCGTCGCCGATGTCGTCGCCATCCGCATCCGCCTGGTCGAGGTTCGCGGCGAGCGGGCAGTTGTCCGCGGTGTCGAGCACGCCGTCGTTGTCGTCGTCGCTGTCGCAGACGTCGCCCTGCGCGTCGTTGTCGTTGTTCGCCTGGCCCGGGTTGACCACGAGCGGGCAGTTGTCCGACGTGTCGGCCGCGCCGTCGTTGTCGTCATCGGCGTCGCAGGCATCGCCAGCGCCGTCGGTGTCGGTGTCGGTCTGGACCGCGTTCGACGTGAAGTCGCAGTTGTCGGCAACGTCGGCCACGCCGTCGTTGTCGTCGTCCGCGTCGCACACGTCGCCCTGCGTGTCGTTGTCGTTGTTGGCCTGGTTCATGTTCGACGCGAGCGGGCAGTTGTCCGCGGCGTCGAGCACGCTGTCGCCATCGTCGTCGGCGTCGCACGCGTCACCCTCGGCGTCCATGTCGGTGTTGAGCTGGTTGACGTTGGCGACGAAGTCGCAGTTGTCGGTCACGTCGACGACGCCATCGTTGTCGTCGTCCGGATCACAGACGTCGCCCTGCGCGTCGTTGTCGTTGTTCGCCTGGTTGGCGTTCTGGCCGTTCGGACAGTTGTCGCAGACGTTGCCGAGACCATCGCCGTCGGCGTCCGCCTGGTCGGCGTTCGTCGTGTTCGGGCAGTTGTCCATGCCGTCGTTGTCGCCGTCGTTGTCGTCGTCGAGGTCGCAGACATCGCCCTCGGCGTCGAGGTCGTTGTTGGCCTGGTCCATGTTGGCCGCGAACACGCAGTTGTCGGTCACGTCGAGGACACCGTCGTTGTCGTCATCGGTGTCGCACGCGTCGCCCTGCATGTCGGCGTCGTTGTTGGCCTGGCCGGCGTTGGAGACGAGCGGGCAGTTGTCCGCCGCGTCCATCACGCCGTCGCCGTCGTCGTCCGGGTCACCCGCGTTGCACTGACCGTCGGTGTCGGTGTCCTGGCCGTCGTTGGCGGGCAGGTTGTCCGCGAGCGGGCCGAAGTTGTCGGCGCCGACCGCGCAGTCGTCGCACGAGTCCGCGTCGGAGTCGCCGCAGACGTCGGGGTTGAGGTCGTCGGTGTCCATCGCGTCGGGCACACCGTCGTTGTCATCGTCGGCGTCGCACGCGTCGCCCTCGGCGTCGCCGTCGGCGTTCGCCTGATCCGCGTTCGCGAGGATCGGGCAGTTGTCGTCGACGTCGAGGTCACCGTCACCGTCGTCGTCCAGATCGCCCGCGTCGCACGCGCCGTCCATGTCGAGGTCGGCGCCGTCGTTGCCGGGCAGGCTGTCGGACAGCGGGCCGGTGTTGTCGGTGCCGACCGAGCAGTCCTCGCACGAGTCGCCGTCGGAGTCGCCACAGACATCGGGGTTCGCGTCGTCCGGGTCCGCGGCGTCGGCGACGCCGTCGTTGTCGTCGTCGGCGTCGCAGGCGTTGCCCTGGTCGTCGTCGTCGTTGTCCTCCTGGCCGCCGTTGGGCACGAACACGCAGTTGTCATCGACGTCGAGGTCGCCATCGTTGTCGTCGTCGTCGTCGCAGACGTCGCCGCGGCTATCGCCGTCGTTGTTCGCCTGGTTCGTGTTGGCGTCGAACGGACAGTTGTCTCCGGTATCCGCGACGGTGTCGTTGTCGTCGTCGGCGTCGCAGGCATCGCCCTGCGCATCGCCGTCGTTGTTGTCCTGAGTGTCGTTGAACACCGTCGGGCAGTTGTCCATCGGGTTCAGGTCACCATCGCCGTCGATGTCCGCGTCGCAGACGTCGCCAGCGGCGTCACCGTCCATGTTCGCCTGATCGGCGTTCGTCGCGCCCGCGCAGTTGTCGCAAACGTCGCCGATGCCGTCGCCGTCGCCATCCTCCTGGAGCTGGTTGGGGGCGAAGTCGCAGTTATCGGTGACGTCGTCGACACCATCGTTGTCGTCGTCGACGTCGCAGACGTTACCGCCACCGACGCCGGGGATGCCGTCACCGTCGTTGTCGGCCTGGTCGGTGTTGTCGTCGACCGGGCAATTGTCACAGACGTCGCCCACGCCGTCGCCGTCACCGTCGGTCTGGTTGGTGTTCGGCGTGAAGGCACAGTTGTCCACACAGTTGTTGACGCCGTCACCATCGGCGTCTCCGCAGGTGAACGTGAGCTCGAACGACAAGGCCGGGCTTGCGGCGCCGTCGCCGACATTCGCGACCCCGGCGCCGATCGTTACCGGGCCGTTCGCCACGGCCGTGTAGCTGGTGACGACCGGAGTTTGGTTCACGCACGTCGTATCGGTGCCCGATCCGGTGACCTGACCGACGCCGGTGAGCGCGCCATTGATCGAGATGAACCCGAAGTCGAAGAAGCTCGGATAGTCGCAGTCGCGGAACGTGGTCCGGATCTGGATCTGATCGCCCGTGATCAGGTTGAAGGTCTGCTTGACCGCAGAGCCGTCGAACGGGGACGACCCGTTACCGGCCGTGGTGATCGCCCCGACGGATGTGCCGAGGAACTGGGCGACCGTACCGGGGTCGGTCCCGGGTAGCAGCACCGCGTGGAAGGTCCCGTCGAAGACGGGAATCCCGAACGAGGCGTCGGTGACACCGACCGACCCGGTCGTCTCCCAGCCGGTGGTATTGCCGGTCTCGAAGCTCGGGTTGATCGGCTGCGCCTGGGAAACCCCGGCGGCGCCGACGACAACCCCCATTAACGTCACTACACGCGATAACAAACGCATTCATCCCCCCAGAAAGAGCCAAAAAGGCAAAATGGTCCTCACAGTACACATTTCGTGACCTCGCAAGGGGTGTGCGTGAAAAAAACCAGGTGTAACTACCTCAGCGTTACCGGAGGGTGGTGCTACCTAGGTCGCTCCTAACGCTCGATCGGAGGACGGAACGTTGCGCCGTATACTGCTGGGGATCGCTGCACTTGTCGTCGTCGGCGTTGTCGCGTGGTGGCTCGCGCTGCGCGACCGTGATGGGGCTTCGAACCAGGCCACGAGCCAGGGCTCGGCCGCTTCGACAACGAAATCGGCAGCGCCTTCGTCATTCAGCGGCGGATCGCAGCCAGCGCTGCCGTCGACGACAATGACCGCCACGGGCTCCGGCGCCACCGCGCCTGCCGACCCCGAGGCCGCGCGAGCGGCGGAGCTCGCGCGCACGACCGCCGAGCTCGCGAAGACCTCCCCCGTGCCGATCAACTCGCGGCCGCTGCTCGAGACCGAGTCCATGTTCCTGACGCCGAATGCACGCGGCGACACCCTGAAGCCCGGCGTCCCCGCGAAGAAGGTTGACGGATCCCCGGCCGAGCGCGGCGCCAAACCCGAGCTGTATTACCTGTTCACCGGCGATCGGTATGCAGTCGTCGGCAGCGAGACACTGACCACCACACTCCAGGCGTGGACGGACGAAGCCAAGACGCAGCCCGCGCAGATCAACATCGTCTCGGCGACGGCCGGCAAGGTCGCACTCAAGTATGCGCCGATGCAGACCGGCGCTTTGTCCAACACGTGGTCGCCCGCATCGTCGGGACTGCCGGCCGGGACCTACACGATCGACGTCGCCTTCCGCGGCCCGAGCGGCGCCGAGTACCACGCGCAGCTCGCGCTCGCGTTCACGCCGAAGGCCGACGTCCCCGCGCGGTTCACCGGCAAGCTCACCGATCGCGTCGACAAGGGCTCGCTCGTCGTCGCGGCGGCGCTCGACGTGGTCGACGCGGGCGAGTACATCATCGACGCGAACCTGTTCGACGCGGCCGGCAAGCCGATCGCGCGCGCCAACTTCCGTGGCGAGCTCGCGAAGGGCAGCCAGACCGTCGACCTCGTGTTCTACGGCAAGATCATCCGCGACCACGGCGTGCCGGGACCGTTCGTCGTGCTCAACCTGCGCGGCTACCGCACGCGCCCGGGCGAACAGCCCAACCGCGCCGACATGGCCGCGCACCCGGATGATTACAAGACCAGGGCCTACGCCCTCGACGTGTTCACGTCCGAGCCGTGGCCCACGCCGGGGCGCCCGATCGTCCCGAGCGGTCGCTGATCGAACATCTCCTACGCGGCGGGCACGTGGCGTGCACCCCTGCCCCACCATGCACCGCACCGTCGAGCGCATGCTGCGGACGAACGTCGAGCGCCCGATGGCGACGCCCGACGCCCTCGCGAGCTGCATCCAGGCGTGTCTGGTCTGCGCGCAAGCGTGCACGGCGTGCGCCGACGCCTGCATCGCCGAGCGAACGCCGGGCGAGCTCGAGCACTGCATCCGCATCAACCTCGACTGTGCGGACATCTGCACCACGACCGCGCGCGTGTTGACTCGTCAGGTCAAGCCAGATCTCGGGCTCGTCACGTCGCTGCTCGAGCTGTGCGCTTCGGCCTGCGAGAGCTGCGCGATCGAGTGCGGGCGCCACGGCCACACCTATCTACACGCGCACGTGTGCGCCTCGATCTGCCACGAGACGCTCGATCAGTGCCGCCGGCTCATCCCGCTCACCGCCGAAGCGGCGCGCGCCCATCACTAAGGTTAGAACTGGCCGGCCACCGCGACGCCGTTGCTCGTCGGGACCACCGCCATGCGCTCGCGGCGCATGAGCCGCGGGATCGTGAGGCCCGAGATCACGCCGACGGCGGTGCCGGTGAGCACGTCGGTGAAGTAGTGGCGGTCCGCCGCGATCCGCAGGTACGCGGTCGCGACCGACAACCCTCCCCCCACGGTCCAGATCAGCGGCGCGAGCTTGTTGCCTCGCCAGTGCGCGACCAGGCCCGCGCTCGTCGTCAGCGCGAACACCAGCGCGCTGTGTCCCGAGTAGAACGACATGTTGTCGTCGGTGTCGGGCGGAGGATCGCGGAAGTGCACGAACGGTCGCTGGCGCGCGACGGAGAACTTCACGACCTGGGTGAGCGCCTGGCTGATCGCGACTGACTCGAGCACCGGCAGCGTGTCGTCGATGACCCGCGCCCAGCTCGCGTCCTCCTCGAGCGCCGAGAGCGCGGTGATGCCGACGGCGAACACCGGCATGGCGACGTACCCGGTGAGGTTGGAGTACGAGCGCGCGTCGTCGAAGTCGTCCCACACGAGCGCGTCGCGCACCTTCTTGTCGAGGCTGTTCGGCTCGCACCACCGGCACTCGTCGGCGGCGAGCCCGGACTTGAACACCGCTTCCGACGCCAGGAAGCCGGCGCCGAGCCCGACGGACAGCGAGAGGTGGAAGACACGGTTCTGCCCGTAGCGGCCGCGATACCAGGGCTCGGCAGAGGCCTCCCCGACGGCGACCAGGAGGAAACACGAGGCGATCAGGAGACGGCGCACCACCTCCCTAGCCTACGACGAGGGTGCGGGTGCCGACGCGGGCAAGAGTGTGCAAACTCTCGACACGTCCCGGCGTCTGGCAGTAACACTTCGGCTGATGTCCGTGGCGCTAGGGATCGATCTGGGAACGACCAACTCGGCCGCGGCCATCGCGACGCCGACCGGCGTCGAGTTCATCCTCGGCCCGCGCGGCGAGCGCGTTCATCCGTCGGTGGTCGCGTTCCCGAACAGCGGTGGCGTCGTCGTCGGTGGCGACGCGAAGCGCTATCGCCTGAGCGAGCCGCAGCACGTCATTCACTCCGCGAAGCGCTTCATCGGCCAGAACTTCCGCGCGCCGATGGTCCAGCTGGCGATGACCGGAGTCCGCTACCAGATCGTCGAGGGCGCGAACCAGCAGCCGATGGTGGTGGTGCGCGACCGGCAGCTGACGATGCCCGAGATCTCCTCCAACGTGCTCCTGCACCTCAAGCGGTGCGCGGAGCGCCAGCTCGGCACGCAGATCAAGGACGCGGTGATCACGGTGCCGGCGAACTTCACCGACGGCCAGCGCCAGGCGACCAAGGAGGCCGGGCGGCTCGCGGGCCTCGACGTCATGCGCCTGATCAACGAGCCCACCGCCGCCGCGCTCGCATATGGCTTCGGCCGCGAGAAGCAGCAGATCATCTGCGTCTACGACTTCGGTGGCGGCACGTTCGACGTCTCGATCCTCCGCCTCGACGGCGAGGTGTTCGAGGTGCTCGCGTCGGAGGGCGACTTCTTCCTCGGCGGCGATGACCTCGACCGGGCGATCGCCGAGGTGCTCGCGGCCGAGTGCAACCGCGTGCTCCGCATCGATCCGCGTCCGCACCCGGCGTTGATGATGAAGCTGATGATGGGAGCCGAGGCGATCAAGTGCCATCTCTCCCAGGAGGACGAGGCCGAGGGCGAGATCGACGGCCTCGATCTGCCGGGCGCGTCGAAGCCCGGCCAGCTGCCGTTCCAGATCACGCGCAAGCAGTTCGAGGAGCTGACCAGCGGCTATATCAACCGCACGATCGAGGTCACCCGGCAGGTGATGGTGGCCGCCGGCGTCGACGTGCGCGCGGTCTCCGAGGTGCTGTGCGTCGGCGGCTCGACGCGGATCCCGTTCGTGCGGCAGCGGCTCGCCGAGATGTTCCGCAAGCCGCCGAACACGGCGCTCAACCCCGACGAGGTCGTCTCGCAGGGCGCCGCGATCCAGGCCGGCAGCTTGCTCGGCACGCTGCACGGCGGCACCGGCATGGGCGCGCGCGACGCGGTCGCGACCGCCGGGCACTCGATGCTCGGGGGCGGCGGCAACGTCGTGCTGCCGTCGCATCAGGCGAAGCGCCCGGTGCTGATGGACGTCAACCCGGCGACGCTCGCGATCCACACCGCGGGCGGGTTCACCGAGCGCTTACTCGACAAGAACGCGCCGATCCCGATCGAGCGCACGCGCGTGTTCTCCACGTCACGCGACAACCAGACCCGCGTCGAGATCGACTGCTGCCGCGGCGAGCAGCGCCGCTACGCCGACAACGAACCGCTCGGCACGCTCGTCCTCGACGACCTCCCGCCCAAACCGCGGGGCGAGCTCAAGATCGAGGTCTCGTTTCGGGTCGACGCCGATGGCATCCTGCACGTCCGCGCGAGTGACCAGACGTCGGGCCAGCAGCAGGAGGCGCACCTGCAAGTGATCGGCGCGCCGACCGTCGGGGAACAGGGATGAAGTCCAAGGCCGAGCTGCTCGCGTGGGCGAAGAACATCCTCGCGAAAGGGCCGACCGCGCCGCCGCACGAGCTCCTGCAGCTTCGCCCCGGCGCCGACGCGACGGCGGCCTCCGATGCGTTCATGAAGCTCGCGCGCGTCGCGCACCCGGATCTCCATCGCAACTCGCTGACCGAGACCGAGTTCGATCAAGTCGTGCTCGCGTACTCGCGCGTGGCCGGCGCGTACCAGGAGCTGCGCACCGCGCGCAATCGCCCCCACACGACGCAGCCGCCGTTCGGCGCCCCTCCGTCGCCGCCCAGCCCTCCCTCGAACGCCGCGGTGCCGCCCGCCGGTCCGTCGTCGATGAACAACAAGGCCCTCGTGTACTTCCGCAAGGCCGAGCTCGCGCTCAACCAGGGCGAGCTACGCAACGCGATCCTCCAGCTCAAGATGGCGATCGCCGCGGATCCGCAGGCCGCCTTCCTGCGCGCGGCGCTCGCGGAGGTAGAGGCGGAGCTCGCCCGGATGAAGCCTCAGTAACCACCTGGACTTCCAGGCGGACTGGACACGGGTGGACAGCATGCTCCCCTTGTGAGCAACTTCGGCCCGAACCAACCTCAGAAGGTTTCCATGTCCCCGCGGACGACGACAGGTACATCGATCACCGGCCACGGCGTGTGGCACCCCGATAACGTCATCACGAACGACGAGCTGTGCGTCGCGTTCAACGAGTTCGTACGGCGCCACAACGCCAAGCACGCGGACGCGATCGCCGCCGGCACCGAGCAGCCGCTGAAGGAGTCGTCGTCGGAGTTCATCGTCAAGGCGTCGGGCATCAAGCAGCGCTACGTGCAGGACAAGACCGGGCTGCTCGATCCCGAGCGCATGTGCCCCAACATCAAGGACCGCCCCGAGGAGGAGCTCAGCGTGCAGGCCGAGTACGCGGTCCACGCGGCGCGCCGCGCCCTCGAGCGCGCGGGTCGCCACGGCGAGGATGTCGACCTCGTCGTCCTCGGTGCGTCCAACCTCCAGCGCCTGTATCCCGCGATCGCGATCGAAGTGCAGCACGCGCTCGGCGCGCGCGGCTTCGGGTTCGACGTCTCGATCGGCTGCTCGGCGGCGACCGGCGCGGCGCAGCTCGCCGCGCAGGCGGTCCGCCTCGGCCAGGCGCAGTGCGCGCTCGTCGTCGTGCCCGAGCTGACGACCGGCCACATGAACTGGCGCGACCGCGACAGCCACTTCATCTTCGGCGACGCGGCGGTCGCGCTCGTGATCGAGCCCACCTCGCGCGCCAGGCCCGGCTCGTGGGAGATCCTGTCGACGGAGATGGCCTCGAAGTGGTCGGCGACGACGATCCGCAACAACCGCGGCTATCTCGATCGTTGCGATCCGGAGACCGAGCACCTCGAGAGCCTCAAGCTGTTCCACCAGCAGGGCCGCAAGGTGTTCAAGGAGGTCGTGCCGATGGCGGAGACTTTCATCAAGAGCCAGCTCGCGGCGGCGGAGCTGCAGCCGCATCACGTCGGCCGCTACTGGCTGCACCAGGCCAACGGTCAGATGAACGAGCTGATCGCGAAGCGCGTGCTCGGCCGCGAGGCCACGCGCAGCGAGGCCCCGATCATCCTCGACGAGTACGGCAACACCGCGTCCGCCGGCTCGCTGATCGCCTTCTCGCTCCACAACGAGGACCTGCCGGCCGGCACGTACGGCATGATGGCCTCGTTCGGCGCCGGCTACTCGCTCGGTGGCCTCCTGCTCCAGCGCCGGTAGCGCGTCCGAATTTCGGACATGATTTTGGGGGGTTCGCGATGTCAGAGCCGGCTGATAGGGTCGGCCCATGATGTCGAGTGAAGCCACCAGCGCGCGCGAAGGTGACGGCGTTCTCGCCCGCGCGCTCGCACTGTTCGGGCACGCGTCGCTGCGCCCCGGCCAGGCGGAGGTGATCGCGGACATCTTCTCCGGCAAGCCGGTGATCGCGGTGATGCCGACGGGCGCGGGCAAGTCGCTCTGCTATCAGCTGCCCGCGATCGTCCTCGGCGAGCGCGGTGGCGTCACGCTCGTGGTCTCGCCGCTGATCGCGCTGATGAGAGATCAGACCCTCGCGCTCACCGAGCGCGGCGTGTCGGCGGTCGCGCTCACCTCGGCCGCGGGCGCCGACGAGCAGCGGCAGATCCTCGACGGTATCCGCCAGGGGCAATACACGCTCATCTACGTCGCGCCCGAGCGGTTCCGCAGCCCGCGCTTCGTCGAGGCGTTGCGTGCGGTCGGCTCGCGCATCGCGCTCGTCGCCATCGACGAGGCGCACTGCATCTCGGAGTGGGGGCACGACTTTCGTCCCGACTACCGCCGCCTCGGCGAGGTGGTCGCGTCGCTCGGCGCACCGCGCATCGCCGCGTTCACCGCCACCGCCACGCCCGAGGTGCGCGCGGACATCGCCACCCAGCTCGGGCTCGAGGGGCACCGCCTGCACGTGCGCGGGTTCGATCGCCCGAACCTCCACTACGCGATCGTCAAGGCGGGTGGCACCGCGGACAAGACCGAGAAGCTCATCGAGCTCGTGCGCACGCGCGACGGCGGCGTCGCGCTCGTCTACGCAGCCACGCGCAAGAACGCCGAGGCCTACGCCGCCGCGCTCAAGTCGGCCGGCATGCGCGCGCGCGTCTATCACGCGGGCCTCGGCGACGACGTCCGCGAGAAGGCGCAGGACGTGTTCATGGCGGGCAAGCTCGACGTGATCGTCGCGACCAACGCGTTCGGCATGGGCGTCGACAAGAGCGACATCCGGCTCGTCGTGCACGCCGACATCCCGCGCAGCCCCGAGGCCTACTACCAGGAGGCCGGCCGCGGCGGCCGCGATGGCAAGCCCACGCGCTGCGTGCTCCTGTTCAACCACGGCGACATCCGCCTCCAGGAGTTCTTGATCGACGCGTCGTATCCGTCGGCCGAGGTCCTGCGCGGGCTGTGGAAGCTCCTCCGCGATCGCCCCGAGCTCGGCGTCCTCACGCCGTACGACGACGAGCTCGAAGCCCGGCTCAAGAAGCACCTCGGCGAGGACATCTCCAACGCCGCGATGGGCGCCGCGCTCCGCATCCTCGAGAAGCACGGCATGATCTCGCGCGACGACGAGCGCATCGCCGCCGCCCGCCCGGAACCAGGCATGTTCGCGCCGCTCGACGTCGCTTCCCTCCAGCGCCGCGCCGAGGTGGAGCGCACCAAGCTCCGCACGATGATCGAGCTCGCCTACTACCCGCGCTGCCGCCGCCAGTTCGTCCTCGACTACTTCGGCGACCAGGACTGGAAGAGCCGCGATCGCCAGTGCGGCGCGTGCGACAACTGCGAGGCGATCGCCCACGGCCGCCCCACCGGCCTCTCCGAGCGCGAGCAGCAAGCGATCCGTTCGCTCCTCGGTCTCGTCGGCACGCTGCACGGCCGCTACGGCCGCAAGCGCGTGGCCGCCATCGCCCTCGGCGATGATCTCGACGGCAAGCTCGAGGACCTCCCCGAGCGGGGCGCGCTGCGCGGCTGGCCCGAGAAGCAGGTGATGGACCTGCTCCGCTCCCTGGAAGGCGCCGGCCTCATCGAGGCCTCGCGCGGCGAGTACCCGACCATCGCCACCACGCGCCGCGGCGATCAGGTCGCCGTGGGCCGCCTCGATCCGAACGAGCTCGGCATCCAGATGCCAACCGTCACCGATACCAAGCGCAAGCGCTCGGGCGGCGGCAAGCCCTGGTTCCTCAAGCGGAAAAGCTGACCGATGGCACCGCTGCACCGGCACCTGAGGTCCCTCTTGGCGCGTCGCCGTACGTACGGCCATACTGACGGCATGAAGACGACGCTCGTGCTCAAGGATTCGATCGTCCGGGACGCGAAGAAGCGCGCGGCGGAGCTCGGCATCACGCTCAGCGAGCTGACCGAGCGTGCACTGCGTGACGCGTTGGCCGAGAAGCCCGCGGAGCGCAAGCGGATCGTCCTCCCCACCTCCGGCCATGGCCTTCCGATCCAGCACGATCTCACCCCGGAGCGCATCCGCGAGCTCGATAACGCTGACGACGAGGATCACATCCGACGCCTGGAGGCCGAGTTCGCGAGGAAGCGCGAATGAAGCTGCCCGACGTCAACATCTTGGTCTACGCACACAGGCTCAACGCGCCCGAGCACGCGTTCTACGGACCGTGGCTGGACAAGCTCGTCAACGGCGTGTCTCCGTTCGCGCTCTCCGTGATCGTTGCTTCATCGTTCGTGCGCGTCATGACGCAAGCCAGGCTCGGGGGGCCTCCGATCGAGCTCGAGCAGGCGCTCGGATACATCGAGGTGCTTTCGAGCGCTCCTACCTGTCGATGGGTCGGCGTTGGAAGCACCAACTGGAACCTCGTCCGCGATCTATGCCGAGCGACCAAGACGAATGGCGCCCGACTCTCCGACGTTCAGCTCGCCGCGGTCGCGATCGAGCACGGCTGCACGCTCGTCAGCCGCGATCGCGACTTCCAGCGCTTCGAGCGCCACGGGCTGTCATTCGAGTTGCTCGAGCCCTGATCGATCAGTCGAGCAACGCCGAGGCGAGCTTCGCGGCCTCGATGCTGTCGTGGATCGCGCGCTCGCTGACCGAAGGCAGCGGCTTGCCCTCGGGCAGGCCCTCGTTCTGAGACAGGCGCAGGAAGTAACCGAACTGCACGATGTTCGCGGCCGCGCGATCGATCGCCGGATCCGTGACGCGCTCGGTGTTCGCCCACGAGGGCGGGACGTACGAGTTGGAGGACGTGAAGTCGACGCCTGCCGCGACCGCGCGCACCTTGGTGAAGCGCGCGATGTGGCACGACGCGCAGTCGACCGACTCCGGGGTGTGGCGCTCGGGGTTCAGCGTGCGCTGGACGGAGTCGACGGCGGCGCGCAGCTCGGCGGCGGGCGCGTTCGTGTAGCGGCTCTGCACGGCGAGCCACGCGGGCCCGGACTCGACGCTGGACGCCGGCGAGAGGTTCCCGATGCGATCGCCGTCGCCGAAGATGTCCCACGACTGGACGACGTCCGGCGTCTCGAGATGTTGCAGCGGCGTCTCCTCGACGACGTGACCGTCGGCGACCTTCGTGTCGCGGAACGGCCACGAGTCGAACACGAAGCCCATGCTGGTGACGCGGACCAGCTTCTCCTTGCGCGCGAACCGCTGGACCACAGTGCGCAGCTGCTCGCCCCATGCGCCGGTCATGCCGCCGTTGGCGAGCGCGGGATGCACGAACAGCGGCTCGCCCGCCGTGGGCGCCGGGGACGCTTGCTTGAGCGTGAGCAGCGCGCGCGCGAGCTCCTCGGGCTCGCCGGCGTCGAGGTCGTAGAACAGGTGCAGCGCGACCTCGTCCATCGCATAGTCGTTGCCGGTGCCGGGCACGACGTACTGCGCGGCGAGCCGCACCTGTGGCTTGCACGTCGTGCTGGTGGCCGCGCACGGCACGAACCGGAACGCGACGATCTGCATCGCCTGGTACAGCTGCGACGGCGTGCCCGGCGCGGTCGAGAACAGCGACGGCAGCTCGTTCTCGAGGCCCGCGGGGAAGATCGAGTTAGAGGGCATCAGGTAGAGGAACGACGCCACCTCGGCGGAGCCGCGCGGCAGCGAGAACAGGATCGAGACGTCGTTGGGCTCGAGCGCGGGGCGGGTCCCGTCGTCGACCTTGCCGTCCGCCGGCGCGTCGTCGCCCCCCGCCTGGTCGGCCGGCGAGCTGCAGGCGGCGAGCAGCGAGAGGGTGGTCAGCGAGGTCAGCAGGCGCAGGAACATGTGCGCCGAGTCAGCAAGAACCGTGACCAGCCTGCGAGGACGCGGTTGCGCCAGGTTAGCCACGCACCGCATCAGAATTTCGAGCCGGTCACGTCAGGTCGCACGTGCAG